>Ga0071330_1058526_pt1 | contig 29683 bp, 28 predicted proteins | sample GBScel77sediment_FD_63802 | JGI IMG/M metagenome (GOLD analysis project Ga0071330, IMG submission 63802) | Hot spring sediment microbial communities from Great Boiling Spring, Nevada - Cellulolytic enrichment Sediment 77C v2 (version 2) | ecosystem: Environmental > Aquatic > Thermal springs >...
TAGAAGGAGCCATCATCAGTTTAACGGCAAACATGGCGGTCCAAGTGATCTACTACTTAATACTGCTGGCTGAGGATTTAAAAGAAAGAATTGAATGGGCATACGTAAGGGAGTGGCTGAAAGGATCTGTTGCGAACCTTTACAACATCTTAGGAAATCAAATAGCCTCTTTTATCTTTATCCTACTTTTTACCTATGGTGGTAAGGACGCTCGAGGCTATTATGGCGCTGCATTTGTAATATCGAACGTTATAACGTACTCAACTGTTTTGGCTTTTGCTTTATACCCAAAGCTTCTGATTGAAGGAAAAAGTGAAGACGTTACAATTTCCTTTAAAACAGTTTTTATGTTTGCAGTTCCAATGATTGCTGGGGTCCTTGCTGCACCTAGCTTGTATCTTTCAATTCTTGGAAGTAAATACACCGATGCATGGTCTGTTTTAGTCATTTTGGCTGTGGATGCTTTAGTGATAACAGCGTCCACGCTTTATGGTTCAGTTCTTTATGGATTTGAAAGAATAGATGAAGAGGCAAAAATATCCTTTAGAGAGCTTTTTAAAAGCCGCATGTTTATATCTTTCTCATTGCCGTATGTCCACTCGGCTATAACCATACCGTTGACATATTTTGTGCTAACACTGTATACTCGAAATGATGCTGTAATGTCTGCTTTTTCGGTTGCTGCAATAAATTCGGTGGCACGTTTTGCCATGTTTCTCATACTATACCTCATGGTCCGCGGGATGGTCAAAGTTGTTATTCCTTGGAAAAACATTGCAAAATACGTTTTTGCCTCTGCAGTCATGGGTTGTCTACTTTATTGGCTGCGAACTAGTCTGTTACGGTCGGAAACAATTAGGGTGCATCAGATTCTTGGCGTTACTGCGTTAGCTGGAGTTTTTTATCTTGCGTTGCTTATGGTGATAGATGAGCATGCAAGAATGCTTGCTAGGTCTGCTTGGCTGGAGATAAAGGCGAGGTTTAGGGCTGTTTAGTCGTTGTTGTTCCATAGTTCGTTGAAGAGGGTTTTCATGGTTTTTATGAAAGCGTCGTAGTTTGTCCATAAAGCTGCGACTTTCTTTTTGCCGTTTTCCTTCCGAATTAGTAGGAGTAGTTGTTCGTTGTCCGCTATTATGAAGGTTGGTATGTCTTCAGCGTTCAGCTTCGAATATTTTGCCTTTTTCAGTTTGGTTTTTTCCACGAAGAAGCATGTTTTTGGAGAATAATTTGTGAGAAGTTGGACATTCACGCCTTTTCTGGAAGCCTTTTCAAGCTTGTCTAATAACCCTGAATGGTAAAAGTTGGCGATGTCGTTTTCCGATATGAAGGCCGAAATCTCCTTTCCGGCTTTGCCTAGGATTTCATCTGCTTTTAGGCTTATTTGTTCTTCACCCTCAAGAATCTGGAAAACTTCTCTTCTTTCAGGTTCGATTTCCGGTTTTGGCAGTGAAAGCCATAGGTCAATGAGGTTTTGCCTTCTTTTTTCTAGAATGTTTAGTTTCATTTTTTTGGTTTCAATAAGTATGTCGAGAGCTTTTTCAAATGGTGCTGCAATAAATTTTAATGGTTTCTCAAAAACCGATGATACAAGACCCCTTTTCTCCAAGTCTCGCAGAATGCGGTAAGTCTCTGTTCTGTGAAGGGACAGGGCTTCTGAGATTTCGCTTGCTTTATGTTCGCCCGTTCTAGCCAAGTATATATAGACCTTGACTTCGTTTTTTGATAGCCCAAGCCCACGGAGGGCTTTTTCGATTATTTCTATGGCTTTGGCTGGCCCCTTATCCACTTTTATGAAACGCCATAATCCGCTGTTTTCGTCGTATAGTTTAACGATGCTTTCAGGTTTTTCGACGGATAACTCCATTTAAACCCCTTTTTAAAGCCACTCCTATTCTGATTCGAATCTAGAACTCGATTCGGTTGAAACCATATTTTATACTTCTGAATTCGAAATCTGAATTAGAAATATATATTCGCTAAAAAACTTATAACCAGCAACTTCCGAAAATAAAACGTCCAAGAGAGGAGAAAGGAGTTGTGCATTAAAAGTTTAGATCTGCCCATAAATCTGAGGTATTTCCTTGTCCCCAATAATAGTCATTGGCTGAGGCGGATCATCTTGGTTTTCGCCTTCATTCTATTTGACTATTTTTCAACATTGGCCTTTTGTCGTGCTCCATGGGAGGAGGCTAATGTTTATGCTAGGTTTTTCATGGAAAGTTTTGGCATACATGTAGGCTTAACAATTTTTGTTTTGGTGGCTAACACTCCCATTTACATGCTGTTGACGTTTGACTCGCATATCGTTAGGCTTCCTCCACGAATGGCTGTTGTCGCAGAGGCTTTCATGGATTTTGCTTTCGCATGGTTTATCGCGGGACTGCACTTTAATGGAGGAGCAAGCTGGTTTTGGTCGGCGCCCGGCCTTTTGAGGCAAGGTTTAGGTGCGGCACTATACCTCTTTTTCGCCTTTGTTTTTGTAAGGCCCATAAGTCATTTTTATGATAAGCACGTTCTCAGTGCGTAACAGTACGCCACATACTAACTCTATTATCTTGTCAAGACCATTTTTCCATTTGCTGTTGAGCTATGATCTTGTGTGTTGGCGGTTGGTATGGAAAATAAGGATGCGGCTACAAATGAAAATGTTGGATCTGGAGCGGCTGAGGAAAAGATTCAAGAAGAGAGTGTTGATGAAGCTTATTTCTTCCATCCATTAGAAGTTTCTGAAAGTGAGCAAACTTCAAGTCTTGAGGAGTTTGAGAAACATAAAGCGGATTTTGAACAAAAACTTCAAGAGCTTTTAAGAAGCATAAGTGAAGAAACCCTGCAGCTTAGCGAGTTTTTGATGGAAGAAGATAGGCTAATAAGAGAATTATGCGATTCACTTAAGCAAATTTTGAAGAAACTTAAAGTCTCGTTTTATATCCCACCGCGAGAAATCCCGATAAGGGGTAAAGTGAAGAAGGTTATTTTAAACGATGAATGCCACCTCATTCTAGTTTACGAGAAGGGCGAGGTGCACTCCGCTTTTTTGGCTGAGTACTCTCCGGAAATAGTTTTGGCCACTCTACTTGTGATTATGCCTGAGCTTGCAGAAGCCTTGACACTGTACAGAAAGAGAATAAGCACGCGCGTCAACCTTTTCGGGAGAATAAAGAAGGAACTAAAAAATGTTGTGAAAGCGATTGTTGGAAGCAAAGAAGCCATCGAAACAGAGAAAGAACCCAGAGATGCTGTTAAAGCCACATTAGATAGTGAAAGCCAGCCAACTTAGGTTTGGGGGCGCTGGATTTGGACGGGCCAGCAACGGAAATTCGAACCTTCTATTCGATTAGAGAAATTCGGGAAATGGTTGAGGCTGAAATAAGCCAACATAGGGCGTTGCTTGACGACTATAGCCAATGGTTGGGCACATTGTTAAGAAATCCGGAGTCTTCGAAAAAACCAGAGTGGGCTAAGAAGGTTTCAGAGCTGCAAAAAATTTTGAGGGCGGGGAGCAGAAAAGGCGAGAAGAAAGAGGAGAAACCTGCCTACTTATCTGATTGGGTTGTGTTTAAGGATTTGATGCTTTGCGCTGACGAGTTTGGTGAAGTGGAAATAATTTTTGAGGCTGTTGAGGAATTGAAAAATAAGATCGAAAGGCTTGAGAAAGCTAAAAATTCACTGGCTGAGCTTGAACGTTACGGCTTTGGAAAAGGTGTTGTTTACGTTACATACATCCATGAGGGTGTTCCAGAAAAAATAGCTGTCAAACCGAAAAAGACGCTGGAAGGCGAAGAAAAATTCAGGTTCGTGGCAGACTTTTCGGTTGTGAAGCAAATTTAGGCGCGTTAGCTGGCGCTGAACTCTATGAAGGCCCTTGTAAACTTTTTGATTAGATCATATGGATTTTCCACCACGCAGCTTGTCCGAATGTAGCGTTTAACCGCACTGCTATTCACACCTATACCAATTATGCCGATTCCCATACGTTCAACTTTCTTGATAGCTTCCTTTAGCTTTTCCTCTGCGTCTTCATATCCGGCGGGGAAAAAGTCTGAAACAACGATTAGCACTTTCGATTCTTCCAGTCGACCTTTGAAGGCTTGAGCAGCAAGCAGTATGGCGTCTGGCAGATACGTGAATCCTCCATGAGTTAGTCCGCCTATTCTGGCTCTTACTCTGGCGTCATATCTTTCTGAAAAATCTTTTATTATGTAAAATTTGTTGTTGAAGGCGTACATGCCCCAAGAGTTCTGGTTCAATATCAGCAGGCGAGCAACCTCCGCTAAGCATATGGCTATGCCTCTCACCTCGCCCTTGAACATGTTTAAGCTGTGGCTGGCGTCTATAAGTATGGACCAAGCGTCTTCCCGAGTTTGCAGTTCCTCTCTGACAAAGATGTCGGTGCGCTGGCTTTTGCTCGCGATAACTTGAATAGCTTCCTGCAGATCGACAAATCCACTTTCCTGTTTGAAGTCTTCGCCGCTTATATTCTTTAAGAGTCTTAGCTGATGAAGTATGCGTCTTACTGGGCTGCCTAAAAGTTCTTTTCTTCTTTGGAATTCCGCATAGTCTTCTGTTGGAAATGTAAAATCCTCGAATTGTGTGTTTTTGCCGGCATCCATGTACACTTTCAAAATCTTTACATCGACGCTTTCACGTTCCAGCCAGCTTGCTATGGCTCTGTGAGCTTCTCCCTCGTTTTCCAAATCCTTTGCGTCGACAAATTCTTGCCCGACGGTCCGCAGCGTCTCAGCTAAAAGCGGTTTGATTTCCTCTTCGCTGGGTATATGCTCACTGTAAAACATGTCATTTGTTCCATGGCTTTCGGTGTGCAAGAGAGACGGCACTTCAAAGGCTTGGCCGTAAACGGTTAAAGCATCATAGATCTTGTTTGCATATTCTATTTTCTCGTCGGCTGTGGGCTTTTCGCCTATCTTCTGCAGCATGGAGGTTACGGCTTCGACGTCCACTTGCAAGTCGCTTTCAACGTGCCCCTTAAACTTTCCAAGGTTATATCTGAGGAGGGTTGAGGTCATGGCTCTCGCAATGTCGTTTGGAAGCGCTTCAGCCCCCTTCATTCTGAGGTAGGAAATCACATTCGCGTAAACTGTTTCTGGCAGCATCCAGCTGAAATGTTTTCTCAAATTTTTGTCTATTACAGCGTCTTCTATTAGGCTGACGACAAAAGCGGCTAAGTTAAGCTGTTTCCCCTTCGCCCATTTTGAATAAACTGTTAAGTCAGAAAGAAGCGCATGCAAGCTTAAGTGGTAAACGGAAGCCTTAAACAAATACCATATAATCTTCTTGTGGGTTGGGTTTTGGAGGTTGAACTTTAACCCTTGAAAAGCAACACTACCGCTGTCAAGTTTTTTGGGCTTGACTAAATGCAGAACATAGCCCCTTTCGTCTTTGCCCAAATAGGGATATCTCAACTTGTCATGAAGGAGAATTTTGATTTCACTATAGTGTTTTTTTGTAACCCGAAGGGCGGTTGACCAAGCGAAGTCAAAAAAGTTCAAGGTTTAAACCCTTATAGCCCCGCGTTTTACGATGAGCCGAATATGGATTCGACGATGCGTTTGACTGCTGCTTGGATTTCTACGTCGTCGCTTGTTGTTCCAACAATTGTTTCAACAGCCGCTTCTATGGGCGGACAGCCGTCAGCTATCAATGTTGCCCAGTTTATCAAGTCTCCTGGAGACGGCCCATAAGGTAGGTCACCGTTCTTATATTGTCTTCGGAGTTCGGCGCCCACGCGGACTATTTTTTCGGCTATTTTTAGGTCTACGCCGCTTCTCTTGGCTATTAACTCTATTTCTTCTTGGGCTATTCTGTCGCCTACGCTTAGGTAGTCGAAGTTTATCCAGACCGACATGCGTCTTCTTAAAGCGGCGTTTAGCGGTTTTGTTCCCACGAACTCGGCCGAGAATGGGTTCATTGAAATTATTAGGTAGCCATATGGATGTCTATGCACTATTTCGTTGTCCTTTTCGGTTAAGACTATGTGGCCTCTGGTGTCTAGGACTGGGTTAAGTCTTGAGGCTATGTCTTGTTTCATCATGTTCGCCTCGTCTAGGTAGAGGATGCCGCCATGTCTGCACCACATCACTATTTGGCCGTCAACCCAGTTTTCTTTTCCTAGGCCTATATATCTGCCAAACAAATCATAAGAGGATGTTTGCAGTCCACAGTTTATCTCCCATATGGGTAGGCCGCACAACTCGGCGATCAAATATACTATGTGGGTTTTTCCGGTTCCGCTTGGGCCTACTAATGCGCATTGTTTGAAGTAATAGAGGGCGCGAACTATTCGCTCAACATAGTTAAAGCCTCTATCCACGTATTCGGGAGTGTTTCGAGGTATGAGGGAACGCACTGACTCTGGAAAAACATAACCGGGGTGTAGATCATACTTGTCTATGCGGTATTTTTTCCTAAGTTCGGCGTATCTTTCCTCATCACTTGTCGCCGTCTTTGTTATTGAAACGGATATTTTCGTGTCTTTGATGGCTGTTCTTGTTTGTTCTTCTGTAATCAGTTTGGCCTGGGCTGGTTTTCTTCTTCCGCCTTGGAATCCGAAGCCAACGGCTACGGCTGGTTTTTCCTCCAGCTTCTGGTTTGAGTGGGACAAAATGCGTTCCCTCTTTTTCAAATAGATTATTTGTTTGCATGTAATTAAATATTACTTCTTGCGATTCAATACGTTTAATTAACCACAAAACTACAGCAAAAGCTCAGCTAAAATTTGTTGAGCTTGGGTTTTGTTGTGGGCTTTTTTGATTATGGCTTTTCCTGTGTTGTAGAGGCGTATGGCGAGGTTTTTGTAGGTTATGTCAAAAATTATTCCGGCGACTGTTCTTTCCACTTTTGCTTTTTTGAGGATTTTGCCTATTGCCTCGTTTTTTTTCTCGTATTTGAAGTGGACTATTATGTCTTTTTCTTCACCGCAGGCTTCTTCTATTCTGGCTATGTATTCTTCTAGGCTTGGGTTTGCGTTCATAGGGATTCCTCAATTTCTTTTAGGGCTTCGATGAAGCGGTCTATTTCTTCGCGGGTGTTGTAAATGTAGAAGCTTGCTCTTGCTGATGAGGAGATGTTGAATTTTTGGTGGAGGGGTTGGGCGCAGTGGAAACCGCTCCTAATCATTATGCCATAGCTGTCCAAAAGCAGGGCTATATCGTGGGAGTTAAAGCCTTCAACATTAAAGGGTATTATCCCGCATTTAAGCCCGGCATCTTTTGGCCCATAAACAGTGACTTTTGAGCATTCTTTTAGGCGTTTTAAGGCGTATTCCGTCAAGCTGCATTCGTGGGCTTTCACGTTTTCCATTCCAAGAGCTTTCAGGTATCTTATGGCGGCTGTTAAGCCAACGGCCCCGCATATGTCGGGGGTTCCAGCCTCAAACCTCCATGGAAGTGTGTTCCAAGATATTGTGCATCTACGTGTTTCGGGGTTGAAGGATACTTCCCTAATCATTTCGCCGCCGCCGTGGAATGGTTCCATTTTTTCTAGGATTTCCTTTTTCCCGTAGAGCACGCCTATTCCGGTTGGTCCAAGCATTTTGTGTCCGGAGAACGCCAAAAAGTCGCAGTTCAAGTCTTGCACGTTTACAGGCATGTGAGGTACGGACTGGGCGCCGTCAACCAGCACTAGGGCGCCTTTTTCGTGGGCTAGTTCCACCACTGTTTTTACGTCGTTTATGACGCCGGTCACGTTTGAGACTTGGGTTATGCATACCAGCTTTACCTTGGAGGTTAGCATTTCCTTCAAGGATTCATAGTTTAGTGTGCCGTCTGGGTTTATGTCGACGTATTTAACCTTGAAGCCCTTTATTTTTGAGAGGATTTCCCATGGGACGATGTTGCTGTGGTGTTCCATAAGCGTCACGAGGACTTCGTCTTCCGGTTTGAGGTTGTTGAGCCCCCATGAGTAGGCGACTAGGTTTATGGCTTCTGTTGTGCCTCTTACGAAGACTATTTCTTCAATGCTTTCGGCGCCTATGAATTTGGCTGTTTCTTCGTGGGCTTCCTCGTAGAGTTCTGTGGCTTCCAGCGAAAGCGTGTGCACTGCGCGGTGAACGTTAGCGTTGTATTTCTCATAAAAATCTTTCATGGCTTCTATGACTTGTCTCGGTTTTTGGGACGTTGCCGCGTTGTCAAAATAGATGAGTGGATGATTGTTCATTTTCCGTTTCAGTATAGGGAAGTCTTCCCTAACCTTGTATGGATTAAACATTTTTGCTGCCTTCTTCCGCCGTCTTCATCTTCTTGGCTAAGATTTTCGCCAATTCCTCTTCTTCCAGTGCTTGTTTTTCCTCGAAGGTTAACTCTTCCGGCAGCCATTCAGGCTTTTGTCCCTTCATTTTATAGTAGGCTCGAATGGCACGCCTTAAGGCTCCAACCGCCAATATGCCACAGTGGAATTTGACGGCTGGAAGCCCTCCAACATCTTCGGCGATGCTCTTCCAACTTATTTTCCAGGCATCTTCAAGTTTCATTCCCCTCACTTTTTCAGTTACAATGCTTGATGTGGCTATGTTGGCGGCGCATCCATAGCTTTCGAAGGTTGCCTTTTCAACAACGTCTTGATCGTTGATTTTTAGGTAGAATGTGATCATGTCCCCGCATTGAGGGTTGCCGGCCACCGCCGAAACCGTGGCGTCCTCCATCTTCCCCAAATTCTTAGGGTTTCTGAAAAGTTCTAGGATTTTTTGGCTGTAGGGTAATGGCACACGTGACATTTATTCCACCACCGTTGAGCCTGTTATGCCCCTAAGCCTTTCAACGGCTTTGGGTAAAACCTCTAGAACATATTTTATGTCTTCTTCTGTGTGAAGGCGTGTAACTTTCATGAGGATGCTGCCGTGGGCTTCTTCGAAGCGTCTTCCTATGGCGGTTAAAACGTGGCTTGGTTGAAGTATGCGTCTCGTGCAGGCGCTGCCGCTTGAAACATAGACGCCGTTTAGGCTTAGCTCAATGGTTAAGGCTTCGCCTTCACAGCGCAGAAAGCTTATGTTAACGTTGTCTGGTGCCCGCTTCTCGCCTTTCGGCCCGTTAAGCCTAACGTCTGGTATTTTGCCCATTATGCCTTCAATAAGCATGTCTCGCAGTTTCTTCATGTGACAGACGTTCTCCTCAAACTTTTCAAACATTATCTCGGAAGCCTTTGCAAAGCCAACGATTAAGGGCGTGTTTTCCACGCCTGGCCAAAGCTTCTGGGTGCCTATTTGTCCCTCCAGTATTCTTTCAATGTTTAAGCCTTCCCTAACGTATAGGGCACCTACCCCGCGTGGCCCCAGTATCTTGTAGCTGCTTATTGTTGCCATGTCCACGCCTGTTTCTTGCACGTTGAATGGTATCTTTCCGTAGGCGTCTGAGGCGTCTGTATGGACTAGGGCGTTTGGGTTTTTGTCTTTGACTATTCTGGTTATCTCTTTTATGGGTTGTATGGTTCCGATTTCATGGTTCACCGCCGAGAAGCTTGCTAGGACGGTTTCACGGTCAACAGATTCCTTAAGCTTTTCCAGGTTGATGAAGCCTTCGTTGTCCACGGGGATTTTCACCACTGAAAAGCCGTTTTTAGCGAGCATTTCAGCCACGTGGACGACGCTTAACGGCTCAATCTCAGAGATTACAATTTTCTTGCCTTTACCACGCATCTGGAGGGTTGCGCCCAGCAGTGCCAAGTTGTTGGCTTCCGTCTCGCCCGGAGTGAAGTTAACTTCTTCCAGGTTTTTGCAGCCCAAGTAGCCGGCGATTTTTTGGGCAGACTCCATTATAGCTTCGAAGGCTTCCCATCCAGGTTTATGCGTAAGCGTGGGATTACCATAAGCGCGCTGGTTGAAGTATGGGAGCATCGCCTCTAAGACGTCGGCTGGCACGAAGCTTGAGTTTTCAATGTCTAGGTAAACTTCATGTTTTAATCCTTCATGAGCCTTTAACAGTTCGCGGACGTTTTCCACCATAACCTTTCAAGTCCTTTTAAGGCTTATTCTACTCCACTATAGGTTTGAGCTTATAGAAAAAGCTATTTGACACTGTTAAACGCCCAACGTCATATTTGCGGCTGGTTTCAAACAGCAAATTACACTACCTCCTCTATACTTTTTGGCTTGAAAAAGCCAATGGCGCCTCCTCCCCTATGAATTTTCACATATGTTAGCTATGTGATGTGCAGTGGGCTTGGAGAGGCTTGTTAATGTGGTTTTTGGTATATGGTTTTATAGCAGGTTCTCCTTTCATGGATGTTATGGTTGATGCTGTGGGCGGCAAGGATTTCGCTGGGTCTTTGGGGTTTCTGCTGGCTTCATGCTTTATTGTGCAGACGCTTGTAGGGTTTGTTGGTTTAGCGGTGCCGATTTACGCTGTGGATGTGGGGGCTTCGCCTCTGCTTGTGGGTGTTATTGGCGCCATGGGCGGGTTAACCTACTCTTTTATGCCCCTTGTCGCAGGTTTTCTATCCGACAAAGTTCGAAGGAAAAATCTCTTGTTATTGGCATTGTTTCTTTATGGTTTTGCATGCTCCATATACCTTTCAATTCAAACTCCAAGCATGCTTGTCCCTATTAAGGTGGTGGAATGGGTTGCTGTAGCCACATTTTGGCCTTCAGCTGAGGCCTTGCTAACTGAACTAAGCGAACAAGAAATTGAAAAGAATCTTAGAAAGTTTAACCTTTCATGGGGCTCCGCAACCATAATCAGCCCCATAATAGGAGGGGGACTCATCAGCTTTTTAGGCGTTAAAACGCCTTTCGCCTTGTCCTCAACAGCCGCTTTCGCCTTAGCTTTCATTTCGGCTACGAAAATTAAAGAGCCGCCCACAATCTGAAATTAGCGGCGGTGAAACCGGCGGAGAGTCAATTGCCACGGCAGTTGTATCCATTGTTCTTTTCTCCTTCATAGGTGGAGTGATATACAATTTGTTTCCAGCCCAAGCTACCAGTTTAGGTATACCAGCCTACGAAATTGGCTTAATAGTTTTTGCTAATGGGTTTTTTAGGCTTGTGGCTTTCACCGAAGCCTACAAGATCGAGGCGAAAATTGGAAGAAACAGCGTTTTTCTGGCTGGTGCTTTGACTCTTGCAGTTGCGTCAGGTATAGCAGCCTTCAGTTCCACAACACCGCTTTTCGCCATAGCCTTCGCAATTTTCGGCTTTGGAATGGGAATCCTTTACGCTTCTTCCATAGCTCAAATCTTAAAAAGCAGAAGCTACGCAAGGGGCTACGCCGCTGGAATTTTTGAAAGCTTTTTAGGTGTGGGAACATTCTTGGGCTCTTCCATGGGAGGCTTAGCCTCAGAATACTATGCCCCCAGCGCGCCATACGTCCTATGCTTGCTCATAAGCCTATCCACAGCCCTGTATCAAACCACATGCCGGTTCAAGCACAACAACCAATAGCTTTTTTACACAATACTTTATCCTCTTCCCCCTCTAGGTTTTTGCAGATGCGTGGAAATGTCAATTATGCTTGGCTTGAGTGACTGTAAAACTGGCAGCCTTCTCTAGATTTTCGGCAATAGAAGAACTGTTAAATTTTCTATATTCTTTGTCCATATACATTTTTAAACAAGCACATGCAATTTTACAGTGGAGAAGGGCAATTTGAAGAAAGTTTACTTGTTGGCGCTTCTAGCGTTTGGGTTGACTGTCCTAGCATGTACTGATATTGTCAAAGCGCAGTGGAGTGCAATCAAGGAAAATTCAGGCAACAATTTTGGCTATGCTGTGACCACAAATTGGCATGGAACCGATGTTCCGATTGGACAAGTGGTAGTTGCAACTGCTGGAACAACAGATTTAGATGTTACTCACGTCGTGTTTATATGGCGAAATTCGTCTGAAAACATAGTTTGGGTGGACAACGTTACAGTTAGTGAACTTACCACTCCGGATTATCCGAATAACGTTCCTGACGAAGTTATCGAGTGGGCCAACGAGACTAGAGGTGTACCTTACAAATATGCGCAAAGTACAAGATTCCCAAATGTGACAGGTAAATGGGGCATTCAAGCCATATTTTACAATGCGACAAAACCAAAAGGGAATCATAATGAAAACTTTGTGGTTAGAAGGGCTACATCAATAAATGTTATTCCCGACGCACCGGTTATTGGAACTGCTGGTCTAGTTTCGGCAATGGCGTTTGGTTTAGGCTTGTTTAAGCTTAAACAGAAAAAGAACTAAGCATAGTAGCCTAGCCTAAACATTCTTTCCTGTTTGCGCAATATTTTAAATAAGCTTCACATTATTCTGCAGTAGAAACGGTGATAGGCGCATACAAGTGAAGATTACAGATCTACCAGTTCCAGAGGCTGTTAAGGAAATTTTAATTAAAGGCGGAATTGTTGAGCTTTACCCGCCTCAAGAGGAAGCTGTTAAGGCTGGGGTTTTGGAGGGGCGTAATCTTGTTTTGGCTAGCCCGACGGCTTCTGGCAAGACTTTGATTGCTGAGCTTTGCGCGCTTAAGCACATTCTCGAAAGGGATGGCAAAGTCCTCTATTTGACGCCTTTAAGGGCTTTGGCCAACGAGAAGTACGAGGAGTTTAGGAAGTATTCCGCCATAACCAAGCCTGATGGGCGTCGGGTGAGCGTTGGCATCTCCACGGGCGACTATGACAGTTCGGATCCGTGGCTGGAACGCTACGATATTATTGTGGCTACCAACGAGAAGGTGGACTCGCTTTTGAGGCATAAAGCCCACTGGTTGGACGAAGTAAGCCTTGTAGTGGCGGATGAAGTGCACTTGCTAAACGAGGTGGACCGCGGCCCAACTTTGGAGGTGGTTTTAGCAAGGCTTATGCAGACAAACCCAGACATTCAGATACTGGCTTTAAGCGCCACCATAAACAACGTGGAGGAAATCGCAGGCTGGCTGAAAGCTGGCTACATAACCACCAACTGGCGCCCCATACCCCTAAAAGAGGGGGTGCTGCTCCACAACGAAATCCAGTTTAAGGACGGGGACGCGAGGAAAATAGAGAAGGAGGTTAAGAACCCCGCCATAAACCTGGCATTACACACCGTTAAGACTGGCGGGCAAGCCTTAATTTTTGCAGCAACCCGGAAAAGCGCCGTGGCTTTGGCGAAGAAAACAGCCAAGAAAATAGATGAGGTGCTTTCTAAACCGGCTAAAAGGGCTTTGGAACGCGAGGCTGAACGAATTCTAGGCGCGGGCGAAAAGACGAGAATAAGCGAGCTTCTAGCCGAGCTGGTTAAACGCGGAGTGGCTTTTCATCATGCTGGTTTAGGCGGCGAACACCGCAAAATAATTGAGGATGCTTTCCGCGAAGGCAAAATAAAGGTTTTGACAGCCACGCCAACGTTGGCTTTCGGCGTAAACCTGCCAGCCAGAACAGTCATAATATATGATTATAGGCGTTATGAGCCGGGGTATGGCTATTATCCCATAAGCGTTTTAGAGTATAAGCAGATGTGCGGGCGGGCTGGCAGACCAAGATACGACAAGACGGGCGAAGCCGTAATTGTGGCGCGGACAGCCGACGAAGCCGACTACTTGATGGAAAGCTACGTGTTGGCCAAGCCTGAGCGCATATGGTCTAGGCTTGCTGTGGAACGGGTTCTCCGCAGCCACGTTTTAGCCACCATCGCGGCGGACTATGCCCACACAGAAGCTGGAATATACGAGTTTTTCGGCAGAACCTTCTACGCCTACCAGTATGATGTGGTGGCTATTAAGGGCGTGATTGCCAAAATCCTCAAGTTCCTCTACGACGAGGAGATGATAGACGTCAGCGGCGCCAACATTTACGCCACAAGGTTTGGCAAACGCGTAAGCGAACTCTACATAGACCCGGTTTCAGCCGTCATAATCCGCGACGCTTTGAGGCAGAAGCCTCCGCTCCTAACAGAGTTCAGCCTCCTCCACATGGTTTGCCACACCCCAGACATGGGCCCAGTCCTAAGACCTTCCACAAGCGAACTGGACAAGGTGGCTGTTTTCCTAGAAGAACACCGAGACGAGTTTATGGTGCCAGTTCCCGACGAATGGGAAAACCGCTTGGGCTATGAACAGTTTTTGGGCGAAGTGAAAACAGCCATGGTTTTGAAGGCTTGGATCGAGGAAGCCAGCGAAGACGAAATAATCGAAAAGTTCCGAGTGCAGCCCGGCGACCTATACCGCACAATAGAAAGCGCCAAATGGCTGCTGTACGCCACCCACGAGTTGGCAACACTCTTCGGCAACAAGGAAATCCCACCCCTAGCCAGCGAACTCATGGAACGCGTAGAAAAAGGCGTAAAGAAAGAGCTTCTACCAATAGTCCGCCTAGAAGGCGTAGGCAGAGTGCGCGGCCGCATACTATACAACGCCGGATACAAAACCATAGAAGACCTAAAACACGCCCAAATAGAAGATTTAATGAAGCTGCCAGCCATAGGGCCAAAACTAGCAAAGAAAATCAAAGAACAAGTAGGCGGCTTCATAAAAAAGGAAACGTGGGAAAAACTCGAAGAGAAAGAAGAATGGAAACAAAAAGCCCTAACAGAATATTAGTCTGCAAGCCACCCTTTAATTGCGCCTCTTTTATAGCGTTTTAAGCTTAAACAACGTAGTATCTGATAACTTTGCTTAGGCTTTTGGGCACTTCGTAAATTTCCATAAACCTTTTTACTGCTTGTATCAGCGCTGGCTGGGCGCGGACAAGATCCGTGAATGTGACGAGCCCCACGAGTTTGCCGTTTTCAACCACTGGGAGCTTCTTGATTTTGTGTTTAAACATGAGTTCTATGGCAGTTTCAAGGTCTGCGTCTGGGCTTATGGTTATCGGCGGCTTGGACATGACTTCCCGGACACTGGTTTCTTCGGGTTTTCTTCCCTCATCCACAACCCGTTTAAGCACATCCCTTTCGGTTAGGATGCCGACCACGCGGCCAGCCTCAACCACGACAAGGCAGCCTATTTCAAAGTCGTTCATAGCCCGCACGGCCCGCCTAACATTAACGTCTGGCTCAACGGTAACAACATCCGTCACCATTACGTCTCTCACTGACAGCAACCCGAGCGCCCTTAAAAACTCTACAACTATCTGGTTTTAAACGTTTTCACAAGCAGAGGCTGCTGCGCCTCTTTGAAGTCCTCAATAGTTTTTTCCAGCGCTTCTAAAGGCTCGTATCCGTCTCGAAAAACATGCTGGTAAAGCCTCTCATAGTGAAGCTTAACCTCAGCATAATACTCTTTTAGGCATTCCCATGGAGGCTCAGTCTCCTTCTCCGTGTTAAGTCCTGGGCAGCACGTGTCCAAATAGATTGTTTCAATGTTGCTTGGGCTGAAGGGCATGAAGGGGTAAAGCCTACACCTCATGGGGCGCGCTGGATAAATGCGGCACGACGGTTTTCCATCAACATTTTCAAGGAAGACGCATTCGCCGTTCACGGTGCCGCGGAGGGTCGGAACAGCCACCATGTCGGCTAAAACCGCCGCCACATATTTTCCCTTAAGCTCTCGCCAGTCAACGTTTAAGAAGCGGGCTATTCTGTGGATGTCGAAGGCTGTAAGCCCCACGTTGGGTCCACTACGGCAACACCGCCCGCATCTTAGGCATTCAAAATGGGCTTTTTCCCCGAGCCTAAGCCTAACATAGTGAAGGCTCATGCTTGGATGAGTCAGAAGTTTGAGGCAGGATAATAACTTTACCTTACAAGGCTTGGAGTTTAAAACTCGAATTCGTGGGGGATCCCTTCCCTTTTAAGAAGCTCAGTCAGTTCCCTCTTCTTCTGTAGGAAAAATTCGCTGGTCATGGCGTATTCAAGGCCGTGGCGCTTGTAAACCCAATCAGCATAATGATAGTTCATCTTGTCAACAAGCACATAATCCACCTTGCCAGCAATCTCCTTGACAAGGTCTTCGGCTTTTGGAAGCAAAGGCGCAATCATAACACATGTTTTAACCCCAGCGGAGTGCAGCTTCTCCAACGTTTCCAGTCGCTCCTTAATGGATGGGGCTTTAGGCTCAAAGATTTGTTTAATCCCCTCGTCGGCAGTTGTTATTGTTAAGCAAACCTCAACATCGCCTAGGCTTTTCAAGAGGTCTAAATCCCGCAGCACAAGGGTGGACTTCGTCTGTATGGTGACAGGCCACCCCTTCCTCAACAATATTTCAAGACATCTCCGCGTTAAACCGTACCGCCCCTCCAACGGCTGGTAGGGGTCGCATAGCCCGCTAATCCAAACCCTTCCAACTTTTTTGCGGCGGGTTTCACGTTGAAGGAGCGTTGGCGCGTTGATTTTTACGTCCACGAACTCGCCCCAAGGCTCAGTGTGCCCAGTAAACCTCTTAACATAGCGGGCGTAACAGTATGTGCAGCCGTGCTCGCAGCCAATATAGGGATTAACAACATAGTCTAAAACTTTTGATTTTGATAGAATGCTTTTAGCGTAAACCTCTCTAACAATCAAGCCTTTTCACAGCCGCTTCTGTATTTTACGAAGCTTATTTCCTTCTTAAACCCTTGTATATGGAACCTTTCTTAAAAATGATAAAAAGAAAAGCGTCCAGCCCGCGCTGGCTATTCAATTCCCCATTTTTTGGTAATCTTCACTATGAGGAAAACCACGAAGGCTACTAGAAGGAATGTTATTAAGGCGCCTATGAAGTGGCCGATGCGGAAAGGCCCCAACACAAAGGCTTCCCACTCTACGCCTGGCAGTATTAACGTTATTATTGGCATAATTATGTCGTTTACAAGGGCTTGAACCAACGCGCCGAGGTACAAGCCGAGGATGAATGCTACGGCCATTCCCATAACCTTGTATTTGGAAATAAAGTCCAAAAACTCTTTCCACAAGCCTTTCGGCGGCGGTGGAGGTGGCGGTGGCGGTTTAGGCTCCAACAAGGCTTTTATTTCCTTCAAAACTTGAAGAATCTCTTCATCCTTATCTTTTTGTTTGGACACGAAACCCACCGTTTCTATGCTATTTACCCAAACATGATTTAAAACTTGTCATAGGCGAATCATCCAGAAACGTGGAACGCCCACGATTGCGCATCAAGCCAGATTAGAAATCCACAACCGTTAATTTAAGCGGCTCGCCATGTTAAAAATAGAGTTTTTGATGGTGATCAAGTTTGAATAGAAGAGGGGAAGCCCCTTGGCGGATGCTTTTCGCAGCGCTAGTCATTGTTGCGGTCGGCGTGCTGCTTATGCTGCATGGTTCAAACATGCTTCTTGAAATGGATCTGCTGGCAGTTTTCGTTACGGGTTTGGCTGCCATCCTCATTTTTTCGGGGATAACTCTCATGGTTTTGGCTGTTACAGCCGCGGCCTCTGTTTAGGGGCAATCCTAATTCAGCCTCCACAACCTAGATAACACACAATTCGCCATACTGTTTTAAAGCTGAAACCGATCAGAGGTGATGTCATGGTTAAGGCTAGAGCTAAGGTAGTTCTAGGATTAACAGCCACACTTATCGCCGTTGTTGTGGTTGCCTATTTAGCGCTTACGTATCCTCGGGTTTTGGTTAGCTTCACCCCCTCCTTTACCGTGGGCGCGGATGTTAAACGCGAAGAGTTTGAGGTTCCATTTCTCCATGAATATGTGAAAGTGGAAGTTCACGTCCAAAGCGGCAATGCCATATGGACTGCGAGGATTTCAAGCGGCGACACCGTCATATGGAGCCACAACGCCCAACAAAGTGGGCAAACAATCTACACAAGCGAATGGATCAAACTGGCAAGTGGACGCTACAACTTCACTTTTGCCACAGCAGGTTTGGGATCTTTAACAGCAGAAGTCAAACTAACCTCAAAGGGCGGATTCTGGTAAAAATTTAGAACGCTTTCCCTTTATTAGCCATGAACCGTCGCATGTGGCCGCCATGTTCAAGCCTCTTAAGCCTTCACGGCAAGTGGCAAACACCATCCCATACTTTCTAACAAGCCTAGCCAAGTTTTCCATAAGCCTAAGCCTCAAGTCTTTCGGCATGTAAATGTAACGTCCAAGTTTTTCACCCTTCTCAAAATACAATGGTTTAAGCTTTTCAGCTATTTTCGGCATGGCTAGGCTAAGGCGCTGCCAGTTGTCCAACTTAACCTTGTAGGTAGAGGCGGTTATATGCCGGACTCCTATCTCGGCTAAAGTCTTCACCAAAGTTTCTGGAAGCTCATTCACATAGGGAATAACTGGGTCTACGCGAATAGCCACAGGTATACCCTCCGCTATGAGCCGTTCAGCCGCTTTGAGCCGTTCCTCCGGCGGCGGAGCAAAAGGCTCTAGGATTCTAGCGGTTTCCGCGTCGTCTGTTGTTATTGTCAACGCCACCATGGATGGAACCCGTTTCAAAAGGTCTATGTCCCTCAAAACAATGTTCGACTTAGTTATTATCTGGATGCGGCAGTTGCGCTCCGCCAAAACTTCAAGGCAATGCCTAGTTAAACAAGCCTCAGCCTCAATTGTCGGGTAAGGATCTGAAGAATTCGAAATGGAAACCAGCTCGCCTTTCAGTTTAGCGGCTTCCCGTTTAAGCCTTTGCAGCAAATCCTTTTTGGGGCGGCACTCGTAAAAACGTGGAATATAACTTGACGCATAACAGTAGACGCATCGGTGGTCGCATCCAGTGTAAGGGTTAAAAGTCAACTTCGGCGGACAAGTGCAAAGCGGCGAACGCCAAGGATCAAACCACGTGAGAAGATTCAATACTTCTCACTAGCTTCACTTTGCTGGTTTTCATAAAGTTTTATGTAAATGCTCGCTTGTAAAGATTTTCAGCAGCCGAAAATGTTGAAACTTTTGGAATGGTCCTTATCCCGGTTTGCTGCCCAGCAAAATTGACGTCTAAAAGGGTATAAAATTTCAAAGAAGCTTAAATACTTGTTTTTAAGTTAGGTTTTCTTTACAAATCAAATTTGGAGGGGAAGCTCGTTTTGAAAGGAAAGCCTATTGCCTCAATAGTTTCCGCGGGTCAATCAAAGTTTGGAAAGCTTGAAGGCTTATACGCCCGCGAAATCTTCGCCCAAGCCGTTAAAGAGGCTTACGAACGTTGCCCAAGCTTAGATCCAAAAAAGGATATTGAAGCCCTTTTCATAGGGCACATGGGAGAATCCTACGAGCATCAGGGACATACTGCCGCCGCGGCTGCAGACTGGGCTGGGCTATTGCATGTACCGGCTGTAAGAATTGAGACGGCTTGTAGCTCTTCTGGGGTGGCTCTTAGGACGGCTGTTTTTGCCATAGCGTCGGGTTTATGCGACGTTGTTATGGTGGGTGGTGTTGAAAAAATGACTCATCGAAGCACTCCGGAAGTCACGGAGTTTTTGGCTATGGCTTCGGATTTCCCCTTCGAACAGTGGCACGGCATAACTTTTCCAGGATTGTTCGCGCTTATGGCAACTGCCCACATGTATAGGTATGGCACAACGGAATTGCAGTTGGCCCACGTCGCTGTGAAAAACCATTATAATGGATGCTTGAACCCGAAGGCGCAAATGCAAAAGGAGATAACCCTTGAACAGGCTTTGTCTTCGCGGGTTATTGCTTGGCCTCTACGACTTTTTGACTGTTCGCCCATAACTGACGGAGCAAGCTGCCTAATCCTTACAAGACCGGAAATTGCCAAAAAATACACGGATACGCCAGTTCACATCATTGGCACTGGTCAGGCAAGCGACACGATAGGCTTGTATGAAAGGGAGGATTTCACGTCGCTTAAAGCTGCAAAGTTGGCGGCAAAACAAGCCTATGAAATGGCAGGCTTAAAACCCGAAGACATAGACGTAGCAGAAGTGCACGACTGCTTCACGATAGCCGAAATAATTGCCTACGAGGATTTGGGGTTCTGCAAGCCCGGCGAGGGTGGACGCCTAGCAGAGAGTGGCGAAACAACGCTTAAGGGGAGAATACCAATAAACCCAAGCGGAGGCTTAAAAGCGAAAGGCCACCCCGTGGGCGCAACAGGAGCAGCCCAAGCCTACGAAATATTTTTGCAGCTTACTGGACAGGCGGATAAACGACAAGTGGACGACGTGGAAATTGGTTTAACCCACAATGTAGGCGGCTCCGGCGCCACCGCCACGGTGCACATTTATAAAAGGGGGTGAAAGGCGCATGGCTGAACAGCCTCAAAACTTCACCATTGAACAGTTCTATAGGTATGTGGGCCAGAAAAAATTGATGGGTGGAAAATGCCTAAACTGTGGGAAAATCCACTTGCCACCAAGACCCCTATGCGACAAGTGTTTGTCAACACGTTTTAAATGGGTTGAGCTTCCTCAAACAGGCATACTTTTAACATACACGATAATTCACGTGGCTCCAACCCAGTTCCAAGATATGGCGCCCTACGCGGTTGGCATAGTCCAACTGGAAAACGGCGTCAGAGTTCCGGGAATTATTAGGAAAACGTCTCTAGACAGCCTAAAGGTGGGCATGAAGCTAAAAGTGGAGTTTGAAGAAACACCGACCAGTCAAATGCAGCAGTGGCCCCATTGGCCAAGATACCACTTTGTTCCATGCTGAACAAACAGAGTAAGCACTTCTTCATCTGCTGCAGACCGTCTCAAGTGCAAGCCTCTGGATTAGTTTTGCTTTCAAGTTTCGGTTAAGGCTTCTTCAACTTCCTTTTGAAAGTTTTTCTTGTCTAGGAAGAAGGCGGTTACTGGTTTTCCGTTGACAGCGCAAATGGGCGCCTGCCCCCGCTTTTTCACTTCTTCTTGCTCCTCAAACATGTTTACTACGCGAACGGGAAGGTTTGGCGCGGCTTCGCTTAAGGCTGCTTTGATCTGTTCAGTAAAGTACATGCAGAAGGGGCACGACGGATCATAGAATATTAGGGCTTTACCCTTGTCTTCAGGCTGTGGAGTGAATTTGCCGGCTTTCGGCTGGTAGACGTATCCCTCTTTCAATGGATAGTAAAGCAGGAAGGGATTGTTTTCCACGGCTTTTTTGAATCCCATTTTCAAGTAGAACATGTTTTGGGGATAATAGCCAGGCACTCCAAAAGCCCATGTAACCAGAGCAGATGGCGGCGCGTCGCCAAAGTAGTGTTTCGGTTTTTTAGCATCCTCTATTAGAGCGTTTAGAAGGGCTTTTCCAACGCCTTGTTGCTGGTTCCGCCCTTCCGGAACAAATATGCACGTTATTTCCAGAACCTTATCCTCTAGTTTAGGCTGATACTGAATTAAGCCTGCTGGGGAATCGCCTAAAAAGGCAATTTTCGCAACGCCGCCAAACATTTCAAGGCTTTTCCTAGCCCATCTACGCTTCGCCTCAGCTCCCTCAACGAATGATGGGAAGTCGCGTCTCTCTGGCGGAATGCAAAGATATATCAGCGCATCAACATCTTCGAGTTCAACATCTTTTATTTTACAAAACTCCAAACTTCAACAACTCAAAAGGATAATTGCACTGCAGCACTATAAAACATTTGCCAAACGCCAATTTTGTTGTCGACCGAGGACTGTAAAAATGACGCTTCTCTACAGAATTTGTGTATTCCAAGACCTACTCACTAGGAACTAAAACTCGTGGCGTTTCATTTTCTCTTAGAAGTAGACCTACGCTGAAAAGGTTAGGGTGGCTTCATTTCAATTTCATAAAGGATGAAACGGTTTCCTTCGAAAATTTTTGTCGCATTTGGCGCTGTGGTTGGTGGGAAAAGCTTGTCAATTAAAATCATAACGTGCTCATATCGCCAAATTGCCGGCGAAAACATAAATGCGGTGTCTGTCCGGGTTAAGTATTCAACCCAGTAGCTGTAAAATGGATTAACAATTATCACCGACTTGGGAGGTATGTATTGTCTCATCTCCTCGATTTCATGGTAATCCTCCTCTCTTATTGTTGGCATTAAGGTTTTTGATGCGTCAACTGTTTGAATGATTATAGGTGAAAAGCATAGGAAAAGCGCTATCACGAAGAGTATGCTTTTGCTCTGAATTTTTGAAAAACCGTAACCTAACACGAAAGCTATTGTAATGAACTCCATATAGAGAAAACGCCATATCCACTCCAAAGGGATAAAGGGGGTTAGGAGCAGAAGCCCTACGACTGTAACTGGTGCAATAGCCAAAACAGCCTCTTTTTTGCCAGCCCTCCACTCATAAATCCACAAGGCAATCCCAAAAATTATGGCTGCCAAAACTGCCGCTCCACTCATGGGGTCTAGAAGGAAACGGCTTATGATTTCTGACGAAGTAAACGTTTGAGGTCTAAATCTGTAGAAGGGGGATAAAGCGAGGTCAAGAGCCTGATAATAATCCTTGAAAAAGAATGGAAGAAATATAGGCGCTACAATTATGAAGAAAAACGCCACAAATAACAGAATTTCAAGGTTTCTCATAACTTTTTTCTCGCCAGCCCAAAGCAGCCGGTAAACTATTGCGTATAAAACCAAAAATAGAAAAGCAACAAGGAAAACTATTGCGTGGGTGGCTCCAGTCAAAACCATAAAAGAAATCGCCATGATCAATGTGCGAATTCCTCCCTTCTCAGTCAGCATGCAGTGAAGATAGTATATGAAGCAGAAGAGGAAGAAAGTTCCCACAACCATCTTTAGATAACTGTTAATCAACAACAAATGCAGCGAGGAAAGAATACAGCTAAGCGAGGCTAAATACCCGGGAATCTGGGATTTCGTAACCTTCTTAACCCAGAAATAGAGGGGTGCTGCTGAAAACGCCGAGAAAAAGGCTGTCCCCACCTTTATTCCCAAGGTTAAGTTTCCGCCGAAAAGCAGCGTGAAAAGCGTGAAAATGTAGAGCGCAAGGGGTGGATCATCATACTTCAACTTTCCAGTCTCCAATATGCTTCTCACTTGAATAAGGTAGTAGGGTCCATCCACCCCATAAATCAGCACATATCTAGTTAAAATGTAAAGGTATAGGATAAACCCGAAAATTACGATCAAAACCAAATATAAGAGCTCAGATTTAAATAGGCTTTTTATTTCTATTACGGTCATCCTCCACCTAGCATTTCAGACTCTTTGCTTTAGGCGTCACATAGTTATTAGTTTTTGCTCTAATCATGAATTTGGCGTTTCTGAAAAGGGGAGATTTAGCGAGAAGGGTTTATTGAGTTTGGCTTGTTTGCCATTTTTCTTGCAAGAACTTGGGGATTTCTGACGAGTCTTTTGGTCCTACTAACACCTGCCATCCACTTAGTTCTTCTATTTCCCCGCTGAGGCGTGCCGCCTTGCCCGGTATGATGAGTTTTCTATGTTTTACCTTGTTTTCTATGCCAGAAGCCTTTAGGGCTTCTGCCACTTTTTCAGCGGTTATTTTTCTTCCGGCAACGGCGGGGTCTACAGCTAAGCCTTCAGAATCCACCACAAGCAAATAGGCGTTTATTTTTGCTGATTCGATGTCTGAAGCCACCGTGTAGTAGGTTAGGGCGAAGTTGGTTGTAAACATGACTGGCGAGTTTTCGTCCGGAGTGCCAAACACTTTCAAGCCTGGCTCAACTGCCACGGGTTTGCGGGGATCCGTGTAAATGTTGGCTCTCAGAATAACGTTTGGCAGCAGCGCCCACCCGTCTAGGCTGTGCATTATGAGGATGTCGGCGAACCTAACTATTAGCATGGATGCCAAATAGGCTTCCCGCCACTTCACGATTTCTGGGGCTAAGCCAGCGCTGTCAAGCCAAACAGTCATGGGAACGCCCATCAATGGAAAACCTAAAAGGTCGTCGCCACGTTTGCAGGCTGCCCGCCGTATCATAGTGAAATTGTTTAGGGTTTCAGCCAAACCATCGCCCGGAAACGTGCCAGGATCAAGCACAAGGTCTTGAACGCCGTACTCGACGAGGGTTTTAGCCAAAGACTTTAACATTTTGATGTTGCCCGGAGCAAAAACTGTTAAGGGGCAGTCATACATGAGGGCGAGTTCAGCCACATCCCGCCAATTATTCTCGGTAGCCGCATACAATAGGGGTCTAGCCTTCGGCGCAGCCATCAAACCGGCTTCTAGAACCGTTGGGTTAAGCGAGCACAGCACCATGGGAAGCTTCGTGTTTTCGGCTATTTTACGCACTGTTGCCTTAAACTTGTCAGGGTCGTTGGACGTTGAGCGGACTGCAATCATGTCCAATTTTAGAATTTGTCCAATGTACTCGTAGCGGAAATCTTCAACTTGTTTTACACGGCCTAGGATTTCGTCTTCCGGCATTTCATCTGTAACGTCTATGGCTATGGCTGTGGGGTTGAAGTAGGTGAGCTCGTGGCGGTACATCACCAGTTTTCCGCCAATTTTAACAGCCTTATCGCCGGCGCCGATGACAACCTCTTTCACGGCGGGTTCCAACATATCCTTAAGTTGTTTGTAGGCTTTTTCAAACTCCTTCTTTAAAAGTGGCTTGCATTTTTCGATGGGGACTTCGCGGTTCACAACTTTTGTGGCGAAAGCCATACAGTTTTCTTCGCCGCACTCCTTACAGTTCGTGCGGGGTAAAAGCTTGTAAACGTCTATTGGGCTAAGCTCCTTAACACCAACCTTACCTTCCCTTCCACTCATATCGGCTTAACCTCCATTTCCACGGTTTAGACTTTGGCCGCAACCCATTCAACGAGGCGTTCAGCATTGCCGGATTTGCCGCCCATCAGCTGGGCTATAACGTCTTTCACTGTTTTAACGGCTGCCGGATGCATCATCATGAACAAGTCCACACCAGCCAACAAAAGCGTCAAAGCCGTAACAACCTCCCATAGGGGTCCTCGAAGTTCACGAGGCTCCCATTCTGGAGCCATTTTCATCCAAGCTTCGCGGGCCGCCCAAGCGTTTGTTGTTCCGGAAGACATGGGGTGCGCCAGTTCAGGGTCTCCCATCAAAGCCGCCAGTCGGGCGCGCTCCATATTCGTGAAGGCGTAATCCAAACCATAGCCTAAAGCCGCCGTTGTCAAGTCCATTACTATGTCCTCTTTTGGCAGAAAATCGTATAAGCGGCGGTTCAGCTCCCGAGCGAGGTTTAAATCCATAGGCGTGAAGGCCAAAGCCACCTGCCCGCCCTTCTTGATGAACTTGGCGCACCGTTCCACATCCATGTCCCGCGTTACAGAGCTTATGAGAAAACGTTCGCCAGCGAAGGTTTCGCAAACTTCTTGGAAGACATCCGCATCCTTAACCGGGTCGCCGCATCCTCCGATGATTAAGGGTACGTCGACGGCTTGGGCAACAGCCTCAACCGTTTTAACAGCCTCTCTAGGCGAGGCATCTTTCACAAGCGGGTCAACGCTGATTAGATGGATTGTCACAAGGTCTGCGCCAAACTTGTCCACAGCCAGTTTAGCCCAAGCCGCCGGGTCGCCTAAAACATCCTTAACATGCATTTTTACGGCTTTAGCCAAAGGAACTTCCATGTCAAAAACGTCTAGGGATATGACTGGCGGGTGTGGCGTAGGCCTTTCAAAAGTGTAGAAGGCTGGGGCGGTTTCTCCGCCAATAACCACAGACTTGCCGCCTCTGCGTCCAAGCTTAACCTCAACAACCCTGCCCGGATAGGTTTCCACCGGCGGAACAAACTCCGCCTCCAATATCTGGGTTGGTTTAGCCTTAACTGGCGGTGCAACAGCCTTCGGCGGAGCAACCACCGGAGCCGCTACCGCGCCGGGCTGAAACCATATTTCTAGTTCGCCAGCCTCCAACTCAAAGTCTTCAAGCTCAACCTCTTGAAGCTTTGCCAAAAGCTCCAAAAGCCGCGAGTTCAGCTTTAAACCTAAAACAGTTTCGTCTTTCTCCTTCTTCTTTTCGGCCAAGCCTTTTTCACCTTGCCTACTTTTTCTCAGACTTTTCGCTTTTAACAGCCTTAATTATCACGCGTTTAGCGTAGATTTTGGCGTCCTTCAATATTATCTTGTATCCGCCGGCTGTTATGGGCAGAGTTGCCGCCGTGACAATAGGCGCCATTGCAGGTGCAGCCTCCTCTTTTGCTTCGGCTTCCGCTGGAACAGCCTCTGGAACCGCTACGGCCTCCTCTTTCCAACGTTCAACAACCGGGTGGCCTCGGGCTTTCAGAAAAACCCTCAACTCGTCAATGGTTTTGGCGTCTTCCTCAGTGGCGATTTTGTCCACAAGCTCTGCTGGAATGAAATTTTTAACCCGCTCCTTCACTTCTTTCGGCATCCAGACAACGCGTTTGTAGCCGCCGTCAGCCTGCAGGAACTTGGGAGACCGCATATACTCGATGGATATGCCGTGGAAACCGTCCACTTGCCGTCCGCCAGCCGTTGAATCCGCCAGTGTGGAGAAGGCCAGCCCGTTAACCGCCACGTCCTTATAGCCTCTGTGCACTATGCCGAAGCCGTCAACCTCTGGAATGTAGAAGGCAACTGCCTCGAAGCATCCGCAAGAAGTGTGCGGATAGCCGAAAGCCGTGTAAAGCCAAACCCGCGTTATTTCGCCCAAAGTCCTCTTTTTAACAGCCTCATTTACGCCGGAATATTCGCCCTTCACCGGCTCTAAGAGTTCGCCCCTTTCAATTTCGAATATGGGACCTTTCGGGTCTATGTTGGCCGAGGCCCTAGCGTCAAACCAGCTTATAGCGCCACAGTTAGAGTACCGCTGAGGCGTTATCACACAGCAATGAGTTGGCGCAAAGGATTGGCAAAGTATGCAGCCGTAAAACTTGTCCACTTCCTCGTCTTTTAAGCCTCTTGCCCTCGCGTCTCTAGCCTCGTAAATCTGCAGGGCTTGGGGGTAAAGCTCCTTGACCTTTTCTGGGTCGGTTATGAAGGTTATCTGCATCTTCTCGATTATCGGAAGTTCGCTCTTGAACAGCCTATGCAGAACCTTGCCAATATATTGAAAAGAGTTTAACCCTTTCTGGAAGGACTTCTTGCTAAGCCTAAGCCAAATGTCATAACGCTGGTTTAGGTGCATGAAACCCTCAATGTAGTTGCAGTAGGCGTGGATTCGCCTTTCAATAACGCCCTCCAGTTCCGGTTCAAGCTTGGCTCCCGCCACCTCAATGAGGATGCCGAACGGGTAGGATTTACCCTCCTCCATGTCCTTAATGTCCGGCCCAATAATGGTTATTTTTCCATCCTCAACCTCTTCAGGCTTCTTCACCCTAGCCAGCTCAAATTTTTCTTTGATGTCTGGCCCGCCGAGCTCCACGTGCATGTCTTTTCTTCGAATGCGTTCGCCCTCGTAGATTACGCCTACATCGACGGGTATGTCTTGAAACATGCTCATTTTATTTTTCGCCTCCTTCAAACTTTTTCCATTATGACTTTAAGGTTTTTCACCCACTCCTCGTGGGAAAGATTTGGGAAAGACCAACTTGCGTGGGGATGGTAAACGTTATCCAAAGAAATAGTCTTCAAATGCTTGGCGAAGTGTTTCAAACCCGAAAGAATAGTCCACTCCATGTAATAGTAAAGCCCAACAAACAAGGCTAAGTCATGCTGGCCCTTACCATCTACACCGGTCCAGTTTGGGTCTACTAGACGGTTTCCAATGTCGACGGCCGGCATGAAGGCTGCCGGCTTGAAACCCCGCTTTGCAAATTCGCCTATCATGTGGGCTGTCGCCACTACGGGTATACTGGTCTTTTTTGCAAACTCTATGATGAAGTCTACAAGTTTTCCGCTGTTGAAGTCTATTTCAGCCGCTTGATGCCCAACTACCAATATTGGACGCTGAGCCCGCTTAATCATGGCAACAACGACTTCTGGCTTTGTTATAACCAAAGCCTTTTTTGGTCCTGGGATTTCAGCCCTCTGCCAAGGTTCAGTCGCCATTACGCCTTCCTCCTACTCCTTCTTTTTCCTTATAAGCCTAGGCAGTAACGTTGGGTCTGGAATCACCGTTTCTTTCCAGCCTTTCTCCTCGAGGATCTTGATAATTTCATCTTTCATCGTTACGGGTATGTCGGCGACTGTGCGCACAAAACGGTGGATGTCTTCAGGCATTGTTCCATACAACCGCTTGTGCAGGTCAATGTAATGTGTCAGCTTTATGGCGCGTCCTTTTGTTGTGTCGTTGGGCCGCATGCAGAGCTTTGCTATCATGACCATAGCTTCCTCTTTGGTTTCAGCCGCATAGAACAGGTGCTCTGGAGCTGGCCCAACGTACACTTTCTCGCCTGTTCTTGCGTCATAAACATACCAGTCTTCCTCGCGGTCAGCCCTTCCTAAAAGCATGCGTCTATACTTAATGCCATGGGGTCCAACAATAACTGGCACGCCTAGACGCCAAAAGCCAGAGGCTATCGAGGCAGCTTTCTGGGAGTAGGCTCCCCAAGCAACTCCCACGGCGCCCACGCGGTTGAGGATGTAGTCGGCGATTTCTTCATAGTTGGCGCGTAAGTTTCTTTTGGCGAATATGTTGGCTATTTTTATGGCTGCACCGGCAATATGAGCGTTTGCAACACATGAACCCACGTTAACCATGCAGCCAGCCGTAAACTCGCCTGTAAACTCCTCGTATAGTGTTTTGCCCTCCTCATTCTTGTACATGCCAGCGGTCATGGCGGCACATCCAGAAGTCACAACTATGTAGCGTCGGCTGGCGAATTCGCGGCACATTTCAACAACATCCATCCCACCCTTTGGATAGTTGGCGCATCCAACAAAAGCAACCACGCCTGGGATTTCGCCGAGCACTATGGGGCTCCCAACGTTTCGGATTTCCACATCTTGTATCGGGCCTCTTCCAGCCCGCACCTTATAAGTTTCCTCTTTAAGCTTTTTCTCGCCAGCCTTCACCATGAAGCTGTGAACCTCTAAGCCGGCTGGACATGCCTCCTCACAGCGGCCGCATCCAACACAAAAGTCGTAGAGGTCTGCAAGCTTGGCCAACGACCCTTCCATGGCAGCTTTCATGGCTTCTGGAATGTGCAAGTCCTGGGGGCAGGCCCTTCTGCAATCGCCGCACTGGCGGCACTCCTTCGCCTTCCGCAGAACTTCATCCACTTCTGGAATAGCCTTAAACTTTTTCCTTAAAGGCGCAACTTTCAAGGCGACTTTGACAGCAACTTCGCCCACTTTTTCCGGGTCAAGGATTAACACGCCGGGAGCCTTGCCGCTCACCAAGTCTTCAACTATGGCGTCGGCTGGATCGTTTGTGCGGTCCGGCAAGCCCATGCAGTTCTTTTCGGAGGCCACAATAACGGGGGCTTTAATCCTTTGGGCTTCGTAGAAGGAGTCCGTCCTAATGCATTGCTCATCCAAAACAACAACGTCTGGAACCCCACTTCTGATGAAGCGCACCTGCCACGAGATTGGACCTATGATTTTGCCGCGCTTATAGTACCGCGTAAAGTCGTGGGCTGTGCAGCAGAGCCCGCAAACTTCAATTTCTCCATCAAGCCCATTGTCTTTCATATAGTCGATTATGCCAATAGACGGGACAACGTTATGCCCGATGCAGAGGATTACAGGCTTTTCAAGATTGACTGTGCCATAGCCCAAATCTACAAGTGGGGCGTCTGGGTCGCCCTTCGGAAAACCGTAAGCCGCTATTTGAGCTATATCTGCCACTTCCATTCCAACATGGTCAAGCATGCCTACATGGAAAACTTTAGACTCAAAATCGAGGTTGTTACCTTCCTGTCCAGTGTGGCAAACGGATAGGCAGTGAGTAATCTGTGTCTCCACATAATCTAGTATATCTTCAAGATCGCCCAGGGTTTCCGGTTTAACACCACACACAAGCCTTGTTACGGGCGCCTCCACTTGAATGTTTAAGCCGCCTACGTCCAGCGGCATTCTCCGACCATACTTTTCGATAAGGTGTTCCACTAAATGGC
>Ga0071330_1079646_pt1 | contig 29655 bp, 24 predicted proteins | sample GBScel77sediment_FD_63802 | JGI IMG/M metagenome (GOLD analysis project Ga0071330, IMG submission 63802) | Hot spring sediment microbial communities from Great Boiling Spring, Nevada - Cellulolytic enrichment Sediment 77C v2 (version 2) | ecosystem: Environmental > Aquatic > Thermal springs >...
TGAGCGTTTGCAGTTTTCAACGGAAAGTATAACCACCAACGCACAACACACTTTTAGCCTAACTCAACAACGAGAATAAGTTTCAGCGCCATCACTTGGCTGTGCGAACGAAAACAGGGTTAGTTATTGCCAAAGGCATTGGGTCATCCTTTCGGAAGACTTGTGCTAATAGCCAGCCGTCGCTGACGGGCAAAGAAATCTCGGTTTCAACCTCAGTCTTACCATCGGCAGTGATGGTTTGGACGACTTTGCCGTTGTGGACGATTTCAATTCTGTCAATGGGGTGAACGCTTTGAGCCCAAACTTTGACGGTCACGGGAGAACTGGTCACTGTGCTGCCCGGGAGTGAACCGTTGACGGTGAAAAGCAAAAGCGCTCCCCTGCTGATGAAACTTCTCCCTTCCCTGAGAGCCCGCACAATGTTGGCTGCAGTCAAAGGTTCATTGCCCAGATAGACATAAGTTCGGCGGTGCCCGAGGCGGGAGGTTTTTCGGTTGTGGCTATCAGTACCAGTTTCAGCAAAGACCTTCATGCCCTTATTCAACAATTCCCACCAGAGCAAGGTTGTTTGCTTCCCACCATCACTACCGTCATCGTTCCACAGTTCAATTAGTGACAACCGTTCCAATTGGCGAGCCAATTCTGGTGCTTTGGCAGTGCCAGACCAATGAGGGTGGTTGAGTTTGATGGTCATGGGTCGCTCCTCACTATCAGCCTTCAAAACGGCATCAATAACTTGTTGCAAAGAAGCGGTTGGCAATTCCAAAACTGTCCCGTTGATGACATTTGCGTGGTAATTGGGTGTCGTGAACTCTTCACCCGGAATGACAACGAACTTGCCAGGTTCTGAGAAAGGCAACGCCTCTTGATGAGCCGTCAGGATGTGCTGAATGACTGGACCAACGCCGTGGTCGGTCAAAACAAACCAATCAAGTCCTTCGCCTCTGGCAGCCTCAACCATTTGTGCGGGCGTGTCGTTGCCATCGGAGTAAACCGTGTGGGTGTGAGTGTCGCCGCAATACCAACCTTCAGGTCGCTTCAAAATCCGTTTCACTGGCACGCTGAAGGCTTTCGCATCGGCAGTAACGAAAACCGTTTGCGGTTCATACTCAAAACCCCGTGAAGCAGTGATGCGATAGGTTATGCCGGGCAAAAGGAACAATGCCCCAAATCCGTTTCGGTCGGTGAAGGCGACATAAGTTTCGTTTGCTGTTTGAGGCGATGTAATGTCAAGTCTGGCCGGGACGAGAGAGTTCTCGCCCGCGACAAAAGTGGCAACTCGGACGGTTTGGGGCATTGGCATTAGTGGCTTGTCGGTGAAAAAGACCCGTAACTCCTGCTCAATGCCTAAAGCATAAACTCCTTTGACTTCGCTAATTGTCAACCGCCAAAGCCCACGCAGATTTGTTCCTGTGACCTCAAGGAACTCCAGTGAACCTCGTGGCAACCCTCCCCATCGCTGTTCCGCAACTACTCCATCAGGAGGTTGGAGTTTCACATTGACAGTTTGCTCTTCGCGGGGTCGGACGAAATTGAACCGAACTCTAATGAGTTCTGGAACTTGGACGAACAGATTGTGGACTGGTTGACCGCCGAATTTAGGTTCGGCTAACCGTAGCCCGCGAGCGAGGACAACAGGTTCGGGCTTAACGAACAAATCAACTTCTCCGACTGTCCGAACGAGGAAATGGTTGCGAACGGTCTGTCTTTGACCTTGGGGTGGTTGTGGTCCTGTGACCGTCAATCTCCAAACGCTCCAACGCCCGTTAACTGCGACGCGATACTCCGACCAAGCGTTGCGCTGAAAGTTTGTCAACTTCATCGCCTCAGACCCATCGGGAGCAAAAAGGACGAAAGACGATGGCTGACCGACTTGTTCGTCGTCGGCTTGGTCAAAGACAGCAATAGTAAACTCAGTAGTGTTAGACGGCACATATATGAGCAAGTGCATCGTCCTCGCTGCCCCTGTGCTGTCAACATAAAGGCTGTCGGGAGATTGGCAAATCCTTTGTGCCCAACCGAACGATGTGACCAACGCTGCCAAAATCAAAGTTCCCCAAGTTCGCATCTTTTCGTCCTCCTTTCCAAAGTTGAGCCGCCAATAAGTGTAGCGCCTTCGTCACAAACGCTCTCTGACCAGCCACAGATTTGATGGCAAGCGTTTGGAACAAGTTGATGCCAAAATGGATGGCGAGCCTTGTGGACTTTGATTGGGAGGTGAAAGACGATGGCGGTAACGATTGAAGGCGTGGAGATTACTTGGCTCAAGCACGATGCCTTTTTGCTGAAAGGCGAAGGCGTCGTCGTGGCGATTGACCCCTACGAACTCCGTTCCGTTCCCGAAAAGGCTGATTTGGTTCTCGTCACCCACGACCATTTTGACCACTGTGACCCGAACTCTGTGCGGTTAGTAGCGAAACCCGATGCGGTCATCGTTGCACCCCAAAACGCTGCGTCCAAACTGGGCAAAAATGTGCGGGTGGTTAAGGTTGGCGATGTGTTGACGGAGAAAGGTGTTACGATCAAAGTTGTGCCCGCCTACAATGTTCGCCCTGAACGGCAGAGGTTTCACCCCAAAAACTATGGTGGCGTAGGATACCTCATCACCTTAGCAGGCAAAACGATTTACCATCCCGGTGACACTGACCTTATCCCCGAGATGGACAATTTAGGGCAAGTGGATATTGCACTGCTGCCAGTCAGCGGGACTTATGTCATGGACGCGCAGGAAGCAGCCGAAGCCGTCAAGCGCATCAAACCGACCCATGTCATCCCAATGCACTACGGCAGCATCGTTGGGAGCAAGGCTGACGCAGAAAAGTTCGCTCAACTCGTCGCTGGTCAAACAACAGTTCATATCCTTGAACCTGTCAGTTGAAAAGCACCGAAACCAAAGCGCTCACTTTTCCTGCTCAACTTTCACGAGCCGCTGTTCATCCTTGAATGAGCCTTTTGACATCATCGTGAAACTCTCGCCCGTAGGAGTTTTGAATGTCAAAGTCACATTGACCTTGCCACTGGTTTCACTTCGGACAATCAACCCGTCAGCGATGTCAAGCCAGAACTTACTTGCCACTTGCCCTTCGATCTTCGCGCCGATATTTTCCCTCATTTCGGGGACTGGAGCGAGTTCAGAGAAGAGTTTGCCTGTATCGGGCAAATCGGCTGTCACCTCAATCACGGCGCAGTTGCGATCGTTGAGTTTTTCAAGAGCGACCAACCGCGCCTTTCCTCTGACCTCAAACTCAAGGGTTCGGTCTTCAAGTTTGAAGTCAACTTTTGCGCTGACATCCCACGAATCGCTGACCTTAACGGGTTTTTCTGGCAACAGTAAACCTTGCCAACTCATCCCCTGCATCTGGAGCATTGAGATCGGCGCAGGAACGGGAGGGCGATTCCTCAACTCGTCAATGTCCATCCTCACTTCGCTAACCTTGCCACGCGGGTCAATTTTGAAACGAACGCTGATGGGTTGGATTTCAATTTCGGGAGGCATTTGTGGACCTTCAGGTAATCCCTTCGCTTCAAATTTCAAGTTCCCACTCACTGTCATCGTCACTGCGGCGACGCCATCTTTGTCAACCTCGTCAATCCGCTCTCTGTGAATGACCTTTCCCTCTGCCTTAGTCGTGAAAGATGTTTCCTGTTGCCCCGGAGGCTTCACAGTCACGGTAGATTCTCCGCTCATTTGATGCTCGTAGATGCGGATTTGCTTTGGGGAAAATTTCAGCCGCAAACTCACTTCCTGCCCTTGCATTGCTGTAACTGATGCGACAACGACAAAAGCCAAGCCAACAACACCCAACCACGCTCTCCTCAGCATACGGAACACCTCCTCAGCGAGAGTTTTTGACCGCGCACCAATCTGGAGCAGTTGCCCACCGCTTTGCCTGCTCACTAAATTCGCTCACTACTCTTTGCCTTGTGCTTGTGCCACTTTCGTGAGCCGTTGCTCAGTTTTGAAGTTGCCTTGCATGGACATGTTGAAACTTTGACCTGTGGGTGCAGAGATTGAGAGGTTCATCGTCACTTCAGTAGTTTCGTCCCTTTTCACGACCAAGCCGTTAGTGATGTCAAACCAGACTTTGCCGCTGCTTAGCCCTTCAACTCTTGCATTGATGCTGCCTTTTTCTGCTGGGATCGGAATAGCCTCAAAGAACTCGCCGAAGTCAGGGATTTCAACGGTTGTCTCAATGACGGCACAATCTCGTCCCTCAACTTTATCAAATCCGACCAAGCGCGCTTGTCCTTTAATTTCCAACTTGACAGTTCTGTCGCCGAAGTTTATTGTTTGCTCGGTCGTGATGTCCCAAGAGTCACCTGAGCGGACAGGCTTTTCGGGAAGCAGAAACCCTTGCCAACTCATGCCTTGCATTTGCGGCATCGCTGTGAAGTCCAAACCAAAGGGTGTCGGGATTTGAGGCTCCGCTTTTTCTCCGAGTTTCTCAACCTTCACTTCCTTCACTTTGCCCAGCGGGTCAACTTTGAGGCGAACGGTGACTTCTGGAATTTCCTCTTGTTGCGGAGTTTCAGGACCGACAGGAAGCCCGGTAACTTCGGTTTTCATGCGCCCTTTGGTCATCGTGACAATCGTTGCCACGCCTTCTTTGTCAACATCTTCAATTCGCTCCGTTTGTGTCATCGTGCCCTGAAGGGAAATCATTGCAGGGGCTTCCTGCCCCAAGATTTGCACTGTCATAGCCATTTCGCCGGTGACCTGAAGGCTGTAGGTTCGCGTTTCCTTGACAGGGAACTTGTAGCGGAGGGTGACCTCACGCTCTTGGCTGATTGACCAACCACCACAAAGGGCACCCACTAACACAATCACCAATGCCCATGATGAGCCCCATCGCTTCATGGGGACTCACCTCCCTGCTCCAGAATACGGCGCCTTGCCATCCGCACCGCCAATTCAATGGCAGCGCGCATGCTGGTCGCCTGAGCCTTATTTTGCCATGCGATGTCAAAAGCGACACCGTGGTCGGGCGAAGTCCTGATAATGGGCAAACCTACAGTCACATTCACGCCTCGGTCAAAAGCCAGAACCTTGACGGGAATGTGACCTTGGTCGTGGTAAAGAGCAACCACTAAATCAAACTCACCATTTCTCGCCCTCCAAAAAACGCTGTCAGCAGGAATTGGACCGAAGACCTCATAACCTTCGCCTCGTAACTTTTCAACGGCGGGGCGAACAATTCGCTCGTCCTCGTCACCGAACATCCCACCTTCACCTGCGTGGGGATTGAGGGCTGCGATTGCGATGCGTGGTCTTTCATAACCCAACAAGCGCATTGTCGGCAAACTCAACTCCACTGTCTTGACAATTCGTTCGGTCGTTAAATTGTCAATGGCTTTGCGAAGGGACATGTGACCTGTGGCGTGGACGACTTTCAGTTCGTCGCAAACGAGCATGAGCCTTGTCTCCGAGACACCACACAAAGCCGCCAAAAATTCGGTATGCCCGGCATACGGAACGCCAGCCATTTGAAGGGCTTGCTTGCTGATGGGAGCAGTAACCAATGCGTCAGCCTCACCGTTGAGAACCATTTTCGTTGCGACTTCAATGGCTTGAGCCGCTGCTCTGCCACCTTCTGGGCTCGGCTTACCCCAAACAAGTCTCTTTGAAACTGGGGCTGCGTCCATGATGTTTAGAGCGTCGGGGTGAAATGCAGGGTCGTTGAAATTCGTGACGGGGTCGGGATTTAAAGGTAGCACCCTAACTGACTTGCTCGCTAATTCGCACGCTCTAATGAACAACCTGTGATCGCCCACGATGATGAAGCGAGCCAACTGGTTTAGTTGCTCATCGCTAAGTGCCTTGACAATCACTTCAGGACCGATACCTGCGGGGTCTCCCATCGTGATGACGATACGCGGCAGTCCCTTCATGTCCCTTCACTCTCAGCCTTCCTCAAGCCTTTTTCCTGCAGCAATTTTTCAACCCAAGCCTTTTCCTCGTCGGTCAAGGGCACAGGAGGTGGTTGGGTGTAGTCAATGTCCAAGCCGTATCTGCCCAAGTCGTAACATCGGTTGAAAACCCACTGGATGTCCAAAACGACATCTTTGTCCTCTGGCAATAATGGGACAGCGATGCGGGGCAACCTTTCCTGCAACCGAACAGGATAGACTTCAAAGCGGTGCCGAATGTGGAAGCGCCAAACGCTGACGATGCCGTAGAAGGGTTTGATTCGCTCCAAAGCGTATTCAGGCACAGCGACTGTGTGTTTTCCTTGACGCAAAAGGTCAATTTCCACCAAGTTGACGCCACCTTCCAAGTATGAAAACTGCTTCTGCAAGTAAGCAGTTCGCCACTCGCCAGTCCGCTTGTTGGAAGGGCTGAGCAACTCAATGACCGTCACTAATCGTTCGTTGGTTCGGTCAATGATTTTGATGAAGGACTGCCTTCGCTCCGTTTCAGCCATAAACTCAACGATGACGGGTTCATCGGCAACTACTTCGGTCTCCACTTCAAGAGCAGTCACAGTGGCTGTCGCTGTTCCTGTCGGCTGTGGCGCTTGACGGGAAATAGCGATGTCGGGGTAAATGACCCGTTCAAATCGCTGCGAGGGTTTAGGTGGCTCAGTCATCACGAGGGCTCTTTCCTCAATTCGGACGCGGTAGCGAGGTGGCAACTGAGGGTTCAGAAATTCACGCGCCGTTACGATAAAAGTCTGGTGAAAATCGTGCCAGAACCTTTCGTCCTCAAGGTAAGGGTCAAAGCCGGGGAAGGGGCTGGGCATCCGCATCACTCCTTCTGTTCCTCCGTCGTCAATCTTTTCTCTGCCAACAGTCGTTCAACCCAAATTCGTTCTTCGCTCGTTAGTGGAACAGATGGTGGCTGAGTGTAGTCAATGTCAAAGGCGTAGCCGGCAGTGTCGTAGCATCGGTCAAAAACCGATTGAAGGTCCAAGACAGCGTCTTCGTCTTCGGGCAACAAAGGGATGGCAATGCGAGGCAATCGTTCCGAAAGTTTGACGGGGTAAACTTCAAATCGGTAGGGTAAAGATGCCCGCCAAACACTCACCAAACCATAGAAAGGCTTGAAGCCTTCAAGGACGAATTTGGGTGCGGCGACAGTGTGTTCGCCTTGCCTCAACAGGTCTATTTCAACGAGATTGACCCTGCTTTCAAGATAGGCTCTTTGCTTCTCCAGATACTGCCTGCGTCGCTCACCATGTTGTTTGTTAGTCGGGCTCAGAAGTTCAATGACCGTCACTAACTTTTGCCCCACCCTATCAACGATGGCGATGAACGATTCGCCCATTTCCTCGTCAATCAAGGCTTCCACAATGATGGCAGGGTCAGGTTGCTGTTTGCTTTTACTGGCGACAGCAACGGGAGAATGCGTTGAGGTCGTTGCGGTGACAGGTTTCCGTCTTTCCACAAGGAAGATGTCAGGTTCAAGAACCTTTTTCGGTTCGCCACCCCACGCAATGACAGTTGCCCGTTCATCAATGCGAATCCTGTATCGGTTTGGCACGATTTTGCTTAACTCCTCTGCGGCGTAAACAATGAACCGCTCATGAAAATCGTGCCAGAACCTTTCGTCCTCAAGGTAAGGGTCAAAGCCAGGGAAGGGGCTGGGCATCCGCATCACTCCCGTTTACAGCGTAAGCCACTACTGTTGCGGGTGAGCCACCCACCTTTGCTGAACTTGCATGATGGAGACCCATTTGGCGCTGCCATCGGCAAACAAGTAATTTGCGCCGCCAGTGTGACGCTGACCGGAAGTTGGAGGCGTTGGTGGCTGCTTCGTCCAACAATCGTCAGCCCGTCCTTGAAGCCAGCAAGGAAGACAAGTTGTTAGTGGGTCAATGCAATTTGGGTCAAAGTTTGGGTCATGTTGCCGAGGATCGTAAAAAAGTCGCCAACCGTTAGGTGGTGTGAGAGTCGGATTATTCTCCGTCGGCGCTTCCATTAAAGCCAAGCGCTCTTCGGGCTTTGGAATGCGAGTGCGTGAAATTCCCGCAAAGCCGACTTGGCGTTGCGAAGTCCCTACCATGCAGGTTTGAAGGTTAATAGCATCATCGTTGTTAGCGTTGATAGCGTAACTGACTTGTAGGCTAGGCACCCTGAGCCCCATATCATACAGTTCGCGACAGCCGTCTGGGTCGCCTGGCTTATTTGTTGGCAAAGGAATAGGTGGGAAAGCAGGGACTTGGGGGTGCGATCCACAAGCATAGACGATAGATGAACGAGTGTAAGGCAAAAGCAAGTGAGCATAAAGAACAGGTCTGGGTGGATTATTCTCAGGCTGTGGGCACTTCACATGAAGTAGCAGGGAGAGCCCACAATCGTGCGACAAAACATTCACATCGTCGTAATCTTGGGCGTAAGCCGTTAAGGCTGTGCCAACTTGCTTTAGGTTTGTCAAGCAGGCGTTTTGGCGGGCTTTCTCGCGGGCTGTTGAAAAGACAGGGAACAGAAGCGCCATCAGTATCGCCATTATGGCGATGACGGTCAGCATCTCTGTTAGCGTGAAACCTCGCCTCATCTTAGGTTCGCCTCCTTTTGCTGGTCGTCACTTTCCATTATGCCCGAAAATTTGACCGATGTGCTATGAGGTTGTTGGTGTATCGCTAATGACAGGCATGACATATGGACCGTCGGGGACAACAACGATTTTCGCGTTTGGTCCGTGCTTCTTCAGGGCTTGGTCTAAGCCCTCTTGCAGTGATGTCAGCGGCTTAACTTTCGCCAATTCAAGTTCTTCTGCGGGCACACCGTCACTGTAAACCCAGATGTCTGCCACTTCTGCAACTTTCATTTGTTCCTGCACCATCCATTGGTCTTCGCGGAAGTAATCGGGCGAGAAAATTAGGCGCTTGAATTCGTCCCAAGTTTGGAACTCGGTGTAGATTTCGCGAAAGCGAGGCAGCCCCAATCCCTCGCTCAACGACGCAGCCAAAATCACAGTGCTGCCGGGTTTGAGGATTGGCAGCACGCCCACTAAGCCTTTGATGGCTTGGTAAAAGGTTGTGTCAAGGGGATAGCCTGCGCTGGAGGTGATGACGATGTCGGCGGGTTCGGGAATCGGAACTTTCGCCACTTTGTCAACCAACCTGACCCCAGCAAAGAAAGTTTCGTGGACATCGCCCGCAAAAACCCCGGTGATGCGCCGTTGTTCGTCCAAAGTGACATGAACGGCGAAATCACAACCTGCTTTGTCGGCAACTTCCATTGCCGTCAAGTGGACAGGATTACCGTCTAAAACGCCAGTGACAGCCTTAGGATGTCCCATGAATTCAGCGCCATGAAAGACGCGCATACAAGGCATAGCGATGATGCCAGGGCAAAGGATTTTCCGACCGCCCGAGTAGCCTGCCATCAGGTGAGGCTCAATGAGCCCGACGACAATTTTCAAGTCAGACTCAACATAGCGCTTGTCAAGCAAGATAGGCATCCCGGTGTTCGTTTTTCCGAGATCGGCGTGGCTCTCAAGGTCGGTGGCGATGTGGTTTTCAATGCGGTAGTTTTCCACAACGAATTCTCCAAGCATTTCAACCAACTCGTCACCCAGATTGGGGCGGTGTGTCCCTGTGGCTATCAAGATGGTGATGCGGTTGCGGTCAATCCCTGCCTCTTCAAGCCGACGAAGGAGCGGGGGCAAGATGAGCGAATTGGGGACAGGGCGAGTTTTGTCGCAGACGACAATGCATGCGTTCTCTCTGCCCCTTGCCAGTTCTCGGATAGGAGGCGTGCCGATGGGGTTGTCCAGAGCCTCTTCAATCGCCCCTTGCGGGTCGGAAAGTGGTGGGACAGGATGCAGGTGGCATACTGCCAACAAATTCTCGTCAGGCACTTCAACTTCTATGTGCGTCCGACCATATCTCACAGGCACTTTCATATTCGCTCACCTCGCCAAAGAAAGTTGAGCCTCGCGAAGGACTTGCAAGGCTAGTTCTATCCCTCGTTCGTTTGTCAAACCTTTTCTCTCCACCGTTTCATACAACCTTTCCATCAGTTCCTTGCCCTCTTGATCCAACTGAGGGTCATCGCCTTTTAAGGAGGCGATTTCTATGTCTTTTTGCGCATCAACGATGGTGAGCATCGGGATGAGGGCTTCCACTTTCAAGAAAACCGCATAAGGCAAATAAAGTTCTGGTTTGAAACGAAAGCGATTTGAAACTGCTTTAGCGGCGGTTGGAACGAAGGTGAGGACAAACCTTAATTCACCACTTTGACCGACCACTTTTGTTTCGTAAGCTACAGGTGAAATTTTTTCCCACAACAAATTGCCTCCCTCCGTTTGCTGCAAGAGGGTTTGAAGCAACTGCTTAACTTTGTTCATCTTTTCTCCCCTCCGATGAGGCTGTCCATCGTTTGTTCCAAATTGCCGATGAGCCTGCTGAGAATTATGGCACAATCAATAATGCGTTCCTGAGCGTCCCGAACATCTTCCTTTGTCCCTCTCTCCAAGAAGAGCCTGACTTCCTCAGCAAGGAGGATTAATCCCTCCCATTCATCGGAGTCCAACCCTGTGTCCCCAAAACGGCTGCGGTAGCGATGAAACCCAAAGAGTAGGTCATAGAGCGAAGACAAGGCTTGTTTCCTCCTTTGGAGTGAACAGTTCAATTGGGCTCTTAACGCGCTCTCATAAAGCCTATGGGCGTCTCGTAGTGCGTTTAAAACTTGTGCTGCTTTGCTAATCCGTTTTGTCCGCCAGTAGCCTATAGCCGTCAAGAAGGTGCCCAATGCTGTCAATGCGAGACCAAGTAGAGTCAGCCAGTTTTCTCCGAGCCACTTGAACCAGAGAGAAACTTGTTCAACTTCACACCTTCCTCACATTGCTGAAAGCCACGAAATATCGCTTTACAGTTTATGATGCCCTTTTGCAATGCGACATAATGAGCCTTGCCGAAAAAACACTGAAATTGCGAGGTGAACATGAAGATGCCTCAACAGCGCAAACAAGGAGACGAACGGGTTCAGTTACTTTGGGGTGGTAGGTTCAAAAAGCCGCTCGCTGAGGAAGCACTAAAGTTCTCGTCAAGTTTCAGCATTGACAAACGCTTGTGGAAGCAAGACATCTTGGGCTCAATCGCTCACGCCATCATGTTGGGCAAGACAGGGATAATCAAAGCATCCGAAGCGAAAGTGCTTGTCAAGGGCTTGTTTGCCCTGATGCGGGACATTGATGTGGGTAAGGTCAAACTTGAGGGTCCCGATGAAGACATCCACAGTTTCGTTGAGCGGAAACTACGGGAATATGTCGGTGAAGTTGCTGGCAAGTTGCATACGGCGAGGAGCCGAAACGACCAAGTCGCAACGGACTTTCGGCTTTGGTGCCGCGACGCCGTTAAGCAGTTGGCTGAAGGGATTTTGAAGGTGCAGGAAGCATTGGTGGAGCAGGCAAAAAGGCACATTGACACTCTCTTGCCAGGAATGACCCACTTGCAACACGCACAACCTGTCAGGCTCGCTCACCATTTACTTGCCCACTTCTGGGCTTTGCAGCGCGATTTGGAGCGATTGAAAGATTTGCTTCCCCGAATCAACACTTCACCCCTCGGCGCTGCAGCCTTAGCAGGTTCAGGATTGCCGATTGACCCAGAATTGACGGCAAGGCTTTTGGGCTTTGAGAAAAATGCCCAGAACAGCATGGACGCCGTCAGTGACCGAGACTTCGCTTGCGAACTCGTTTTCGCCTGCGCTTTGACAATGGTTCACCTTTCGCGATTGGCTGAGGAGATTGTCCTTTGGAGCACACCTGAATTCGGTTTCGTCACTTTGGACGATGCATGGTGCACTGGCTCTTCCATCATGCCACAAAAGCGTAACCCGGACATAGCCGAACTGGTCAGGGGGAAGGCAGCGTTAGCCATTGGGTCATTGACGCAGTTACTAACTTTGCTCAAAGGGTTGCCACTTACCTACAACCGAGACTTGCAGGAGGACAAAGGGATTGTATTCAGCGCCGTTGATACAACTCTTGCTTGCCTGTCTGCCATAAGCCAGTTAGTTGCAACGGCAACTTTCAATGCCGAACGGATGAAGCAAGCGTTGGTTCGTGACTTCTCCACTGCCACAGACCTTGCCGATTACCTCGTGCGAAAGGGCGTGCCGTTTCGTGAGGCTCACCGCATCGTTGGGCAACTGGTCTTGCATTTGAGCGAACTGGGGAAAGGTCTTGAAGACGCTACCTTAGACGATTTGCGGTTGTTCAGCGACAAGTTTGACAAAGACGCCATCACTGTCCTTCAACCAGAGCAAAGCGTTGAGCGCCGAAAAGAGTTGGCTGGCACAGCGAAGTCGTCGGTAATGAAGCAGTTGCGCCAAGCCGAAGTGGAGATAAAGCGAGCCATCAAATGGCTTCAAAAGTTCCCCACAATATCACCTGACCTTTTAGCCATGCTCTAACTTGATACAACGAGCGCTCCTGTTCGGTTAATATTGACTTGAGGGCGACTTAGTGACATAATTGCGACCGACGCAGTGAAACACAAGTAGGAGGTGGTCAAGTTATGCGGAAGGAAGTGCCTGGTTGGGTTGTAGGACTCATCATTGTGGTCGTTCTCGTCGTTATCGGTCTCGCTTACTGGCGCTTCTCCGGACCGAAGCGAGCCCCCTACATTAACCCACAGGAGGCAATCCATCAAGCCCCTAAACTTCCTCCGGGTGTGCTTGGTCCCGGAGCATATCCAGGGAAGGAAGGGGCAGGAGCGCCTCCCGGGATGCACGGTGCTGGGATTCACGGCGGAGCCGCTATTCATGGTGTTCCGCCCACGAAACAAATGCCTCGTTGATGCGGGGCGAAAAATTTTTGCAAAAGGAGGGTGAGGTTCATGAAGTCGCGAGGCTTTACTCTGATTGAATTGTTGGTCGTCATCGCGATTATTGCCATTCTGGCTGCCATCCTCTTCCCCGTGTTCTCTCAAGCGCGGGAGAAGGCGAGGCAGTCCCAGTGCACATCCAACCAACGAAACGCTGCAATGGGAACGATGCAGTATGTCCAAGACTATGACGAGCAGTTCATGGAACTTTACCGCATTCACGATGGTGGTCGGACAGACGAAGTTTGGCCATCCCACTACTACGCTAACCAGCAAGACCCCTATGGTGAATACTGGGGTTGGTGGACATGGCCTGAATACAACAAGAACCACCCTCAATTCGGGACACCCGATGGACCGACTCCCAACTTCGCCTACTTAGTCTGCTCCACTTACGCTCGCAACAACCAAATTTGGGCGTGCCCTTCAGGGAACACGGCGGTTTACGCGAGTGCTACTCGGAACAACAACGCTGGTTTCGCTTACAACAACTGGATTGCTGACAACGGGGTTTACCTTGGTCCAGCAGCGCGACTTCCTAACATCCGCCGACCTGCCGAACACATTCTCTTCTGGGACACTGGCAAGTCCTGCCGATATGTGGAAATCCAAGGCTGGCATGGTTTCTCGTGGAACCCATACTGTGGCAAGTGGACAGGATTTGACCCTGTTTGGACTTCGCCCCATCCCTGGCCTGACTGGGTGCCGCAACACATGGAAGGACGGAACTACATTTTCTGTGACGGACATGTCAAGTGGGCGCGGGACTCGCAAATGTATGTTGCACTTTACCCCGAAAAGTGGAACTGGCGTTGCCAGTAGTTGTAAGGATTCAACACGAAAAAGGGCGGCAGGGTTGAACCTGCCGTCTTTCGTTTTTCTCTTGGAGCAGTGTCATGAAGCCAATGCGTCCAATCGTGCCTGCTTGAGCAAGGGGTGTTGTCTCAGTCGCTTGAGTGCCACATCGGCAATTTGTTTGACCCGCTGCCTTGACAGACCGAGGCGCCTGCCAATTTCCTCGTAGGTATGAGTTTGACCGTCCTCAAGACCGTAGCGGAGTTTGATAACCGTTCGGTAGTTTTCTGGCAGTTCGTTCAAGGCTCGGTCAATATGCTCACGCAAAGTCCGCTGCAGCATCTCTTCTTCAGGGTTGAGGGTGGAAGTGTCCTCAATGGCGTCCAGCAGGGTCACCTTCTCCTCACTGTCAACGGGCTCATCCAGCGAAGAAACTTGGTGCGGGTAACCGAGGAGTTCCTCAACTTGGGTTTTCGGCATCTTCATAAACCGAGCCAATTCCTGAGCGGTCGGTTCGCGCCCTAACTCTTGGGTCAAGATTTCGCGAGCCCTGTTGAGTTTGTGCAGTTGCTCGCTGATGCGAGTGGGCAACTTGACCAACTGGCTTTGAGCCTGAATAGCCCTGATGACCGCTTGCCTGATCCACAGGGTCGCACATGTGCTGAACCTCGTCCCCTTGCGCCAATCAAACCTGTCAACCGCCTGAATCAAACCGATGTTACCCTCTTGGATGAGGTCGTTCAAGGGGACACCGTAGCCGCGATACTTACGGGCGATAGAGACGACAAGTCTCAAATTGGACTCAATCATGATTTGGCGGGCTTCCTCGCCGTCCTTTATGATCTCCATCTCCTCAGGGGTTGCGATTTGCAAATAGCGCTGGCTTATGACTTCAACTAGGTAGCCCGGGCGCCGTTCTGTGCTCATTCGTTTCCACTCGTTCTCTGGGACACCCAACTGACGCGCTATTTCCTCCAGCCTTTCTGGAGGCAACTTCTTGAGGGCATTTTTGAGCACCAAAAGGTAGTCGTCAAAGGTCTCGTTCTCCTTCCACTTCCTCAACTTGATGCCGAACTCCTTTTCCACATACCGACGAAGCAGGTTTTGACGGACACGGGTAGCCCTTTCCATCCGCTTTGCTAGTTGTTGCTCCTGCTCCTTGTCCAGCAACGGGCGGCGACGCAATTCCCGAGCCCACGCAGCCATCGCGTCCTCTACGGCTGCGTGTTCTTCTTCTTCCGCCAACTCCTCGGGCGTGACGGCGAGGTCTTCAGGAAGTTCGGGCAACTCCTCTTCCCTTTCAAACCAGTATTCGTCCCACTCTTCAGGGAGCGGTTCTAAGAGTTCCCCCTCTTCGGCAAGCGGCTCTTCTAAAGCAAACTCTTCTTCGCGTTCTGGCATCAGTAGCGATTCCTCCAAAGAGAGTGGCTCAACCAACTCAACTTCTTCAAGCCACTCTTCGGTTTTTCGGGAGCGGCGCCTTCTCGTCTTTTTTCGCTGCGTTACAGCCATAAGACACAATCACCTCTGCCACTTCGTGGCACGGCTTGGGGCTTTATAGGTTTGAGGCTGCAAGTGTCCGTTTATATCATACCCCATTTTGCCGCGAAAAGCAACCCAACTGCGCTTGAGACCGTCCAAAATCGGGAAATTATCCGACAAATCCTGCCAAAATAGGCAGCCTTTCCGCAGAACTTCCGATAGCGAAACAATTCCTGACCTCTTCCAATACTTCGTTGCCAATTTGCTTGTTGCTTTGTAGAATTGCCAAAGTTTCCCCGCTTTCAACATTCTCACCGACTTTCTTCATGACGATAATGCCCGCACTTGGGTCTATCTGCTCGGCGCCCATCCGAGTGGCGCCAAGTTGACCCGAGATGAGCCCTAACTTTCTGGTAGCGATTTTGGCTATTACCCCTGATTGCTCGGCTCGGACTTCAACCCGATAAGACGGTTGCGGCAACTTTGTTGGGTCCTCCACGATGCTGGCATCTCCGCCTTGGGCTGAAATCAACTGCCTAAATTTTTCCAACGCAGCACCGTTTTGCAAAAGTTCCATTGCTTTAGAGCGTCCTTCTTCAGGGTTTGTTACTGCTCCGCCCAGCCATAACATTTGAGCGGCAACGGCGAGACAAAGTTCCCGAACATCGTCGGGACCGCTGCCCTTTAGGACATCAATTGCTTCTGCAACCTCAATGGCATTACCGATCGCGCAACCGAGCGGTTGTTCCATGCTTGATAGGACGGCGACTGCTTTCTTGCCAGCCAATTTCGCTATGCGCACCAGCGCTTCAGCCAAAGCCTTGGCGTCTTCAAGCCGTCTCATAAAAGCACCGTCCCCAAATTTGACATCAAAGACAAACGCATCCGCACCGCCTGCGAGTTTCTTGCTCAAGATGCTGCTGACGATAAGGGGGATGGAAGCGATAGTTGCCGTTTTGTCCCTGAGGGCGTAAATCTTTTTGTCGGCAGGGGCGATATCTTCTGTTGCGACGGCGATAGCGCAACCGATGCGTTTAACCTGAGCGACGAACTCTTCCTCGCTTAAATTGAGCCTCATGCCGGGAATGCTTTCAAGTTTGTCGGCAGTTCCACCTGTATGACCGAGGGCTCGCCCCGTCAGTTTAGCGACGGGAACTCCCGCAGCAGCGACCAAAGGGACAACGACGATGCTAACCTTGTCTCCGACCCCTCCTGTGCTGTGCTTGTCCACTTTGATGCCTTCAATTGGTGACAGGTCAATGGTTCGCCCACTTTTTGCCATCGTTTCCGTCAGCCACCAAGTTTCCTCGTCGCTCAGCCCGCGAATATAGACGGCTGCCAGCCACGCAGCCATTTGTTCTGGGGCAACTTCCCCACGCACGAACCCCATCACAAGTTGTCTAATCTCTTCCGCCGAGTTTTTCTCGCCGTCAAGTTTCTTGCGGATGATTTCGTAGACGAGCATTTCCATCGCCCCTTTCAGCAAACTTATCGGCAATTCCCACAGGACTTATTTGACCAACCTCGCCAAGGTCGCCAACTTCTTCCGCAAACGAGCGAAGTTTTTCCACCAGCAAGTAAACTGCGATCCCAAAAGCAACGGCGACATTGAGGGACTCCTTTTCGCCGAACTGGGGGATCTCAAGGACCATGTCGGCTGCAGCCAAAACACGGTCGTCAACGCCTGTGACCTCGTTCCCGATAACTAACGCCAGCGGGAAATGGCTTCGCTTGACACTTTGGATGGGAATGCTTTCATCGGTGATTTCTAAAGCCGCTATCGTCCAACCCTCGTTTTTCAGGACTTGAACAGCCTCCATCGTGTCTGAGAAGTAGCGCCAAGGGACCAGTTGGGTCGTGCCCAAAGCAGTTTTCTCAACTTTTCGGTGCGGCGGGCAAGCAGTGATTCCGCAAAGAACTAACTCAGCGATGTAGGCGCATTCAGCCGTCCGAAACATTGAGCCGACATTGTAGGCGCTTCGGATGTTGTCCAAAATGGCTGCTATCGGAAACCGTTTCCGCGGTCTGTATCGCCTCCACCGTTCAATTCGTTCTTCGGCGACAAGTTTCCTCATCCTGCCTCACCCGCTCAACTCCTTCAGGCATTGAGGCAAAAGTTTGCAACTATTCGTCCTCCGTTGGACGCCAAACATCCGTGACTGGGTCGCGCAAGAGCGATAGGCGAGCCAATTTCGCCCGCGAAGCGACGGGCAAAGGCAACTCTTCCAACTGCCTCAAAACTTCAGCCGCTTGCAGAATGAGTCTTTGCAAATCTCCTTCATCGCTCCCGCTCCGCTCAACAAGCATGTTCCAATCCCACTTGCCCTCAGCCCACCTGAACACCGCTGCAGCCCTTCTGTTTGCATCGCTGAAGTGCTCGCCTTCAAATTCGTCGGAGAACCTTGATGGCTCAAGTTTGTGCTTTTCCTCAAGTTCCTCCAACTCGTAAACGAGCCACCATAGTGGCTCAAGATTGACGCGTGCTACAGGATAACGAGGCGAGCGTTCGGTAGTGAAGGCTGCAGCCCAACCAGCCAACTCCTCAGGCGAAAGCGTGTCCATCAAACCTTGCCGAACCGCTTCAACGATGAAGAGCGACCTCTCATGCCTGATGAGCAATCCCCACTCTCCGATGATCGTGGGATGCCAGTCTTCGTCAAGGTAGCCCAACTCCTGCAGCAAACTTGCCCGCCTCTTGAATTCCGTCCGCAACTCTTGCCGAACAGTTCTCGCCCGCCTGTGGCTTCGCCTCGCCATTTGATAGACGGCGAAACTTTTGTCCAAAACGGTCAATGCGTCCTCATAGCCCATCGTCGCCAAGAGGTTGAGGACTTGGTAATATTGGACTCGAAAGGCGGAGCGCAAATCCTCAGGCTCACTTTCAGCCAACTCTTTCGCCCGCTCAAAATCTCTCGGGTGTCGCGGGATTACGAGGACGAAACCGACTTTATCCTTGCCTCGTCTTCCTGCACGACCTGTCATTTGGTGAAACTCAAGGGCGGTCAAAGTTCGCTCACCTTTTTCGTCCCGAACCCTCAATGTGGGCAAGACAACCGTTCTGGCAGGGACATCAAGCCCCGCTGCCAAGGTGGTGGTAGCGAAAACGGCACGAACTAAACCAGCCCTCAACATCCTCTCAACGGCGATTTTCCACGCAGTCAAGTGACCCGCATGGTGCGGTGCGACGCCCGCTTCAATCAGGTAACGGGCAAGGGGATGTTCCCAAAGTCGCGGGAACTGTTGAGCCAATTGAGCGAACATTGCTTCCCGCTCCTCGCGCCCTTCCTCCATCCGATATTTGCGGAACAAGCGAACTGCTTCATCGCAATCTCGCCTTCTCGGAAGGAAGATGATAGCCGGCAGCAAATTTCGCTCCCTTAGTCGGTGAACTAAGTCAACGGGATTGATGCTGTGCCAAATCAATCGTTTCAGCGCCTTTTGAGGGAGCAAGTCAACGACTTTGAGAGGAAGGGGACGACCGAACCTGTCAAGGAAGCCATAACGCAAAGGGACAGGTCTTTCTTTGCTGTCCACCCAAATGAGAGCAGGCTCCTGTCCACGAATTTCTCTCATCCAACCAGCAAGTTCATTGGCGTTAGCGATAGTGGCGGAGAGCAAAAGGAAACGGCTTTCGGGTGGGGCGAGAATTATGACCTCTTCCCAAGTCACCCCCCTCTCCGGGTCAGCAAGGTAGTGGGCTTCGTCAAGGACTATAAAGTCGGCAGCAATTTCGCCAGAGGCAGTGTAAAGTAAGTTGCGCAAAACTTCTGTCGTCGCAACGATTATCGGCGCTTGAGAGTTCTCGCGCCGCTCGCCTGTCAAGAGCCCGACATTTTCATCGCCAAACAACTCCCTGAAAGCGTCGTATTTTTGGTTGCTCAAGGCTTTCAACGGCGTTGTATACCAACTCCGCCGCCCCTCAGCGAGGAAATGAGCGATTGCTTGCTCGGCAATCCAAGTCTTGCCACTACCTGTTGGCGCAACAACTATGGTGTCTCGTTCCAAAACAGCGTTCAGCGCAGCGATTTGAAAGTCAGATGGCATAAAAGGTTGAGGTTCGGGTTCACCCATTCCTTCAAGGAACTCCCGCACCCATTGGCGAACATCGCGACCAGCCAAAAGCCTCGGAGCCGAAATGGTTGGATTGAACCGATGAGAACTTCGTCGCCCCATGAGGTTCTATCACCCTTGCCCAAAAAGTTGAGTGTTCGCGAATGGCAAATCAACTTGACTGACAGACCCTTCAAGTATAGTGCACCTTCTCACCCCTTTGCGTCAATCGTGCTAAGCACCTTCCATCAGCCCCATATTTAATGGCGAAAGACCGAGCGATGACCTTGATAGGACGAGAAAGGGATGGAAGGTGAGGCTTTTGCCGAGCCGAAAAGACGGCTAATGGCGAGTGGCGAATGGTGAAATGGCAACGAAATGACGAATGCGGCATCGGGGTTTGTCACCGACGGAAGTTAAACGACTGCCTCCCACACCTGCCATTTCTCAGGCTAAAATTTTCTGCGGCTCACATAGAGGTTCAGGGAAAAGACCTGACAGGGAAAGCGTCAGGTTCGGCTAAATTTTTCGGATGCAGCAAATTGCTTTTTCAACTCCGAAAATCGTCGCATGAGTCCGGTGATGGCTATGTCAGAAGAGCAGATGACACGACGAAGATGGCTTGACATGTTTGTCAAAATGGCTGCGGGAGTCACGGCGGTTGCTTTGAGCGTTCCCACATTTGTGATGCTGATTGTCCCTGCGTTCAGGCGAGAAAAGGCACCTTGGATTCGCGTCGGTCACATTTCTGAATTTCGTCCCAACGAGCCCAAGGCTGTGACCTTGAGTTACCAACGCCGCGACGGTTGGGTTATCAGGACTGCACGGACCACAGTCTATGTCGTCGTCACGGGCGACGGCAAGGTCAAGGTTCTGTCCAACATTTGCACTCACGCAAACTGCGCTGTCCGATGGGAGAGGAGCAAGCAAGCCTTTTTCTGCCCTTGCCATGATGGCTATTTCGCCATTGACGGTTCGGTTAAATCTGGACCGCCGACTCGCCCCCTTGACGAGTTCCCGCACAAAATTGAAGGGGGCGAAATTTTCGTTCGGTTGCAAACTTGAAGTTTCTGCATTGGGCGTCTATCACGGACAGACGAACGCTTACTTGAAAGGGCAACGAAAGGAGTGGCGCTATGCTGCGTCGCTTTTTTGAATGGCTTGAAAGGGAAACAGGGTTAGTCAGCGCATGGAACCGATTTTGGTCGCAACCTTTGCCTGCTACCGTCGGTTGGGGACATATCTTCGGCGCTCTTCTGCTTTTGTGTTTGGTGATTTTGTTCGTCACGGGCGGGGCGATGATGTTCTACTACAGCCCGACCCCAGACCAAGCCTACCCTTCCGTTCAATACATTGAGCACTATCTGCCCTTCGGCAAGTTCATTCGTGCGCTTCACTATTGGACGGCTCGGATAATTGTGCTCCTGCTCATCGTCCACCTCGTTCGTGTCTTCCTTTGGGGCGCATACAAAAAGCCGAGACAGATGATTTGGGTGAGCGGTGTTTTGCTCCTTCTGTGCGTTATCGGCTTCGGCTTGACAGGTTATGCTTTGCCTTGGGACCAAAAAGCCTATTGGGGCACCGCTGTCAGGTTGAAAATTGCTGAGGGCATCCCAATCATCGGTCACGCAGTCGCCAACTTCCTTCGCGGCGGCGAACAACTTGGCGCAGTTACGCTGATGCGGTTCTATGTGCTGCATGTCTTCGTCTTGCCCATTTTGGTCTTCATCCTCGTCGCTTGGCACATAAGACAGGTTCATGTCTTGGGCGTCACCCCTGCATGGGTCAAAGTCGGGCACGAAGATGAAATTCCCAAAACACAAAGACTTCATCCTGACCAAACAGCCCGCATCGCTGTCGGTGCGATTTTGTTGTTGGCGCTTTTGTTCTGGCTCTCAGCCAAGTTCCCCGCACCACTTGAACCGAGAGCCAATCCCCTTGACACTGCCTACAAGCCCCATCCTGACTTTTATGTCCTTTGGCTTCACGAGTTGTTGAAACTTTTCCCGCCTCATCTTGAATTTGTCGGTTCGTTCGTTTTGCCGACACTTCTCGTCATCCTCTTGCTCATCGTTCCTTTCATTGAGCGAAACCCTGAACGACATCCTCTTCGTCGTCTGCCAGCGGTGACGACGGGTTTGGTCATTCTCTTTGCCATCGTCGCTTTGAACATCAAAGGCATGGAGGCTTTGCCTCATCCTGAAAAACTTTCACCCTTGGCGAAGCGTGGTCAGGAACTGTTTGTTGAACTACGGTGCTACACATGTCACGGCATCAACGGTGGTGGAGGTCCTGTCGGTCCTGACTTGGGCTTGGGTGGAAAGCGAGACCCAAAGAAGGTTGAAGCGATTTTGAGAAACCCTGGTGCTTTCAACGCCCACACTGTCATGCCTTCCTACGATTTGCCGCCGGAGGAAATGAAAGCGTTGGTCGCTTACATCGTCAGCATCGGTCCAAACTCCAAAATGCCACCCATCCCACCCGTTGAACCCGAAAAGCCACCATCCCACTTTGAGGAGAACTGGTTTGCTAACCACAAGTTTGAGGTCCGAAAAGACCCTGCAAGTTGCGGCGACTGTCACAAACCTTTCTTTTGTCAAGCATGCCACCAGAACCGAAGACCGTCTTCTCACGATGAGCAGTGGCTCAAGTTTCACTTCGGCAACGCTGCTGAGCAACCGGCAATGTGCAACGCTTGCCACACGCCCGATTACTGCGAAGAGTGCCACAAACTCATGCGGCACGACACGAAGTGGCTAAAAGGTCACGGCAGTCAGTTGGTCAAATTCGGTGAAACGAAAAAATGGTCTGGCTTGACAATGCACCAACTTTGCTATCACTGCCACACGAAACAGTCATGCGATGAATGCCACAGGGGCGCTCTGCCTGAAAGTCACAAGGCGCCTGACTTCCTGCAAAGGCACGGCGAATTAGCAGGGACTGGGGATCGGGGACTGGGGACTAGACAGTCGGTTCAAAACGCTGTCGTTCGCGGAACGAGTCAACAAGCATGTGTAACCTGCCACACGAAACAGTTCTGCGACAACTGCCACATCGGCGCCAAGCCTAAATCTCACGAACAGCCGAATTTCGTGCTGGGACGAGGGGCGAGGGACGGGGGACGAGTTAAAAGCGGGCACGCACAAGAGGCGCTCAGGAAAGGACTGCAAAGTTGCCAGACATGTCACAAGCAGGAGTTTTGCTCCAACTGTCACGGAACGGAGATCCCTCACCCTCAAAACTTCGTCAAAATCCATGTCCGTGAAGCCAGAAAGGACATGGCACTTTGCCAAAGATGCCACACTTGGGACGAACCTGAATGCCGTCAGTGCCACAGCAAACGACCACCTTCCCACACTCCTGATTTCCGACAAACCCACCCACAGCGAATTACCGACGGAGGCACCAGTTGTCAAGTCTGCCACGGTCGCAATGCTTGCATGGACTGCCATAAGTTGCCGATGCCCCACCCTCGCAATTTCGTCAAAACTCACGGCGAATTGGCGAAACAGAGGGGCATCAAAGGCAAAGAAAGCGTCCAGCAACTTCAACGGCAACTTTGTTCATCTTGCCACGCTAACAGATACTGCCGACTTTGCCACTTACCAACAACTTCGCAAAGATAGGTTCAATCTGGGGGCGAGTGTCCTAAAACCGTCCATGCACTGGCTTAAGCCAATGTGAGTGCAGGCGTGCAAGCGTGTAGGAGTGCAAGAGTGCAAGGGTGCAAAAATGGGAGGGCGACCTCCCGATGAGCCCAATTTGTGTGATGTGCGAAGTGCAAGGTGTGACGCTCAGTGCCGAGTTCGCGGTGCGGTTGCTTAGCGCCGAAATTTCTCGGCAGTGCGTTAGCACTGCCCTACAGAAAAAACCATTCGCCATTCGCTGCCGTTCAACCAATCGCCAGTCGCTAATCTCTGCCGTTTTCGGCTCGGCAGGAGTCTCGCCCTCCCACTCATTTCGCCGACTAAAGTAGACGCTCAAGTTTATGGACTGAAGTCCGTAGCATGGTTTGTTTCGGCTGCGCCATTAACTACGGGCTGAAGCCCGTAGCGTGGAAAGGAAGGCTTGGACTTTCAAAACGCACTTTCTGGAGGTGCGCAAGTTAGGTTATGCGTCAAATCGCGTTGACAAGTGTCTTGCTTGTCTTTTGGCTTCTGGCAATCGTTTGGGGGCAAGGGGTCAGAGTGACCCGCCCTCAAATCAAGTTGACGGTTGAGCAGGAAATCAGGGCTTGTCAAGAATGTCATGGCAACCCAGACATTTACGGTTTTGATGTTCGTGGGCGCAAGCGAAGCGTTTATGTTGACGAGAAAGCCTTTCGCAAATCCGTCCACGGGAAGTTGCGCTGCACCGATTGCCACAACGATATTGACCCAACCCAATTGCCCCATCCCAGACACACTCAAAAGGTTGAATGCGGGCGATGTCACTTGGAACGAGAGTTGCCTCGGGCTCCTGCTTTCAAAGTGACGATTTTCAAGTCCTACGCCGACAGCGTTCACGGCGAAGCAGTTGCACGCGGTGACCCCGATGCACCGAGATGCTCCGACTGTCACGGTCACCACAACATCCTGCCCGCAAAAGACCCTAACTCTCAGGTCAACCGTCGCAACATACCTCAAACTTGCTCCCGATGTCACAGTGATGCCCAGTTAGTGGAGTGGCATCAAATCCCAAAAGGTGAAACGCTGTTTTACTACGAACGAAGCGTCCATGGTCAGTTGCTTCGCAAGGGCATGGTCAAAGGCAGCAAGTCTGCTCCCGACAAACCACCAGCCGTCTGCATTGACTGTCACGGAGTTCACGGGATTAGACCTGCAACCGACCCACACTCAAAAGTCGCCCGACCCCAACTCCCTGAGACTTGTGGTCAGTGTCACGAACGAATTTACAAAGAATGGCGTAGGAGCGTTCACGGACAAGCGTGGGCGAAAGGTGTTAAAGAGTCGCCCGTTTGCACTGACTGTCACGGCGAACATGTCATCCGAAGCCCTCAAGACCCAACTTCTCTCGTTCACCCCCAACACATAGTCGCCACTTGCTCCAAGTGCCACGAAAATGAAGTGCTGCAAAGAAGGCTGGGGCTTCCGACTTTGAGGTTGGCGACCTACCGAACGAGTTTTCACGGCATCATGAACCGATATGGCGTGACAGAAGTCGCTCACTGTGCTTCCTGTCACGGCGCTCATGACATCTTGCCTTCAACCGACCCACGCTCACCCATTCACCCAAACAATTTGCCCAAAACTTGCGGCAGTTGTCATCCGGGCATCGGCGAGAAGGTTGCCCTCGGCAAAATCCACTTCGCTGGCACTCGCACTGAAAGCACCATTTACTGGCTCATCAAGGTGCTTTACCAGTTACTCATCGCAGGTCTCATTGGCTTCTTTTCCGTTTACATCGCCCTTGACATTCGCAATTACTTGAAGGGTCGCCCGAGCCATGCCGTTTCGCCCCATCATCCCAACGACCCCCTTTCGCACGAGTATGTTGAACGCTTCACCCTCAACGAGCGGCTTCAACACTTGGTGCTGGTGATTTCCTTCACGCTGTTGGTCATCTCAGGCTTGCCATTAAGTTTCGCTGATTCAGGTTGGGCAAGGTGGTTTCTCGCTTTTCCCGGCAGTGCACAATTGCGAGGCATCATCCACCGAATTGGCGCTGTCATGTTGATGGCTCTTGCGGTCTGGCATTTGCTTTACCTGCTCACACCACGAGGTCGGGAACAATTGAGGCACATGATGTGGACGAAGAAAGACTTCGCTGACATCTGGCAAATGATAAAGTGCTACTTGGGTCTCAGCGACGAAAAGCCGAAGTTTGGCAGGTTCAACTGGATTGAGAAGTTGGAGTATTACGCCGTCGTCTGGGGCACAACGGTCATGGTCTTGACAGGTTTGGCTCTTTGGTTTGAATCTCAGGCTCTCACTTACCTTCCCCTTTGGGTCTGGCACATTTGCCGACTAATTCACAGTTACGAGGCGCTCTTGGCTTTCCTGACCATCATCATCTGGCACCTTTACCATGTCCACTTCAAGCCCGGCGTCTTCCCGATGAGTTGGGTTTGGCTGACAGGCAAAATCTCCCTTCGTCACTTGCAAGAAGAACATCCCCTTGAGTTTGAGCAGTTGCAGCAGCAAGGAGAACAGAAGCAACAGCAAAAGCCTTGAGGCATTCCTTGCTATCACGCATTACGCTTCACTCATCACGCTTCACGCATCACGCATTACGCCTTACGCATTACGGCTCAATGAGTCATCGCCCAAATTGCTGCTGCTGCTGGTGCGAGGAAGAGTGCTGGGTCGTCCTCGTATTTTCGCCCCATGCTTTCAAGGGGAATTCCCAGTTCACGCAATAGTTCAATGGCTTTGCGCCCATCCCACCAGACGACATCGTGCTTTTCGGCAATCATTGAATGCTTCAACTGCTCGCTCAAAATCATCGCACACTTCTCATCGCTCAAGAAAGGAAAAACGACGGTGGCTTTGGTGTGGCAAAGTCGGGTCAAGACGGTAATTGTGTGGTGGCTGATGCCTCTATGGCGCATCCTCGGGTCAGCGAAACTTATCCTCGGTGCGAAAATTGCCCTGCCACCCAAATCGTTCACAGCATCAATCAACCAACCCATTTCAACTCCAGAAAACCCCAAAGGCGAAGCCGTTCCCAAATGCCCAGGTCCAGAAGCGACAATCACAGCGTCTGCTTCTATGGCTTTAGCACACAAAAGGGCTGTGTAAGCGTTAACGCATTCAATGTCTCCACCAAAGGCTTGACCGCAAGTGATCGTGACATCAATCAACTCGGCAGACTTGAGCATTGGGACGAGTTTGCTGAAAGCCAAAGGCAAGGCAGCGCTGTCGGTCATGACATAAACGACCTTCGCTTTCGGCTTGACAACTTTCACGCCAGCGGAAGCGGGAGCGATGAAACTGTGGAGGGGGCAAAGGATGACAGGCAACTTCCCCAAGTTGGAAGTCTGCATGATCAGGTTGCGCAGCGGACTTCCTTCCTCTTCCGCGACGGAAACATTCAACTGCAATGGCGTGTATCGGAGTTTCATGATGTGCCCCGTTTGAGTTGCCTCGCATTCAGGTCGGGTCAAGTTCGCAACGACGAAGTGGTAGCCACCTGTTCCTAAACCGAGTTCAACGGCAACGACATTGAGGACGACGGTGTCGCCTTCTCGGACAGAGCCTGTCAAGTCGGGATAGCAAATCGCTTTCGCCACTTCTCCCTCTTCCGTCGCCACCTCAATCTCCTGAACTTGAGGCGTGTCCTTCAAGACCTTTTTGACGAAACCCGCTACGAACCGTCGCATTTCCTTGCGCCCTCCAAACTTTGAACACTTTTCCTCCTTTCGGCACTTAAAGTTTAACGCGCTTTTGCCCTCGCCCTTCAAGGCGAGCCTAAATGGTGACTTTGGGGGCATAAGTGTAACCTTCATTTCGCTGCCTTTCTCTATGAGCGATGGTGATGTGCGATGAAGAAAGTGGCTTTCGGGTTGGTCGGTTCGGTCATCTTAATCTTGCTCGCTTTCGCCTTTGGATACCGCGAAGCACCAAAGCGAGGTCACGCTTTCGCGTCAGGAGAGAAAACAACCGTTGGAGCAGGTAAGCCTCCAGGGGAATTAGCGCCTCAAGTTGAGGTCATTAGGGTTAAAGCCACCGAAGTGCCCGAACAACAGACCTTCACCGGCACAGTCAATGCCTCACTGACAGCCGATGTCTCATCCAAGATCATGGGTAAAGTGGTTGCTGTCTATATCCGTGAGGGCGACCAAGTTAAGGCAGGTCAAGTCCTCGTCCAACTTGACAATTCAGATCTTCTGGCTCAAGTCCGGCAAGCAGAAGCAGCGGTTGAGGCGACAAAGGCAGCCCTCGCTCAAGCCATGATTGCTTTGAGCATTCAAAGGACTCAAAGCCAAACCCGAATTGAACAGGCTCGTTCTGAACTCAACCAAGCCCTTGAGCAACTCAGTCTTGTAAGGGAAGGTGCCCGACGGCAAGAGAAGGCTCAAGCAGACGAGGGAGTCCGACAAGCCCAAGCCGCTTACGAGAGAGCAAAGGAAGCAGTGAAAATGGCTGAAGTTGAACTCCAACAAGCCCGCGAAGGTGTCAAGCAAGCGGAAGCAGCCCTTGAAGCGGCAAAGCAGCAACTGTCAATGATGCGGGAAGGTTTCCGCAAGCAGCAAAAAGCGCAGGCTGAAGCAGCCCTAAAACAAGCGGAAGCGAATCTAAGAGTCGCTCAAGCAACTTACGACCGCTTTAAACCTCTCGCTGAACAAGGCGTCATCACGAAGCAAAGGTTTGACGAAATCGTTTTGCAACTTGAATCAGCCAAAGCCCAATACGAAGCGGCAAAGGCTCAAGTGTCTCTGGTGCAGGAAGGCTTCCGCCCTCAAGAGATTAGGCAAGCCGAAGAAAATGTTCGGCAAATGGAAGCGGCTTTGATGATAGCCAAGGAGAAGGTAAGGCTAGCTGAAATCGCTTATCGCGAGCGAGTTGCTGCCCTTCAACAAGCGGAAGCAGCTTTAAAAGCTGCAGAGCAACAAAGAGACCTCGTTTACGAAGGAGCGCGCCGACAGGAAATCAGACAAGCAGAGGAAAGGGTAAAGCAGGCGAGGGAAGGGTTGAAAATGGCTCTCGCTGCTGCTAAGGAGGTAGACATCAAATCCGAGCAGGTCAAATTCCTTCAAGCGCAACTCCGTCAAGCCCTTGCTGGTCTTGCTGCAGCCCAAGTCCAACTCTCATACGCTACCATCACAGCGCCTTTCTCAGGAGTGGTTGTCAAGCGCCATGTTGATCCCGGAGACATGGCTTCACCGGGGATGCCCCTTGTCACCTTGGTTGACCCTTCCTCTTTCCGCTTGGAGGTCACGGTTCCGGAAAGTCACATCAAGTCCGTTCATTTGGGTGAAACCGTTGCTGTCACCATTGACGCTTTGGGCAAAAGGGTTGAGGGAAAAGTTTACGAAATCGTGCCAAGTGCCGACCCGACGAGCCGAACTTTCATCGTCAAAATCCGCTTGCCACAAGTTAAGGGCTTAATGGCTGGCATGTTCGGGAGAGCGACTTTCTCAACAGGTAAATCAAAAGGCATCTTCGTGCCCGAAAGCGCTATTTGGCGGGAAGGCAGTTTAGAGGGCGTTTTCGTCGTAGAGGGTGATACTGCTTTTAAACGAATCATCACCACCGGCAGGAAAATCGGCAATTGGGTTGAAGTGCTGACTGGCTTAGATGATGGCGAACTCGTTATCATCAACGGGACTGAAAAGTTAAAGGACGGAGTTAAAGTCCGCATCAAACGCTGATATATCTTGCGACTCTGGCGAAAAGGGGTGCCTCGTCCATGAACCAGCAAAGGTTAGGTCTCTCGGGACGAATTGCTGCCTACTTCAGCGAATCGAAACTAACACCGCTGTTCGTCTTAGCCAGCATAATGCTAGGTGTCTTCGCTGTTGCGACTTTACCGCGAGAAGAAGAGCCTCAAATCAAAGTGCCGATGATTGACATTTTCGTTCAAGCACCTGGCATGAGCCCGAAAGAGGTTGAAGAGCGGGTCACGACACCCATGGAGAAGTTGCTCTGGGAGATTCCAGGCGTTGAATACATCTACTCAACCTCCAGCGAAGGAATGGCTATGGCTGTCGTCCGATACTTTGTCGGGACGGACGAAGAAACAGCAGTGATCCGAACTTACAGCAAACTCTACATGCACCTTGACAAAATTCCTCCCGGTGTCTCCATGCCTTTGGTGAAGCCGAGAAGTATAGACGATGTCCCCATTTTGGCTTTGACCTTCTGGGGTGAGGGTTACGACCATTACCGTTTGAGGAGGATAGCATCTGAAGTTGAACGGGAAATCAAAACCATTGACAATGTCTCCGAGACCACCATAATCGGTGGACTAAGGCGGCAAATTAAAGTCCTGTTAGACCCTCAAAAACTCAGTGCCTACCACATAGACCCAATGGTGGTCATCAAAGCGCTGACCCAATCTAACAACGAAATGCTGGCAGGTCATTTCGCTCAAAGCAATTACGAGTTTAGACTCAAAGTCGGCAAGTTCATAGAGGACGCTGAGGATGCAAAAAGAATTGTCGTCGGCGTGTTCAACGGACGACCGGTTTACTTGGGTGATATCGCTTCCGTTTCCGACGGACCAGAAGAGCCCTCGGACTATGTCTTTTTCGCAGCGGGCAAAGGTTGGTGGAAGAGAGAACACCGTGGAGACAGCCAATTTGAACTTGTCTCTCACTTCACGCCTCGCCCCGGCGAACTTTACCCTGCCGTCACAATAACCGTCGCTAAGCGGAAGGGTGCTAACGCCATTGTCGTGGCAAATCAAGTTTTGGAAAAGGTTGAGTTGCTGAAAGGGCGTATAATCCCCAAAGATGTCAATGTGACGGTCACGAGAAACTATGGGGAAACTGCTCGCGAGAAGAACAACGAACTTTTGTTCCACATGGCTTTGGCTGTCATTTCCGTTACCCTGCTCATTGCCTTTGCTTTGGGCATTAGGGAGAGTGGGGTTGTCCTGATAGCGATACCTG
>Ga0071330_1066562_pt1 | contig 29616 bp, 27 predicted proteins | sample GBScel77sediment_FD_63802 | JGI IMG/M metagenome (GOLD analysis project Ga0071330, IMG submission 63802) | Hot spring sediment microbial communities from Great Boiling Spring, Nevada - Cellulolytic enrichment Sediment 77C v2 (version 2) | ecosystem: Environmental > Aquatic > Thermal springs >...
GTCGCCTCCGGCGACGCCCCCTAAAACAAAGGAGTAACTCATATGGAGAGGTTGTATAAGGCTTCAAAATACAACATATACAGAAATAATTACGTTTACAACTTGAGGCAAAGGAGTCTTTTAAGGGTCAATGATTCTCTTTTAGAAGCTCTACAAAATAACAATTTTGAAAATATTCCATCACAAGTAATGAAGTTGCTTATTACCGCAGGAATTGTAGTTGAGGGAATTGATGAATTGAAGCTTCTTGAATTCTGGCTTTCCCTTAAGAGTATTAATACCAATTCCTTAAGTGTTGCATATATTCCCAACTACAGCTGTAACTTCAGATGTACGTACTGTTACGCCCAATCAGTGCGTGATAGAAAGAGGGAGGAAGGTGAGAATGTTAATATGGATTTGTTAAAATGGATTGAAAATCTTTTTATTCTTGTCGAACCTCGGGTTTTTGAAATTACCTTTCATGGGGGTGAACCTTTGCTTTCAAAACAGGAAATTTTGCTTCTGTGCAAAAGCATCATTGAGCTTTGTCGAAGCCATGATGTGAGGTTGAAGGACATTTCCTTTGTTACAAATGGAAGCTTGCTGGATAGGGATTTTGTTAAAGAAATTTTACGTCTTGAAGTTCCTTGCAGAGCCTTGGTGACTCTTGATGGTACTGAGGATGTACACAATGAACGCAGGTTTGATATTGAAGGTAAAGGGACTTTTTCGATAGTAGTTGATAATATATTGCAGGCCATAGGCCTTGGAATGTCAGTTACGGTGGGATTTAACTACGACAGACAAAACTACACTAATATTCCTTATTTTTTAGATTTTCTTGTTGATAAAGGTTTTGATAAGAAGCCCAATTTTCAGCTGATATTTGGGGCAGTGAGAAAGGGATTGAATCAGGAGGATGTAGAGCATTTCAAAAAATTCGAAATGGGGCAGGAGGAATCAGCGAAAGTTTTGATGTGGGCTTATGGAGAAGCAATAAAAAGGGGGATAAAGATTGTTGAGCCACTCGGTGCAGGGTTGTGTACTTTCAAGAAGCCCTGGAGTTTTATTGTCGATTACAGAGGCAATGTTTTCAAATGTGTGACGATGGCAGGGCATGAGAAGTCCAAAGTGGGCTCAATCTACGATCCTCTTGAAGTACTGGTCCAAAGGTCTTTGGATTATCTTATACCGTTCCATTGGGAAAAGTACGCCCATTGTAAAGAATGTGTTTATCTGCCGATTTGCCTCGGAGGTTGCTTCGAACAGGCTTTAATAAAGAAAAAGAAATTTGATTGTAGAAAGCGATACTTTGAGAGCCTTTTTCCATACCTCATTGACCTCACAGTAAGGCTCTATGGAGAGCATCCAGAGCTGATTGAGAGTCAGAAACTTGAGCATATTTTTGGAATTGGGCAAATTCAAAATGAACGAGGGCGGGATAGGCTTTAAAATTTGGACTTTCTTATGCCGTTATGAGTAATGCAATTGTTGTAAAGAACCTTAGAAAAGTATACAAAAGACACCTGAGGGAGCCGGGCCTTAGTGGCATATTGCGAAGCATTTTTGCACGTGAATATGTAGAAGTTGAAGCGCTAAGGGGTGTGTCTTTTGAAATATCATCGGGCGAGTTTGTTGGATATATAGGACCAAACGGTGCTGGTAAAACCACGACGATGAAGATTCTGTCGGGTATTTTGTATCCTACTGGTGGGGAGGTAGAAGTTCTGGGGTACTTTCCACCTGAAAGAAAGCGCGATTTCCTAAAAAGAATTTCTTTTATTATGGGTCAGAAGACTCAGCTCTGGTGGGACCTTCCTGCAATGGATTCCTTTATTTTACTTAAAAAGATCTATGAAATACCCGATGAAGAGTTCCGTAAGGAGGTAGACCATTTGGCTGAGTTGCTGAATGTGGTGGAACTTTTGAATGTTCCCCTTCGCAAGCTTTCCCTCGGGGAGAGAATGAAGATGGAGCTTATTGCGGGATTGTTGCATAATCCTGAAGTGATATTCTTAGATGAACCTACCATTGGCCTTGATTTTATGTCTCAGGAGAAGATTCACGAGTTTTTGAAGGTTTACAATGAAGAGAAAGGGAAGACTATTATTTTGACCAGTCATTATGTGCGAGATATTGAAAAGCTTTGCAAACGCATAATTTTTATTCACAAGGGGCAGATTTATTTTGATGGTAACAAAGATACTTTTATCGAGAGATTCACAAAGAATCGATTGGTAGTAGTCAATTTTAAAGATAGGATACCTGAATCGGTGCATAGATTTGGGAAGGTGTTGAATATAGAGGATAAGGAGGTCCGAATTGAGGTTTCAAAGGACCAATTACAGAGCGTTCTTCAGGGAATAATAAAAAGTGCAGAGGTAGAGGGAATTTTTGTCGAGGAGTTGTCTTTGGAAGATGCTTTGAAAGAAGTTTTTGAAGGTATCCAGAATGAAAAAGCTCAATAAGTATTGCCAGGTCGTTATAAATACAATTGCGGAAAGTTCTGAGTTTCGATTTAATCACCTGTTAAGTTTTCTTGTTATAGCACTTCCCCTAATTTTTATGGTGCTGTTGTGGAGAAAAGTACTTGGTGAAAACGGGCAAATCGGGGCTTTTGACCTTAAAAGTATCATAACCTACTACTTTCTTGTTGTTCTTTTTCAGGACATATCCTACCCTGGACCTTTTTGGGAGATCATCGATCACATAAGGGATGGTGGACTCAATGTCTTTCTCAGTAAGCCCATCAGCTATCCTGGATACATTTTGGCACTAAAACTGGGCATTAACATTCCTTACCTGTTTCAGTCAGCTCTGATTCTTGTTGCGTTGGGAATGGTTGCAGGTTTCAGCAGATACCTGATTTTACCTATAGACCTGTTTCATTTTCTGTTCTCCTTACTTTCTTTCTTATTAGCTGTTCTTTGCGGATTTTCCCTGTCCTTTATTTTCAGCGCCTTGACCTTTTGGTTAGAAGAGGGAAGAGGAGTTGAAGTTTTCCTTGAGTTCTTGATAAGCCTTTCAAGTGGCCTGGTTTTGCCAGTTTCCCTTTATCCAAAAGCACTGAAAACATTTTGTAACATATTACCCTTTAGGTATGTTCTAAATTTTCCCATTGAACTATATCTGGGGGTCGTGAAAGGCAGGGAATTAATAACGGGTCTTACCATCCAAATATTGTGGGTTTTGCTTGCATTTTTAGTTCTCAGGTTTATCTGGAAATCGGGGTTAAAGAAGTATGAAGCAGTTGGTGCTTAAAGTAAAGTATTATGTTTCGTTATGGAAAGAGTTTTTATCCATGCAGATCAAAAGAGAAATTTCTTTCAGGAGTAGCTTTTTGCTCGAAGTAGTTTCATATATTTTCTGGTTTGTGTTCAATATTTTCTTTTTCAGCGTGATTTTCTCTCATAGGAAATCTATTGGCGGATGGGGACCTTATGAGGTTCTTACTCTGGTTTCCATCAATCAATTGATAGTGGCACTTTATGATAGTTTTTTAGGGCCTAATTTAAGAAGGTTTCAAACTTATATTGAACGTGGTGATTTTGACACTTTTCTCATAAAGCCCATTGATCTTCAGTTTTTTGTATCTACAAGGTTTGTGGAACTTAAACCTCTTTTTTCTATGCCGGTGGCTATTATAACTCTAATATTCGCCCTTTCAATGCGAGGAATCCCGCCCGGGGCTTTTGAAATCCTGATGTTCTTTTTGTCTTTCCTTATAGGTCTTGTGATACGCTATGGTCTGGGATTTTTGGTGATGTCGCTTTCCTTTTACTTCGTAAGGATATCAGCCCTTCATTCTCTTCAGAGGGAGTTGCTTTCCTTTGCTGGTTATCCGATTTCCATATACGAAAAGTTTGCAAAAGTTTTTTTTACTTTTATTTTACCTGTAGCTCTTATTGCCAACCTCCCTGCACAGGCCCTTTTGAAATATCGTATTAGTTGCGGAATATTTCTTTACAGCTGTTTCTTTGCTGTTTTTATTCTTATTTTTTCGAGAAAATTTTTTAACCAGGCCATAAGGAGGTACGAAAGTGCCAGTAGCTAAATTTCTTATGTACCTTATTACCTTTCAGATGGTAAGAAAATTGCCCTACGAAAAGCAGTTTACCTTTTATCCGTTTCGTGGTTTAAGGCCAAATTATGAGGCTAATATAGAAGTTTCGGTTTCCGAAGATTCTTTTTCTGTAGAATTTCAAACACTGTCCTATACTGTTATCCGGAAGAGCTTAACAAGAGATGGTTTTAACCCTAATGGTGAGACTTGTTTTTACCTTCTCGTAAAAACCCGTTCGAATTCATCCACGGGCTATGTTTTTGCGGTTAATGCCAACAATATCCAGCTTGATGGACTAATTCACAGTTATGATAACATCATTACCTCTTGGGATGAGGTGTGGAGCTCTAAGGTTGATGTGAATGAGGGTAGTTGGAGTTGCAGGATTAATATACCGTTAAAGGTGTTCAGAGAAAAATTTGATTCTCTTTATATTTACTTTTCCTGGACGGTTTTCACGCCCAACGGGGTAGAGATTGTGAGCTCTTATTCCCTTCCTGAAGGTTATAGCCGATTTGACTTAAGGTTTGCTGATTTTTCTGTTCCTGCCCCGAAGAAAGGGTCCGATAGGCTCCTTTCCTTTACTCCATATTTTGCAGTAATCCGAGAAAACTCAATGACCACAAAAGTAGGAGCAGAATTGAAATTGTTAAAGGGAGACGTGATTCTCCAATCAACAATAAATCCAGAGAGGTATTCCATTGAAGCAGATATTGACCAATTTAATTTGAAAAGGAGACGGAGTTTAAGGCTTGAGGAGAAGAGGCCCTTCTTCACGGAAGGGCTTGACCTATGGAAAATGCCCTTTGAGGCCTTTTATACTAGGAGCATTGGTGACTTTATAGGAGGATTTAAACTTGGTTTAAATAAAAATATTCTCAGATTTCAGGGCCTTGTACTTTACGAAGATACGTTACTCACGAATTATAACAATTCCCATCTCTTGACTGCTTCGGTTGTTAGTTTCAGACCTTCGAAGGCTTTTGAAAATAGGCTGTTTTTTGTAACTAAGGGGGACACCATTGGGGCAGGCATCAATACCAATTTCTTTTTACCTTATGGGTTTAAAGCAAAGGCACAATTCACAAAATCCCGAGGCAGTGACTTATATATAGAGCTTAAAAGGTTTTCTAAGACCGGTTTTTGGATTTCAGCAGGGGCTGAGAGGCTTGACGCAGATTTTGCTCTTCCGACCGCTTGCATATCATACTTCGAAAATACTATTTCCTACTGGATTTTTTCTGGGGTTACAAAGACCTTTGAGAGGAAGTATTTAACTGAAACCAGCTTCTCCTTTGGTTACACCTATTCTAACTTTCTGAATGGTGTTCCTTTTGAAAGGTTTGGGAACCTTTATGCCACTGTTTATCCCGTTAATTCTGTGGAGTTTACCTTTGGGATTGAGCCAATGAGAACGATGTATGAGGGGGAGTATTACAATAACATCAATTATGTCTTATCCACGGCCTTTGGGGTGTCAAAACCTTCGACAGTTTACCTTGAGTACATTTGGGGTGAAAACTATGGAAATAAACTGAGTTTTGTAAACCTTTGCGGGAATTTTTCCATAGGGGGAAAGCTTTATTGCGAAGGTGGCGCTGGGTTTGTTAGAGAAGGCGACTCTGATGACCAGAGAATCTATTTAAAAGGGGCATATTCCCCGATTAAGAGACTCTATCTGCGCTTCTTTGCCCAGAGAAGTTCTCTAAGTGATAAAACAGATTTCAATTTAATGTTCCAGTATGAATTTTTTGCAGGAAGTAACATTTTTGTGGTTGTAAATAGGACAGTAAAAGGGGAAGAGGTTTCTTCTCCTCTAATGCTTAAAGTAGCCTACGAAGTGAGATTTTAAAAGCTTTTTAAAGTGAGCGGCAGCTGTTTTGGAGGGTTTACAACTTTAAAATCGTAAAAAGGGGTTTTTAGTTTTTACTATAGACATTTTTGCACTCGCCATATGGCCGGGATGAACAATTAAATCGTCATCGAGTTTTACTAATTTTTTCAGGGAATTTTTCATCCTTTCGGGCTCACTTTCTGGGAAGTCTGTACGTCCTATGCTATCTACAAAAAGAGTGTCCCCGGAAAAGAGGAAGTTATTTGTCAAGATGCAGATGGAACCCATAGTATGCCCAGGAGTCTCTATTATCCTCAGGGTAAATGGTCCGATAGAGAGAGATTGTTCGTTTTCTATTGCGACGGCATTTCCCTTAAACTCAAAGGAAATACCAAAGAAAGCGGAGTGGTTTTTGATAGGGTCAAAAAGCATCGGGTGGTCGAGTTTGTGGATATAGACCGGTATGTTGTAATTTTGAGAGTAGTGGCTTGCTCCCATTATGTGGTCAAAGTGGCCATGAGTAAGAAAGATAGCAAGGGGATTGATTTTTTCATTTTTAATGAATCGACTTACCTTTGGGTCTTCCGACGCCGGATCGATTATAATAGCATCTCTTGATGGGATTTCATATAAGATATAACAATTGGTACTTAAGGGGCCGATGACGAATTTTTTAACTTCTATTTTCATTGCGAGAACCCAGTTTAGAAATTATAATTTAAAACATGCTTACGTTCCAGGATTTGATTTTAAAGCTTTCTCATTACTACGCAGACCTTGGTTGCGTGATCGGTCAGCCTTACAATTCTGAAGTGGGTGCAGGCACCTTTAATCCTTTGACCTTTTTAAGGTCTCTCGGTAAGAAACCTTGGAAAGTTGCCTACGTTGAGGTAACGAGGCGTCCAAAGGATGGAAGATACGCTGAGAACCCCAATAGAGTTCAGCAGTATCATCAGTTTCAGGTTATTTTGAAGCCTGCGCCGGAAAACCCTCAAGAGATTTATTTGAATTCTTTGAAATATATAGGAATTGATATCGAAAAACACGATGTAAGGTTTGTGGAAGACGACTGGGAGTCACCTACCCTTGGTGCGTGGGGCCTCGGTTGGGAGGTTTGGCTTGATGGCCTCGAAATAACTCAGTTTACGTATTTCCAGCAAGTTGGAGGAATAGACCTTGAAGTCATCCCCGTTGAGCTTACTTATGGATTGGAGAGGATTGCAATGTATATTCAAAAGGTAGATTCAATTTTCGACCTTGTATGGGCGCCAGGGGTAACTTGGGGTGACATATATAAAAGGTTTGAGTACGAATTTTCCGTTTACAATTACGAAAAGAGCGACACTATGTTACTTATGGAGCTTTTCAAAAAATTTGAAAGGGATGCGGAGCAACTTCTCAAGGAAGGACTTCTTTATCCGGGATACGATTTGGTGATAAAACTTTCTCACATCTTTAATCTTCTTGATGCCAGAGGCGCGATTTCGCCATCGGAAAGGCAGTCCTATATTTTGAGAATCAGGAATCTCGCCAGGCTTGCAGCTAAAGTATACCTGGAGGCGGAAAATGAGTGAATTTTTGTTTGAAATAGGAGTTGAAGAGATACCTGCTTTTGATGTTTACGATATCGCGAATCAGCTAAAGAAAATTTTTGAAAGCTTCTTGAAAGAAAACCGGATAAATTATGGAGAGTTAAAAGTATTTTACACCCCCCGCAGGTTTGCAATTTTTATTAAAGGTTTAAGTGATTTCCAGGAAACATGGGAAACGGAAATTACTGGGCCTCCTGCCAGGGTTTGCTTTGATAGTGAAGGAAAACCTACTAAAGCTCTATTAGGATTTCTTGAGAGTAGAAATCTCAAGGTGGAAGACATTTATGTAGAGGAAACCCCAAAAGGAAAATACGTAAAAGCAAGGGTAAAGGAAGGCGGTAAAGCGGTTAAAGATTTAATAGCTCAATTCCTTCCCGATATTCTGAGTAAGGTAAAAGTAAGGAAGTCGATGCGGTGGAATGGAAGCATTAGATTTTTACGGCCTGTAAGATGGATTCTTTGTCTTTACGGAAACGAAATAATGGATGTTGAGATCGCGGGCATCAAAGCATCGAGAAAAACTTATGGAAACAGGGTTAAGGGGAATCTTCCCCTTGAAGTTAAATGCCCTTCAGATTATTTAGAAGTTTTGCGAGAGAATTACGTTTATGCTGATCCCGAAGAGAGAAGGAGTATCATCCTAGAAAAAATAGAAAGGGTTTGCTCAGAAAAGGGACTTAAATGGCAAGAGGACTTGGAACTTCTCGATGAAGTTTTAAATTTGGTAGAGTATCCAGGGGTGATTATCGGGAGTTTTCCTGAGAGGTATTTGGATTTACCAGAGCCTGTTATAATCACGGCTATGAAACAGCATCAGCGGTACTTTGCTGTGAGAAAAGCGGATGGGAAACTGGCGAATTATTTCATAACTGCTATTAATAATACGGAGGATTGCGAAGCAGAGATAAGGCCTAATCATGAAAAAGTTCTTAAAGCGAGGCTAGAAGATGCTGAATTTTATATGCATGAGGACTTAAAAGTTCCCCTTGAAGATAGAATCGAAGAATTAAAAAAGGTGGTATTCCTTGAAGGGGTAGGGACAGTTTACGATAAAGTATTAAGGATAGAGAAGCTTTGCGAGTTTCTTGTTCCTTATTTTGATGATGTGGACAAAGAGTTGCTTTTCGGGGCTGTTAAGTTGTGTAAAGTTGATCTCACGACCCTAATGATTAAAGATGGGAAAGAGTTTACTAAGCTCGGTGGCATTATTGGAATGGAATACGCTTTAAGACAAGGAAAGGATGAAAAGCTTTCTCGTATTATCTTCGACCATATACTGCCGAGATTCCCTGGTGACGAGTTGCCCCAGACTATTGAGGGAGCTATTATCAGCGTTGCAGATAAGGTAGATACTTTAATGGCTTTTTTAAAGGTTGGAGCCGAGATTTCCGCTTCTCAAGACCCTTATGGGTTGAGAAGAACATTATACTCGATTTTTGAACTTGTGAAGGAGAAGAAACTAAGATTCAACTTTATTCAGCTTCTCGAAAAAGCCGCTCTTGAACTTGGTGTTTCTAAAGAGAAACTTCGGGAGTTTCTGAACTGGGCATGGACAAGGCTCGAGAGTTATCTCGAGGAAAAAGAAGGAATTCGGTATGATATTGTAGATTGTGTGGTCTATGCCAACAAGGGTGATATCTGGGACGTAATTCAGAGAGCAAGGGTTTTGAACAACTATTATATTGAGAACAAGAAAGAGTTTGAGGAGGTTGTTATCGGCCAGAAAAGGGCAAACAATATCTTATCAGGGGTTGAAAATCTGCCTCCGGCTGATGAGTCCTTATTTGAAAAGGACGAGGAAAGAAATCTTCACAAAGTTTTGAGAGAAAGTGAGCCCTTAGTTAAGAAAGCCTTGGAAGAGGAGAGGTATGAAGAGGCTTTAAGGGTGCTGAGAAACTTAAAGCCTTACATTGATGTTTTCTTCGATAAAGTCTTTGTAATGGTAGATGACGAGAAGATCAGGAACAACCGCCTCGCCCTCCTGCAGGAGTTGAGGGAGTGTTTTAGGTATTACGGAGATTTTTCTAAAATTGTAGTTTCTTCAAATTAATTTAAACTCTTGTCCTTTACTCTATGTGTCCCTTATAATAAATTGTGATGAAACCCGTGTTGAGAAGGGAGTTAACGGTATTTGGATTGTTTGCCATTGCTACAGGTGCAATGATTAGCTCAGGAATTTTTGTACTTCCAGGGATTGCATATAGCTTATATGGTCCTTATGTATTTTTATCCTATGCATTGGCAGGTATGCTCGCCTTCATTGGACTTTTGAACTTTCTTGAACTTGCTACTGCAATGCCAAGGGCTGGGGCCGATTATTTTTATACTTCAAGAAGTTTGGGCCCTTTTATCGGAACCATATCGGGAATTTTTGCGTGGTCTGGGATTACGTTAAAGTCCGCATTTGCTATTTTCGGACTTTCAGTTGTTTTATCTGATGTTTTCAGTATTAATTTTTACTTTTTAGTCCTCGCCCTTACTTTTATCTTTGTAGCATTAAATATTCTCGGCGTAAAAGAGGCAACGATTGTTCAGGTGGTTCTTGTTACGTTGTTAATTTCTGCGATGGTTTTGCATATGGTCTTTGGCATATATCGGATTAATATTGTCCACTTCAAAAATTCTACAAATTTCTCCTTAATCAATTTGTTGAGTGGGACGGCCTTTGTTTTTGTTACTTATGGTGGCCTTATTAAGTCAGTTTCCCTTTCGGAGGAAGTGAAGAACCCTATCAAAGATATTCCGATAGGTTTAATATCCTCGATCCTTTTTCTAACAGTTTTGAGCACTCTATATACGTTTGTTATCATCGGTACCGTTCCACCAAAACAACTCGGATCTACATTGACACCAGCTGCTGATTCTGCTACGATTGTCCTTGGAGAGTTAGGGTATTTTATCGTAACACTGGCATCTATCCTGGCCTTTGCTACTACCGGAAATGCTGGTATAATGTCTGCTTCCAGGTATCTTTTTGCTCTAAGCAGGGACCATCTTCTGCCACCTATTTTTTCCGTAACCATCAAAAAGCAAGCAACTCCAGTCTTTTCAATAGTTTTTACTGGAATAGTGATAGTGATGTCCATAGTTACTTTGAAGCTTGAGTATCTCGTTAAGTTTGCATCTGCTACTATCCTTATAACCTATGTGTTGGGGAGTGTTGGAGTTATAATTTTTAGAGAGAGCAAAATCAGGAACTATGCACCAAAGTTTAAAGTACCTTTATATCCTTATCTTCCTGTTTTTACGGTAGTTGTTTTTACCTTTCTATTTTTAAAAGCGGGCATAAATGCCATTGAAGTAATTTTAATTATGTCAATTATATCGATTCTTGTGTACAGATTTTATGGGAAGTCAAGGGCTGCTAAGGATTTCGCTCTCCTTTACGTTATGAAGAGGATTTTAAGCGAGCGGGATGCGGAAGGTCTTTTGGAAACAGAGCTTGAGGAGATTGTGATTCATAGAGAGGAAATTCCCAAGGATAAATTCCAGGACGTGATAAGAAATGCGTTGATCCTTGACATAGATAGAGAGGTGGAATTTTCAGAACTGACAGACATTGTTGTTGAGAAAATCCCCTTTGATAGGGAGGAGTGTAAAAGGATTTTGATAAGCTCAGGTAAAGTGGAAAATTTCATAATCAATGATTATTTTGCCCTTCCCCATGGGATAGTCGGAGGCGAAAAAAGGTTCTTTATTGGGATAGTTAGGAGCAAGAATGGTGTTGTTTTTCAAGGAGCTGGGAGAAAGGTAGTTTGTGTAATTTATATATTTTCTACTCCAGATATGAGGGAGTTTTATTTGAAGGTGCTCGCTTCAATTGCTGAACTTGTGAGGGCCAAAAACTTCTGGGACAAATGGCAAAAAGCACAGAACGTAGATGAGATAAGAAAACTGTTAATGAAGGAAAAATAAAACTCTAATATATAATAACTATAAATGTTTTTAAGTTTTTAAACTTCCTTACTCTATCGTTTCTCCAAGTTTTTCAAGGAGCTTTTTAAGGATTTCTTTTTCTTTTCTGAGCTCCTCTTTAAAAACGCTATCGTCGGCTTTTCTAATTTCTGCTCGGAGCTCCAGGATTCTTTCTTTTAGAAGGTTTTTTAGAACTTCAAGTTCATCAGGTGTGAGTTCAAGGTTCATATTGTTCCTCCCGTTGTTGTTTTTAATTTTAATCCAAAATTTGAGGATATTCACAAAACTTATGGCTCTATAGCTCTAAGAGTTTTTTAAGATTTTTTTAATCAGGCTTAACATTTTGTAATTCACTATGTAGTCTATTTTTTTCATAGCTCTCAAAAGTGGGTCTTTCATTTTATGCCAAGCAGGTCCATCGGTTATCCAGAGGAAAATAACGTTTTTTTCCTTTGCGGCTTTCTGTAATTCAATATAACTTTCCGCTATTGAGATTGGTTTACTTCCGCCTACATTGTAAAAATTGCACTCTACAATTAATATCGGTGTGTTTCCTTTGTATACTACAAAATCGTGGGTTTTACCCTTTTGATTTCCACTAAAGGGCTTATATAAGGAAAAATTTTGGTCGTTATTTACTACCATAAAATAGGGGTTTATAAGTCTTTTGATCTTTTCTTGGCACATCTTTTCGAAAATTTTACCGCTTCTATTTTTCCTGGTGTTTGAATCTAAACCCACTTCAATTCCTAATAAGTAGTCATATAGGTCCTTTATTTCGTCAAATAGTGATAAAATTCCAGTCTTATTGCAGAATTCTACTATTCTGTTAGCGGTTTCGGGGTTTTAGTTGCACAAGGATTTACGTTTTGTTAATGGTTTACGATTTCCATTATCTGCCTTCGCAAATAGATTAATGCATAAATTATGGTTTATGAAAGTATTAGCCCCTTGGATTTCTTATTTTGTAGGAAATCTGGAATAACAGGCTATCTATAGGTGAAAGGAGGGTTTTTCTAATTTTTCTGAAGTCGAATCTTTCAACCTTCTTAACTTCTTTTATTGACGGCAGTATTATTAGTGCGAATAAGGATCTGAGAATTCCAGATAAAAGGAATACCTGTATGATATTCCCTGCAGGGATGTCCTTTAAAAGGTTGTAAGATGCAAGGTAACCACCGATTGTAGCACCGGCGAAAACCGATAGAGAATTTAGAATGTTGTAATAAGTAACGCAGATGGCGATTTTCTGGCGTGTAACGGCGTCATAGATAAAGTTTGAAGAGGCGATGTTAAAACCTGCCCAGAGGGTTCCAGAAAAGGCCTCGATAAAAAAGAGGAAATAGAAAGCGGTGCTTTTGCTCATCAGAGATGTTGAAGCCCAGATAAGGGGAATCAAAGGTATCATAAAGCCAGTTATTTTTAAAACCTTTAAATTTCCGTACTTGTCACCGAGTTTTCCCCAGTATGGCATACTCAATAAGCTTGTTATGGATGATGCAAGGCTAACAAGGGTGAATTTTGAATAGGATAGTCCAAGGTGTTTTAGCATATAGACTGCGAAGAAGGGGCCTGCAATGGCGACGGAAAACATGAAGAGGTTAACGAAGGCTGTGAATCTTCCAAAGTTACTATGGGGCATTAACTTTATAAATTCCCAGAGTGTAAAATAGTAGGATTTGTGAGATTTGAACGGTGGTTCATGTTGAAGTTTTAGGAGGTAGGCGGAAGTGAATCGGGCAAGCATTGCGATGATAAAGACAACCACAAAACCGACATATGGGTTTACTTTCTTGAACAGGTCCAGCAGGAATCCTGCAATTAGCATTGAGGAAAGGCTTGCGAACCCAACTATTCGATTTCTCTTTCCAAAGTAAGACCCGAGGGATTTCTCATCGACAAGGTCCTTCATCCAGGAGCTCCAGGCTGGTGCAAAAATACTACCTGCTGCAACGAGAAGAGTGTAAGCAATTATCAAAATCACAGGTATTGTTGCAGATTTTTTGTTGAACACGAAATAGATGAAAGCGAGGGATATTATGAGAATCCAGGTAAGTGCTTGAGAGAAGGCGCCCCAGAAGGAAAGCTGTTTGCGAGAAATCTTTTCTCCAAGAATTTTTAGACTTAAGAACTGAATAAGGGCAGAAGCGGTTTGTGGAATAGACGTTAAGAATCCGATAATTTTGTTGTTGGCACCAAGAAGGAGAGCGTAAGGAGTAATGTATCTCAGTCCCATGCCCTCCATTATGGAGGAGGCAACCCCTTCAAAAATACTAATTTTTAATGGCTCTCTTTTTTTTGATTTTTCTTGCATAGAATAGCTAAATTGTAAATTAAGTTGTTCGAATTGCGAAAAATTCGTGCTTTTTAAAGTTTAAATCTTCGATTAGTTATTTCGTTTTCCAATGCTAAAAATTATGTTTTTGTGAAAGCGAATTTGCAGGGTTATAATTGTTAAAGGAGGTTGAATATGAGGGGGCTTAGAGAGTTTGAAATTACCGGCACGATATGTTATAATTGTTAAAGGAGGTTGAATATGAGGGGATTCTATATCCTGGTTATTCTTTTAATGGTATCTTTTATTCACACACAAGAAGCACTTATAGTCTCGGAGCCTAAAGATACGGTCCTTGTAAAGTACTTTAAGGACGTTGAAAAGCCGGTAAAAAGGATATTTCAGTTTACGGTGCCTAAACCCGGAAATGTAGTTTTAGGAGTGAGTGAAGATGGGGACATTTATCCCATTTTCTTTGAGAGAATACCTGTTAGAGCAAGAAAACCTGGCACCACTTATCACGTATTAGGTCAAACTATTCTCGGCTTTAGCGTCTATTCTTGGTCATTACCTACGGCACTTAGCCTCAGCGGAAGATCCGCTGGCGTTGTAGGACTATTAACTCCCTTTGGTTTCTTTACATATGGGATGCTAACTTCGAAATTCAAGTCTTTTCCTGAGGCTCTTGGAGGTTTTTTTGGAGGTGTAACAGGAGCCTTTCATGGGTATTTGCTTTTGGATGACATAAAAGGGGTTTTTCCTGTGAGCCTATCTGAGAACATTTTAGATCAGTACCTTGCAAAGCGTTTGAAGGTTAGTAGTGCAGTTGTTTTGCGAAAGGCATTAAATAGCGGAAATGCATTCTATGAAGCTAATATGCTGAGTAATGTGATCTTAGATAGGGGATTGCAGGATAAGGAGTGGAGGATCGCTACTCTTTATTCTATGGTAAAAGGGTATGGAATAATGTATCTTGATAAAGATGACAATACTGCAACCGAGGGGGATGTAATTTTTGAGGGGAAATTACAGCTTTTAGGGGCTGAATTTTTACCTTTGATTCTTTATGATCAGGATTTGGGACGGCTTAAGGCTTTTGCCTCTCTTACCGGGTATATACCGATGTACATTTATTCGAGGAAGCTTTCGAAAAAGTATGACCTTGGATTTGGTGAGTCCCTTGTTATCCTATTTTCTCCTGCTTTAGCTTCATCTTTAGTTGGTGGAATTGCCATTTTAATTAACAATGAGACTTTAACGAAGCAGCTTCCGAGACTTTATCCAATTGTTGATCTCGCGCTGACATATTATCTTTACAATAGATTTAAGAATTAAGCGAGGCTAAGCCACCGCAAGTGAGTTTAAAGGAATGGCAACAGTTTAGAAAGAGCTGAAATAGTTCTAAAAAACTTTAGTGTGTAATTAATTCTGGAAATTCGACCGAAAAAGGACTTCCTTGAGACCTATATGTTATCACATTTTGAATAGTTCATAACCTTAACAATATACTTTATTGATGTACATCTTTGGGAAAAATCCTGTTTTAGAATTGCTTAAGGCCAATCCGCAGAGGGTGGAGAAGCTCTTTATTGCAAAAAAAACTCACTTACCGGAGCCGCTTTTAGAACTTTTAGGGAACGTCTCTTTCCCTGTAATACATGTAGAGAAAGAAAGACTTGACAGGATGTCAGGTAATAAAAACCATCAGGGGATTCTCGCAGTAGTGAGGGAAATTGAATTTACGGACCCTTCGGAACTACTTAGTGAGCTGATTGAAAAGAAGGGGATATTGGTCGCACTTGATGAGGTTCAGGATCCTCAAAATCTCGGGAATATTCTACGTAGTGCTGAGGCTCTTGGTGCAATTGGGGTTGTTGTACCTGCTTTAAGGTCGTCTGGTTTCACCGAAGGTGCTGTTAAAGCCTCAGCAGGTGCAGTGTTTCACCTAAAGCTTGCAACTGTTGCAAATCTTAAGAATTTTCTTATGAGGGCCAAAGATTTGGGAATATGGGTATATTCCTTAGAAGTGGGTGGTATTGATATTTATAAGGCAACCTATAATTTTCCTATAATACTTGTAGCCGGGGGTGAAGACAAAGGAGTGGGTAAAAGTATTCTCGCCTTAAGTGATGCAGTTATAACCATTCCCATGGTTGGGAGGATAAACTCTTTAAATGTAGCATCCAGTGTAGCAATAGCTCTTTCATGGATTAGTGAAGTAAGGGGGAAAGCAAATGGTTAAAAACATTTTTGTGAAAGATCTACCAAATTTAATAGGGAATGAGATTGAAGACCTTTTTCAAATTAAAGACCTTCAAGACAGAAGTGGTAAAGAGGGTCAGCCCTTCGTTGAACTTACGATTGCAGATGTCTCAGGAACTTTAACAGCAAGAATATTTGACGATGTAGAGGCCTTAAGGGGTAAGATAGAACGCGGGAGAGTCCATCGTTTGAGGATGCAGGTTTACCAGTTTGCAAATCAAATTGGTCTAAAGGTTTTAGATGTTGAAAAGGTTGAGGACTATGATATAAGACATTTTGTCCCTTCCAGCAGTGTAGATTCTTCTAAACTTGAGGAAGATCTTAAGAGTTTTATTAGAAAAATTGACAATCCTCAAATAAAAACTCTTCTCAAAAGGATTTTTATTGACGATGAGGAGTTCAGGAAGAAGTTTTTGCTGGCACCTGCAGCAAGATTTTACCATCACAATTTCGTAGGCGGCCTTGCAGAACATACTCTTCAGATTGCGAGGGTCGCTGAGGCGATTTCGGAACTATACGATGTGGTTGATAGAGACCTGTTAATTGCTGGTGCACTTCTTCACGATATAGGCAAAGTTTATGAAATGGAATATACGCCAGATATTGAATTTACCGATGAAGGAAGACTTTTTGGACATCTCATCATTGGGTATGAATTTGTGAGTAAAAAGATTCATGAAATTGAAGTGGTAAACAAGTTCCCTGAGGAGCTGCGGATGAAAATTTTACATATGATTCTCTCTCACCACGGTGAGTTACAGTATGGGTCACCGGTGAAACCGATGTTCTTAGAAGCTCAGATCTTGCATTTCCTTGATGACCTTGACGCAAAGGCTGATATGTTCAAAAAAGCTTCTGATCTAAGAAGTGAGAGCAATACAAAATGGAGCGAATTTTCAAAACCTCTTGGCAGGTCTGTTTTTTTGGGTGAGTTAGAGGAGGAATAGAAATGAAAGAAATCTGGCTCGAGAGCGCAGTGGAAAGTTTAAATAAGGCAAAAAGGATGCTTTACGTTGGTGATTATAAAAATGCTTGCATCAACTCAAGAATATCCGCAACAAAAGCAATCTACTCAGCTCTTGCGGACAATGATGATGTAAAATACAGAGATGAAATCGTAGCCCTTTATGAAATTTACAAATTAAAAAATGGTAAAGACGAGGAGATAGAAAAGGCCGTGTTTTTCCTTTCCAGATTCATACTCTATGAGGATATCGTGACCCCCTATCTGGCTGAAAAATGGGAAGGTTTACCCACTAAAGAGGATGCTGAGAAGGCAGTCAATTTGGCAGAGAAGTTAATTGAGAAGATTTCTAACCTTCGTTAGATACCATTTCGCTCCATTTCTGTGCCAGAAGGTCGCGTCTCGGTTTGTAAACTGTTTCGTAAAAATACCTCTGAGATAGAAGAACTCCCTTGTCGTAACTTTTAACTATTTCGAGGGCTTCTTGAAAAGCCTTATCAAATTTTCCTCCAAATCTACTTTCAATCTGCCTCTTGAAAGCTTCAGGAGTTTGTATCTCATTACCAATTATGAAAAATGGTCTTCCATCTATTTCAACAGAATAGGCCTGTTCATCGCCAAGGGAGAAGATTTTGAATTTTTCCTGAATCTCTTTTATTTTCTCCCTCGGTATTCCCTTAATTTGTTCGAAGGATGGTTTTAAAGGAAATTCTTCACCTTTTACGGTTTTAAACCCCCTTTTTGCTGCTGCATAGAAGATGGCCCTGTTTAGGCCAAAGGATTTAGCGGAATCAAGAGGCAGGCCAAGGACATAAGCCCTTGCGGCCTGCAAAGTTGCCATTACTTGAAATCTTCCAACTTTCATTTTACCTTCCTCCAAAAAATTGTTGCTATAGGGCCATCTTTGCCAATTTCATAGGGAGAATACAGCATTTTAAGTACAATACCCTCGTGACCCTTCTTTTTTTCCGCAAGAAGATGGGTCTTTACATCGGCAGTTAGCCTTTCGTATGGCATTAAGTAGAAAGGTTCTTTAAGGTTGAGATTTTCAAGGAAGAGTTTCCTGTCTTTCAATGGAAGCATAAATACTTTTTCGCCGTTGAGGTAGATAACGTCAAAGACCATTATTATCGGTTTGACATTTGGATTTTTCTTGAAAAGCGAAGGGATAAATCTTCTACCCTTTTCTGAATAGAGTTCTGCGTCGAGAATAGTGTTGTCAGGAATATGTTCAAGAAAGGCTAAGAGGTAGCTAAGCTTGTCCGTCCAGTTTGGATTTTTTTCTAACCGCCTTCCCCAAAATTGGACTTTACCGTTGGATTTTATAATTTGAAGACGCCATCCATCAATCTTTGGCTCCACAATCCAATCCCCTTCCAGTATCTCTCCCATATAGGGAATTGGTTGCATGAGCCAGACTGGTTTAAGTTCCATCATTTTTCTTTCAAAAATTCAAATATTTCCTTTAAGTCTGGCAATTCTTTGATTTCGTAAACCTTTACGAAGATGGCTTTGCCTTCTTCATCTACTATAATATTTGCCCTTTCTGAAAACCCCTCATTTTCTCTAAATATTCCAAGTGATTTTGCAACACCGCCATGTGGCCAGAAATCTGAGAGGATTCTCAGTTTCTTAAGGCCGAGTTCTTTAGCCCAGGCATGTTTAGAGGGAACTGGGTCTACACTTATACCAATGGGGATTACATTTAGCTTTTCAAATTCATCGTAATGTTTTTCTAAGGCTTTCATTTGTTCACTGCAGATTTTGGTAAAGGCTAAGGGGTGGAAGGAGAGGAGAACCTTTTTCCCTCTTAGAGAACCTAATGAAAATGGCTCCCCATGTTGGTCTTTTAGTGTAAAATCTTGTACAGTGTCTCCTACTTTTATCATGAGACCTCCTTTTTGTTGTTAAAAATTTTCTTAAAGAAGAGCAAAGCTTTCTTTAGTAGAGGAAAACTTTGCCCGATTTTTCTCTTTATCAGCATTTTCCTAACACGGGGTGCATCATCCCCTATATAGCAAATAAGAGAGTATGGATTAGGTACAAAAAACTTCTTTTCAAATTGACTAAAATGTTTTTTTAACCACCGGAATTTGTGAGCCTCGTAAGGGTTACCAAAGGATTCGGGTCTCTCCCATACCTTTTTAGGAGTGCTAATTATAAGATTTCTACCAATTTTCAAGCAATTTTTAATTAGTTCAATTCCCTCCTCAAAGGTTAAGTGCTCTATTACGTCAATGAGCAGGACAAGGTCGTATTCTGTGTTTAACTGGGGGATTATTTTCAAGGCGTCTCCAATAAAGATGTTGTTGTAAATGAAATTGTGGACAGGTGTGATATATTTGGGGAAAGCTTCAACTCCATCAATTAATCTTTTCCAGTTGCAATAGTTTTCTTCTTCGCCCCATAACTCAAGAAATTCTCTTGAAAGAAAGCCATACTTGCCAAAACCAACACCAACATCCAGAATCCGTAGGGGATTTGTGTAAACAATCAACTCCACGATTTCGTTCAATTGGAGAAAATGACTAGTCGGCATACCCCTCTTCTCCTTTACCCAATTTCCGTGCACTTATTAGTAAAAATTTTACTTTTCCATTTTAAAATTGTCAAGTTTTAAAAAAGTTTGTTGGGACCTAATGTGGCACGTTATTGTTAATTTTTGATTTGCTTTAACCCGAATTAAATTTCATAAGTACCTGCTCCTTGATAAGCTTTAAAAGCTATCGGGAAGAGTAGGCGAATCAGCATTATTTGAACACATAGCAAGGCAATTTGAACGGTTATGAGTTTGTATTCACCTTTCAATATAAGTACCGGGAAGTTTGTCACAAGCAAAATAGGTATTACATAAAGTAGGAGCTTTTGAAAGATTACGGGAAATATTTTGTATGGATACTTTCCATAGTCCGCTATGTCGTAGATGATCCAGGTAAGGGCTGGAAGATTAACATATTTGAAAGAGAGAAGACCTAATAAAAAGTGGAGGAAGGAGTATATCAGAAAGGAAAGGATCACTGAGAAAAGCCAGAGAGAAAGGCTTAGTATGCCAGGGAATTCGTAAGCCTTGAGGCCGAGGTAGAAGATAAATATTGATGGGATGATGCTAAATAGAGAAGGGATATCTGCAAATCGAAACAAAATTATAATTGGAGCGGAAAGGGGTTTTGTTAGGTAAAAATCGAGACTTCCTCTCCTTACAAGATGTGAGATAGATCCTGAACCATAACCACAAAAGGTGCTGAAAAGTCCGAATATGATTCCTGCTGTTCCAACGAGCATCTGTAGAGATGGCCCGTCCCATCCGGCGATGTTATTTGCAAAAGTAAATACGGTCTTGTAAAAGATTATATAAACAATAACCCAGGATACCTTTCCGAGAAATTCAAGTAAGAAAGAAGTTCTAAAGATTGTAAGGTTTCTGAACCTTATCTTAAGTTGAGTTAGAATGAACTTTAATTCCTTCATAATTCATCCTCCGAAGGCTTCGTATCGTTTTAATCCTTTAGTCCAGAGTAAATGAACGAGAAAACCAAAAAAGATTATGTATGAAACGCAAATTGTCAGTTCCTGTAGGATGTTGTGAGTGGCACCCGTGAAAACCTTTGCAGGGGTGAAATAAATATACCTAAAGGGCAAGTATTGTAAACCTTTTGGAAGCAAATCCACCGGGATAATTGCACCGCCTAAAAGTCCGATGGTCATCCAGTAAATGTCGTAAACTCCGAAAGGGTCGCCCACAAAGAACGCGGTAAAAGAGAGGGATAAACCTAAAAGAAGGCTTAGTATGTAGCCGAGGGACAAAAATACGATGCCTAAGGCCAGGTTTTCGATTTTTGGAAGTATGAAATAGTTTTTGAGAAAGAAAATCACCGGAACTGCTGAGAGGCCAAAGAAGAGGGACCAGGTGATTGTTCCTCCTGTTGTAAGGGCTATCCAGGAATGAACAAAATTAATGGGTTTTGAGAGATAGTGAATTATGACACCGGATTTTATCTGTTCGACCAGCTCATATGAGCCGGTTGATGGCATTGTTGAGTAGGCTAACAGAGCCCAGAAGTAGTAAGTGAATAGTTCTTTAAAATTGTAGTTGCCGAATTGAAAATTTCCTGCGTAAAGTAGTTTAAAGAAAAAGAAGTAACCGAGAAGGGGAAGGTGAAACATTGTGGTCTGGAGAATCACATTGGCCCTCCACCTGAAGAGTTCTTTTACGCTTACAGAAGCAAAGGGAAGGTATTTTTTCATAAGCTACCCTCCGTGTAAATTTTTCTTATCAGCGACTCTAAGGGTGGGTCTTCGATCTGGACATCTTCTACTCCGTTCAGGTTGTTAAGAGTTTGAATTATTTCTGGTATCATGCTTCGAGGCACTTCTGTTATTAAGCATTCATCTTCTACCTTGAATCCAGGCAACTGGATTTTTTGAGTGAGATTGCTAAGCCTGACCCTTATCTGTCTTGTATCCCCCATCGATTCTTTAATTTTTTCTTTGTCTCCATCGTAGATTATCTTTCCTTTGTTTATGATTACCACCCTCTTCCCAAGTTCTTCTAAATCTCTTATATAATGGCTTGTTACAAGGATAGTGGCACCTGTTTCTCTATTAAAGGTCTTTATAAAGTCCCACAGGTTTTTCTGAGATAGTAGATCAAGTCCTATTGTGGGTTCGTCAAGAAATATGTACTCTGGATAATGCAAGATGGCTCCTATGAGTTCTACTTTTGTCCTTTCGCCAAGGGAAAGTTTTCTGAGTGGCTTGTTTACGATTTCTTCTGCTTCCAAGAGCTCGGTCAATTTTTTTAGTCTTGTTTTAAAGGTATTTTTGTCGATCCCGTAGATTTCTCTAATTAATTCATATCCCTCTCTGGGCTCAATATCCCAGATTATGGTGGATAGAAATCCTCTTTGTCCAGTAAAGAGCGCAATCTTTTGGAGAAATCTTTTATCCCTTTTGAACGGTATGAATCCATCTATCATTACAGTTCCTGAATCGGGATAGAGCACGCCTGAGAGGATTTTTACAAAGGTCGTTTTACCCGCACCATTCGGTCCAATTAAACCAACCATTTCACCTTTGGATATGGAGAGGGTGATCCCATCGAGGGCTACTACTTTTTCATATTTTCTCTTAAAAAGAGACTTGATAGCCCCCCACAAACCAGTTTCTACCTGTTCAACTTTATAACTTTTTTTCAAATCATATACTTGAATTCCTTCCATAATAACCTCCTCTTAGGAAAAGTGATAGATAAAGACGGACGAAGTTTTTAAGCTAATCTAATCATTTAAACACCTCGGTTTTTTTGTATATTAAATTTTCGCGCCCGCATTGTCAAGTAGTTGGCGTTTCTCATGCGATAGTTCCCTTAAAAATGCCAAAATAAAAAAAACACTGCATTCCCTTGTTCTTCAAACAAGGAGCAATGACGTAATAAGTGTGTATAACATAAAGGAAATGATGTAGTATTATCGCCCTTAATACACCCGCATATAGAAAGGCAAGAAAAAAACAAAAAATCCTTAACGAATTTCCAGAGTTCTTGGGTATGAACAGCAAATATATGGTTTGTCTTTTAAGAAGGTTTACTTAAAAGGAGGTAAGGTGGCGGTAGTAAATAAATATTCAAGGAAACTTTCACAAAGGAAGAAGTTATACACAAAGGTTACAGAAAAGTCTCTTCTGTAGATATGGAAATCCAGTGATTTATATCTTCAAAGCACCTTGAGGCCTGCATAAGGATAAACCGGGACAAGATCTATAAAGAGCTTAGCCATCTAACTGATGAAGAGAGCAGGTTATTAAAGAGGCACAGGAGGATGATGTGGTTGAAAAACAGGAGGAAGGGTAATACTTTCAGCACAAAGCTAAAAAGACCATCAACTTAAGATCTGGTTCGATAAAGGGAGGGGTTAGGAGAAAATGAGAAAGATTTAGTTTACCAACCAAGTGAGAGTTCGTAAGGTGAATTCTTAATATACTTTATCACCACATTAAATGCTTTAAATAATGGTATTGAGTTTATAAACAGCCACTTGTTCAGGTTTTGCCAGGAGAGTGGTATAAAATTTGTGAGGTCGAGGTCAGAGAGGCAAAAGGATGCGCCCTATATAAAGAGAAAAAACTGGAATTTGGTAAGGCAATATACGGGGTGGATAAGGTATGAGAGGGATGAAGAATACAGGATATTGAGGAAGTTGATGAAACTTGTTTCCATAAGGCACAACTTAATAGTACCGCAGATGAAAGTGGTAGAGAAACAAAGGATAAAAAGGAAAAAGAAAAAGAGGTACGAGATAGATACGCCATTAAACAGGATGTTAAGAGTTGAAGGTGTAAGTGAAGAAGTAAAAAGGAAGTTTATGAGTTTGAGGGTTAACATAAAGATAGTAAAATTAAATTAACACAAGCGATAATCAAGTTACAAAGTGAGCTTGATAGGGCTTACAACAAGAAAAGGAGCCTCAAATGGGCATCAGAATTACAATAAACAATCGTTTAAGTAGACTTAATTTTGAGGAAGTAAGATTTTGTTACTCAGTTTTGCTCATATTTTGACTTTTTTGTAAAGTGTGACCTATAATTCAACACAAGAGAGGGTTTTCTTGCTGAAGTTTGGTGTATAATTAGTAAAATGAAGAAAGTAGATGTGAGGGATAGAATCCTTGGAGGTATCTTAGGACTGTGTGTTGGTGATGCCTTAGGTGTCCCAATAGAATTTGCGAGTAGAGAAGAACTTAAAGAGGACCCAGTTACTGAAATGATTGGATATGGCTATCACAACCAACCACCAGGTACTTGGTCGGATGACACCTCTTTAACCCTTTGCACTGTTGACTCTTTGTGCAACGGTTATGATTTAGAAGATATTGCTAATAGGTTTTTGAGGTGGTTTAAAGAGGGATATATGACCCCTTCAGGCGTTGCTTTTGATATAGGTAGAACTACAAGAGTAGCAATCTCAAGATTAAAGCATGGATTTTCACCGAAAGAGTCGGGTTTGACGGAGGAGTTGAGCAACGGGAATGGCGCTCTCATGAGGATTTTACCCGTCGCATTTTTTGTTCAAAATATGAATTTAGAGGAACAGATGAGAATTACTCATGAAATTACTGCAATTACTCATGCCCATCCTCGATCTCTTATTGCCAGTGGGATTTATGTTCAAATTATCATTGGCCTTATGGATAACCTCGATCCCGAAACAGCTTTGTTAAGGGCAAAGAGAATCGCCATGGATTTTTATCAAGATAAGCCTTTTGCCCAAGAGTTGAGACATTTTGGTAGAGTGTTTTCTGAGAATTTTAGAAATTTACCAGAGCACGAGATATTTTCGGATGGCTATGTTGTTCATACCCTTGAAGCTTCTATTTGGTGTTTCCTTAATTCCAGTTCCTTTGAGGAGGCTTGTTTACGTGCTATCAATTTAGGTTATGATGCAGATACAACAGGAGCAGTTACTGGGGGCCTTGCAGGAACTTATTATGGGGTTAAGGCTATTCCTGAAAGGTTTTTAAGGAAGCTTGCTAAGGCTGAAGAGATTTTGGGTTTAGTTGAAAAATTTTTAGAATCTCTTTATAAATAGTTTGAAGAAAACAGTGGTTTAGGATTTCTTTTTTAAAATACGTTACTTTCTCATGAAAATATCAATATGAACATTACAGTCATTATATTTTTTGTTACATACTTTTTGATTCTTTTGTTCAGAAAGCACCAGCTTTTGGTTGCTTGGGCAGGTGTGTTGCTTCTGCTTCTGTTAAAATTAACTCCTCCTAAGGTTGCACTTTTTTCTATAAATCCTAATGTCCTAGCAATTTTCATTGCAACAAGCCTCATCACTGCTTTGCTTTATGAAGTCGGATTTATTGATTATGTGGCAACTCATACCATTAACCTCATTGCAGCCAAAATAAGGAATCCGGTTAAGCTCAGAGTCTATGTGATGTTAGCCCTTGTAGCACTTACCGGAATTATTTCAAGCTTTATGGAAAATGTGGCTACTATAATGCTTCTTTATCCAGTTGGATTGGAGGTAAGCAAGAAACTTAAAGTGAACCCTTCTCTTCTCCTCGTCGGGATGTCTGTTGCGGCAAATCTTCAGGGTTCTGCTCTTCTCATTGGTGATTCGCCCTCGATTTTGACCGCTGTTTTTGCAAAAATGGACTTTTTTGACTTTTTCTTCTTAAAGGCAATGAGATATAAGCCTTCTTTGTTCTTTGCTGTGCAATTGGGATTCGTTTTTGGACTTCTGATACTTTATGGGATTTTTGTAGGCAGTCTTAAAGGGGGTGAGTATTCTGAAATCAAAGAGTTTGTAAGGGAAAGAGAATTAAAGTCTAAAACCCCTATTTTTATTTTTGCGGGATATGTGTTGGTTTTGATCATTAGCTCATTTATTGAGAATAAACCTGCAAATTATATTGTGTATATCTGCGCTTTTTTTATAATAATCTCTGCCGTCTGGACCCTTGCTTTCTTCAACAGAAGAGTCGAAGAGGAGGTTGACCTTTTAAAACATATCGATTTTCAAACTTTCTTTTTCCTGATAGCAGTATTTATTCTTGTGGGATCTTTGAGTTATAGTGGTTTTGTTCAAAGCCTTGCAAATTGGTTTGTTTCAGTCTCAAAAAGACTGGGTTCTAATCCGGTTCTTGTAGGGTATATTTTGATTGTAACCGTCTCTATGATCGTCTCTGCCTTTGTTGATAACATCCCCTACACGATGGCAATGCTTCCGGTTGCAAAATCTATGGCGGATTCCTTAGGAGTTAATATGTACCTATTTATTTTTGGGATGCTTATGGGTACTACCATAGGAGGGAATATAACACCTATTGGCTCTCTCTCTAATGTTACAATACTTGGGGTCTTAAAAAGAAATAATTTTGAGCACAGCTTTTGGACTTTTGCGAAAATAGGACTACCTTTTACCCTGGTTTCCTTAGCGGTTAGTAGTGGGTTTATCTATTTAATTTATCGATGAAGGGGAAAGGCGGGCATTACCCGCCTTTCCCATTGCTTTAGTTATTATTCTTCTGCTTTTTTGATTTCGAATTCGTTTCCTTTAGCGTCGATGAGGATAGTATCCCCTTCTTTGAATTCATTTTTCAGTAACATGCTGGAGAGCTTATTTTCAATTTCTTTCTGGATTAGCCTCTTGAGTGGTCTTGCACCCATTGTAGCATCAAATCCCTTTCTTGCAATAAGAGCCCGGGCGGAATCACTCAATTTAAGTTTTATGTTCTTTTCCGCAAGTCTCTTCCTAAGATTATCAATGAGAATGTCCACGATGGAAAGTATTTGATCCCATTTTAATGGATGGAATACTACGATTTCATCAATGCGGTTGAGAAATTCAGGTCTGAAATATCTGTGCACACTTTCGAGAACGAGTTCTTTAGCTCTGTTAAAGTCTTCTTCAAACTCTTTCTCAAGTGCCTCCCTCTCTTTTTTCAGTCTCTCAAGTTCTTCCTTGTAGTGCTTTTCATCTATGAGATTTGCCTTTTTCTTTTCTTCAAGAGCTTGCATTTCTGAGAGTATTTTCTCATATTTTGTATTAAACTTAGATGAGGCCTCTCTCAAATATTCACTCCCTATGTTGGAAGTCATTATAATTACTGTATTTCTAAAGGATACAGTTCTGCCTTGAGAGTCAGTTAGGCGGCCGTCATCAAGTACTTGCAGGAAGAGGTCAAAAACCCTTGGATGAGCCTTCTCGATTTCGTCGAGGAGAATTACTGAGTAAGGCTTTCTTCTCACTGCTTCCGTAAGTTTACCACCCTCTTCATATCCTACGTAGCCCGGGGGAGCACCGATGAGTTTTGCAATGGAATGTTCTTCTTTGAATTCTGACATGTCGAGTCTTATCAAGGCGTCCTCATTTCCGAAGAGGAACTCTGCAAGTGTCTTGGCAAGTTCGGTCTTACCTACCCCAGTAGGTCCAAGAAATAGGAATGTCCCAAGGGGTCTTCTCGGATCAGAAATTCCAGCCCTTGCCCTTCTTATGGACTCTGAAACTGCAGTTATTGCCTCATCCTGCGCAACAACCCTCTTGTGGAGATAGCTCTCCATATTCAGGAGTTTGTCTTTTTCCTCTTCCATCATTTTAGAAACAGGTATTCCAGTCCAGCGAGAAATTATCTCAGCCACATCTTCGTAAGTAACTACCGGTTTTGCTGTTTCTTTTTGCTGATTTTTTGCTTTCTGTAACTCTTTCTTGAGTTTCTTTAATTCGTCTATAACCTTTTCCCATTCCTCAATCTTACCTTCTTTGTCTAATTTTTCAGCTTCTTCTTCAAGCTCTTTAATTTTGGCTTCCAGAGATTCGATCTTACTTTTGTCGACGGGAGCGCCTCTTTCTTTAATGGCTTTCCTTGCACAGGCCTGATCAAGAGCGTCTATCGCCTTATCGGGCAGATTTCTGTCCTGCACATATCTGTGTGAAAGCTTAACTGCGGCTTCTATTGCTTCATCAGAAATTTGGACCTGATGATGTTCTTCGTATTTCGTTTTTAGTCCTTTCAAGATCTGGATTGTGCTTTCAATGTTAGGCTCTTCAACCCAAATCGGCTGGAATCTCCTTTCAAGGGCTGGATCTTTTTCAATGTATTTTCTGTATTCTTCAGGCGTAGTTGCACCTATGACCTGGAATTCGCCACGTGCCAAGGCAGGTTTAAGAATATTCCCGGCATCCATTGCACCTTCAGCTCTTCCAGCGCCGACGATATTGTGGATCTCGTCTATGAACAATATGATGTTACCAGCCTCTTTAACTCCATTTATAACGTTTTTAAGTCTCTCTTCAAAGTCTCCTCTGTACCTTGTGCCTGCAAGAAGCCCCGCCATATCAAGCTGAAGGATTTTCTTGTTTTTAAGTTGTTCAGGAACTTCGCCCTTTACAATTTTTTGAGCAAGCCCCTCTACAATGGCAGTTTTTCCAACTCCTGCTTTACCCACTAAAACAGGATTGTTTTTCTGCCTTCTTGATAGTATTTCTATCATTTGTTCGATTTCCTGTTCTCTTCCTATAACAGGGTCAAGTTTCCCTTCTTTGGCCAGTTTGGTTAAATCAACCGTATATTTTTCCAAATCTGGTTTTTCTATTTCCTGAAGTTCACTTTTAACATCTTTCATATTTTCCCTCCTAATATTTTGTAATGATTGCAACAGTTGTGAGAGATAGAAACCTCCTACGCTGGAAGTGTTGTTTTTAAGGGCGTCTATGATCCCGGAGATGGTAATTTCACCGTCTTTTTCGGCGTCCCTGAGGATTTTTTCCAGGTAAAAAGAGTTCTTCGTTTCTGGGCTTTTACCTGTGGTCTCGTATTTAAGTCTTAAAACTATTCTCCTTGAGTCAATGCCATTGTGATATAGGTCGATGAGTGTCGATAGCATTCTGTCTTCCATGTCGGTGAGGTCATATATAACTTTGTTAGTGGATTCTTCATCTAAGGAGTGCTGTCTACAAACTTCGCGAATTTTGTTTACGAAAGAACGTGGCACTCGAATTGTCTCTTCACGCATCACCCAGTTTCCTGTGGATTCTGATGGGAAGAATTCTTCAAAAAAATCAGAGAAGAAATCCTCAAAAATGGAGAATGTTCTTGTTCTTGCCGGTACCCATCTCCTCACTCTAATTGTTGCAAAGTCCCTTTCCCGTTCACCTTTGGCTTCTTTTTCAAGCTGAGTTAAAAGGTGGTCGAGGAAGGCCTCCATAATTGATTTAGCGAAGGAGACTCCGTGTCTTTCTGATAATTCCTCTTTCTTTGAGAGTAAAGCCTCTTTAAAGGAATCGGTGATTTTCGAGATCTGATTATGGAGATTCGATATGATTTTCTCGATTTCCCTTTCCGCGGCGTCGGGGTTTACATCATGTTCTAATAGCCATTTCCTAAAAGGATTCTGCTCTTTTACTTTAAATAGCGCAAGTAGTAAATGGTCGGTATCAACTATAAAGTCCTTTCTTTCCTCTGCCGATGCTTTTGCAAAATTTAAAATTTCTTCTACTCTTTTGCTTTTCATTTCCACCTCCAAATGGATGTGTTTTTGAAAATTATAGTTTTTTAGTATGAATTGTAAAGTGCCGAAAAAAGACATTAAGTGATTGATTTAAGTTTTAAAGCAGAGCTTTTTCCGAATAGCTTAAACAAAAACCGGGTTTTTCTTTTTGTTTTTTACTGTTTGAGGAATTTGATTTGGCTGCGTTGTTCTGACGGATTTTCAATTTGCATCCTGCGTCTAAAGAGGCACTTTTTTGCGATAAATCTTCGATGGGATATAAAAGCGTGTAAGTAAAAAAACACGGGGCCGACGAGATTTGAACTCGCGACCTTCCCCCGTGACGGGGGACGTTCTAAACCAGGCTGAACTACAACAAGATCTTTCTTAAAGCTTCCTCTCTACTCAAACGCTTAAGTTTTCGCTCAAAACTCATAGCTTCTTTTCGCGTTTCAAAGGTCTTAAAACCTACAAGCTTCCAGGGTCCCTTATTGCGGGTATATTTTGACCTACCTGTGTTATGACGTCTCAAACGCTCCTCAAGATTGTTGGTTTGGCCAATATAAAATTTGCGGGTGCTCAGGCTTTGAATGATATAGACGAAGAAGGGCATAAAAAAAACACGGGGCCGACGAGATTTGAACTCGCGACCTTCCCCCGTGACGGGGGACGTTCTAAACCAGGCTGAACTACAACAAGATCTTTCTTAAAGCTTCCTCTCTACTCAAACGCTTA
>Ga0071330_1060862_pt1 | contig 29585 bp, 23 predicted proteins | sample GBScel77sediment_FD_63802 | JGI IMG/M metagenome (GOLD analysis project Ga0071330, IMG submission 63802) | Hot spring sediment microbial communities from Great Boiling Spring, Nevada - Cellulolytic enrichment Sediment 77C v2 (version 2) | ecosystem: Environmental > Aquatic > Thermal springs >...
ATGGATGCTGGGTCATTGCAAATGAGAAAGGAACTCACCTGATATGGTACGAACCTGATAAACACAAGTTGTTGATAGCCTTCAACGATCTGATAACTTTGAACGATTTGATCTACTCAGAGGATCGAAAGATCAAGGACGAGAAGTAGGTTCTTTGATTGAATCGAACCTCACACGTTTCTACCGGTGCTTCACCTGATGCCCATAAGTTAATTGAACCCGACGATCTTTCCTGTTTTGTAGTACAGCACTAACACGACGCGCTCACACTTCTTCTCAAAACGGTCTAATTCTCATCAGTCAGGACCCCTTCCTCGTCAATCAGCTCAATACCATATGTAATCTGATCGTGAATGAGCTTCCATCCTAAAACATGCAAATGCATAGAGATTTCTCAAGAGGTTGAGACGTCCTGGCAGTCTTCATTCTCGTCCAATGGACTTCAGCAATCTGTAAACAATTCCCAACGCATAAGCGAGATCACGATCGTTGTTCAAGCCAAGTTCACTTCGAAGGTACGTAACAAGACTTCTGATTTTTACCATACTCTGTTTAAGGCGTTCGCGTTTGTAGTTAATCGCCAGAGCTTCTTCAAAAGACTTGCGTCCCTCCCTGATCAGGAGGGTCATGAGCTTCTTGATCATGTTGGAATTGATCTCAGAGCCGCCGCTGATCAATTCTCTGACTCTTTCTTCGATCCTTTTCACCTTCTCTTCACTCAAGCTTGATCCCCCCTGTTTAGAGTCTGCTCAACGATCATCCTCAACCTCCTCTTCAAATGCGACACAACGTGTATCATTTCTTGATCTTGTTTCATTTCCTCGACCATTTGTCTCAGATCGAACGCTCTGTACTGCGGTGGATCGCTCTGCAAGTCGAGGTACATGATCGACTCCAAACTCGGCAGTATCAAACCCATACCAACGTTCTTCCCCCTACCTATCTTTAAATGAACCTGCAGTCCTCTGAATATCCTAACCGAATTGAAGAACACGGAGAGTACGAAGAGGTACGTCTTTGGGATAGCCTTGAATACTACCCTCGTTCTGATTTCCGTTCCGCTGTTCAGACACATAACAACGTATAAGCACTCTGACTCTCTCTGGGGATATTCTTGCGAAGGCCGTTTCTTGTAGAGTCTTATTTTTCTCGTTGCTTTACTGTCAGAACCACCCTCCTGGCCGAACTGCTCGGGATAAGGCCGCAGGATTGCCCCGGATTCGATCAACACATCGCTGAAGTAAACGGTGCTGGCGCTGTTCGCGCTGCCGAAGATCTTTTCCGCTAAATCGAACCCGTAAACGGCTTCGAAGTAGGTCCTGAAGGCGCCCTTGAGCGAAGAACCTGGTATGAGCAGTTTCCTCTTGTCTCCGTCTTTAACCAAGTACATACTCAACATTATCTTTTCACCAGTAAAGCCAAGCCTTCTGGCCGAATCCGGAGTGAGTCTTCTCTCTATTCCGTCCGTCACGCTGAAAGGTTGTACAAGTCTCAGAGACACGTCCATGTAACCACAGTAGCTGTCTTTCGAAAAGCTATCCAAAAAGTTTATCTCTGGCATTCGCAAATCTTTCGGCTTTTCAATTTCGAAGACGAAGTAGCCTTTCTCTACAGTGTCTCTATCGTCGTGATCATTCAACATCCCCTATCGCCTCCCTCAACTGAACGGCAAAGTTCTCTTGAGTGTGTGCCTTGAGTGTCTCAATATTTTGTGTGATGTCACAAGTTCCAGCTGCTATCTCAAACCAGTCGAACTCTTCAAAGTCTGAAACATCCTTTCTGAAAACGAGCTTTCCTGTTGGGCTGAAGTATTCCAACTTGGTCACCTTCGCTTCAACCCAACCCAGTCCGCGACTCTTGGAACGTCCGAACCTGATCAAACCGGAATTGATGGCGTCCAGAGCGTAGAAGAACAGACCAACCTGCCATCTCTCTGGATTCTTCATCACGACGCTTCCATAGAATGGGAAAAATGCTGACTCATACTCGAACAACGCTCCAGCCTCTACCTTGCCGGTCGATCTGTTTATCTTTATGCCTGTTCTGGGAACGATCAGCTTCTCCAGCTCTCTCAAAGTTCTCTCATCGATCTCGAGGGGATCCTTCACAGGGTAGAAATCCGAAAACCTGATCACGGATGCCATGGAGGTCATGCCAAAGGTTCTACAAGCGAGACAGGAATCTTTGTAAGAATGCTTGCTTTTATTTCCTTTTTTGGAACCACACGGTTGATTCGTCAGATCACAGGAGTATCTCTCTTTATTTTGAGGATCAGCGAAACCCCTGAGGAAAGATTCACAGAACGATCTCACCGGTCCCTTGACACTGCTGCCAGGTATGATGGGTACGTTCAGTCCGTTTATATTCGTCCGCATGAAAGATATGTCCGGCAGAGTTGGGTCTATGGATTCACCTCCTGCAGAGACTAAGAGTCCGGTCTTCGGTGTCAACTGCAGTGAGAAACTGAAAGCACAAACGAGTCTCGAAAACATCGTCCATTCCCCCTCACAACCAACGTATCTGATAGTTCTTGACTCCACAAACACCGAGCCCTCTGCTCTTTCCACCGCCGATTCGAACGACACCGAGCTCAATGAGTTTCATTATTTGCTCCAATTTCTTGAGCTGTTCTTCATCGATGTTCACAGCCACGATCTTCACCTTGAAAACGGCTCCAGGCTCTACCACCTCGAAATCGTATTTCCTCTCTTCTGCAGCACACTCGAAGTCCCTATCTATCATGACACCGTCCCGAAGCGCGAGTTTGAAGTTCTCAGGGTAAGAATCGGTGAAGTAGAGTCTGCCCCGGATGAAGTTGTTTCCAAACAGAAGGCACTTATCACAGATATGAAAACCGTCCAAAGGTTTTCCTTGCTTGACTATGCTCTCGAGGTTTGCGTTGAACTCTTTTTTCTTATCCTTGCTGGCAATTTCCTCGCACCAAACACAGTTGTCATCGAAAAGGCTTTCGTACGCCGCTCGGAAGACCCCCTTCAAGCTCGAACCAGGTATGATTGGCTTTCCATCGCTCTTCAAGACGGCGTTGTCTGGTTCCTGAGGATCGATGGACTCAATGGACGTCCCGATTCTGAAGGCCGTCTTGTTCACCAGATCGAACTCGATAACACACTTTTTCCGGATCTTGTCCAGAGGAATCAATTCAACGTTCATGATTTCCCCTCCAATCATTCTTCGATAGGCACTTCCTGACCTATCTTGAACAGCCTGAAGAGAATGCCAAAATAGTAAGCGATGTTGGACTTCGACTCCTCGAAAGATCCTGAGTGGCTCCCGATATCTCTCAGGTCACTTTCGAAGACTTTCGCAATCTCTTGCTTCTTCCTCAATTGATACCTGATGAACAGGATGTACTCTTCCAAATTCGCCGCACTCGAAACGACGTTCATGTATTTCCGAATCTGTGTGGATGACAGATCCTTTGAGCCCTTGATATTCTCATACGCAGCCTTCGCCCTCTTAATGATATCGGACTTGTTCACCTCAAACACCTCCTACTATTTTGAAACAGGATAAACCTCGAAGTCGCCAAAACCCAGTTCCGTGTGATCACCGATACCATTTTTCTTCATTTCTTCCAGAATCTTCAGTACCTCTTCCAAGGATTTCTCGTACTCCACGATCACCACGCTACCTGGTGCCACCGTCTCCATTATTTTCACCTTGTTTTTGCCAGAGATACCGTCGGAAGGATCGTAAACTCTAAAATAATCGATCGAAGCGAATGACTCAACGACCCGACCACCGAAGTCTTTCTCTGGATCGACGCAGTAATAATGTGTGGTGAACAAGAACGGAACGTAGGTCGAGGTGGGCTTATTCAAGATCTTTTGCATGAAGTTCGAGAATTCCTCAACGCTGTCTCTCCAGTGATGTACATATTTCGAACATTCCTTCAGCCTCATCAACCCATACCCTTTGCTGCGAGCACCGCCAACGATCACGTACTTTGGAAGGGTAAAAGGTTCGTCGTGGTAGACCAGTCCAACCCAGTACTCAGGTTTGTAAGATTTCTGAACCCAGAAGCTCTCGGCAACATTTTTCGAATACTCGTTCAATTTGATGTGGAAATTGACCACTTCCGTCACTTTGACAAATTGATCCCTGTACAAAGGCTTGTAACCTCTCGCCTCGACGAGTCTCTCACCATCTTTAGACATCAAGAAAGCCTTCTTCTCCAGCCTCGATCTGACTAATTCAAAAATGCAGTCGTAAAGATGGCTATCATTGTGTTTCGGTCGAAGGTATGTAGAAGGCGTAGGAAGCGAGATTTCTTCGGCGTTCGAAGGATAAAAGTGTGTGACCCTCTTAACGTTCAAAACCTTCTTCATCGCGGTCGCGGGTATGTAAGTCTTGGAAGAAACGAAATACTTCTTTTCCAACGTTTCAAAACCAACTTCGGTGGAAGTGAATGGGCTGAGCGGTTCGAACACCACAACGTACATTCCAGGATCGAGTTTCCTGTGAAGTTCCCTTTTTTCTTCCTTCAACTCCGTCAGCTCTATCTCGACCTTACCCATGCCCACGGTTTGATTCTTACCGATGTAGAACTCTCTTTGTTCCTTCAAAAAGCCAATGAAAGCTCTCTCCTCATCATCGTTCAACTTGTCTCCCAAAAGCAAAAGCCCCTCGAACTGGACCCCAGGCTTCGCGCACTTGAAAATCGCCAAAGCTCCTGATACTATGGATCCACTGAGATTCGATACCGCTATTCGGGTTCTAATGACGTGACCGCTTTTGACATCAACACCATTGACAGCTTTGAGATCACTGAGCCTCATAGAACCTTCGTTCGTGCGACCGTCCCCCTCCTCGCCACACAGCTTCTTCACTAGATCTTGCCCAAGTTGATCGACGTTGTTCTTCAAATGCTCGCTGAGCGCCCCTTTGATCGACGAAGCTGGAATTATCCACTTGTCCTGTTCGTGGCTGCTTATCGCATGATAGCGCACCTGACGGGTCCTACCTCCGACCAACAAAGGGGTCTTCGCTGTGATCTTGATTCTGTAAACACTCTTAACGTTCATTGAGTGCCACCCCCATCGAAGTCGAGCAGAAAGTAAAAGAGATCTGAAAACACCTTGAAATCGTATTTTTTGATCACGTCGAGATACCTCTTCACCAATTTCGACTGATCATGCTTTGTGATTTTGACATCGATCGCCCTGAGCAGAAAGTAAAGCGTATTGATGGTTTTCTCCAAATCCGACCCTTCCTGCTCCTGTATGTCCATGAGCCTCTGCATGTGGTTTTGATTCAGACCTGCTCGCTTCAGATCTTTGATCAGTTCACACAGATCGAGGAATTCTCCGATTTCCATGGTGCTTTTTCGACGCCTGTCGCCAGAGTCGTGGCGGAAAGGTTCGAACCTGCTGGTGTACTGAAAGGCTACGAAGTATCCACCCTTTTCTTCGTTCCTTCGCATTTTTGCCTTTCTCAAAAGCTCACTGGCAATTTCGTACTCTATCAAGAAAGGCGTACTGGACGGGACTACCAACAGAGCGAAAGAAAAGTCAATGTTCTTAGACTTTTCGCCGATCATTCTCGATAAATTTTCTTTGATCGACTCGTACAGATCCGCAAGCACGTTGATGGCTGAAGAAGGTGGAAGGAAGAGGAAAATGTCATCGCCACCAAGGATGGGCATTGCGAATCGTTTTGCGTGTGCCTTCGCAACATCGATACTGGTCTTTTCAACTACTGTGTTTATGGCCTGACTGAAATGCCTGTACTCTTCCAAGCTGTTGAGTTTTTCGAACACCGTTCCGAAGGAGTTTCCGTCTGCGTAGAGTATAGCGATGTAAGTATTCTCTTTCTCCTCTCCCTTCGGTGGCTCACCTATGTGGTTTATGTTGCTTTCGCTGTCAGGCTGCCTGAAGGAAATTCTCTTTTTACACTTCTCGCAGATTCTACGTTCTTCTTCGGTGTTTTCATCGAACTCGATTTGATCTTCTTCGTACTCTTCCTTGCCGCAGAATTCACATATTCTGTCCGCGTCCAGCTCGATGATCCTCGATTTTCTCAGTCTCTGGTTCTCTTTCTTCAGAGCGAAACCAGTCTTGAGCATGATCTTTCCGATCTCTCCAAAACTCTCGGGAAGACTATCGAAGAATCCCAGAGTATCGATTTCGAACTCGCCGGGATCAACGATCGAAATGTTCACTTGCAATCCGTAGTCCTCAGCTTTCTTCTTGATGAACTCCACCACACGCTCGTCCACTTGGTCTGGTTGGTCTGGAAGCCTGATGAGCCCGTTTCCACCTCCGTTGTAGACGATCTCACAGTCACTCTCATTTTTGAAGAATTCCTCGATGTCCTTCTCGAACTTCCTCACCAATCCGCTACCACCGATCACAGTCTTCAGATGTTTGCCAGAGAAGATGTACTTTTTGATGTGTTCGACGTCGTAAGCCAAGAGTTTCATCCCGGTCTATCCCCCTTTCACGATCTCTACCTTTGCGTCCGAGAACTCGAACGCCAGAAGGTCGACATCAGCGAATTCCTGCGATTGTCTCAAAAACTCTTGATCTTTTCTCAAAAGATCTATCTGTTTCTCTATCTCGTCTTTACAATCTTTGATCCCCGCTTCGTTAGAAAGGAGTTCGTTGCCATGTTCAGTATAGATTCGAACGGTCAACCCTGCTTCGTCCCACAATGGTATAACAGCCTGTACCGAAGCGTGTTTTCTGAAATGATCAAACTGAACGATCTTGAACACGAGTTTAGAAACGAGCTTCAAATATTCCGGTAGAGAACTTATATCGAGGTTCGACTGGAGCAGATGTTCGTACACTCTTTCGTGGACCTTGGATCGCTTGGATAGTTCTTGCACAGAAGAACCATTCAAACTCTCGATCCGCTCGAGCGTGATATGATTCAAGGTCGATTTGATTTTTTGCACCAAATCCTTTAACTCTTCAGGAAGCACTGAAAGGTCGATCTTTTCGATTATGTGTTCTGACTCTATCTTGGTCCTATAGAGCCTGACCTTCATGTAGTTATCGTCGACCACTCTGTCAGCCTGGACATCGAGTTCGTCCAAAAATTTCAAAAGTGCTGTGACCTGCAAAACGATTCTCTGAGTCGATTTGTCAAGCTTTCTGAACGCCTCGTTCTCAACGAGAGGAACATCGCGCCATCCGATGAGAGTTCTCAGCAATTTTTCACCGAAAGATTTGCTCACCTTGTTGGAACGTTCGTGTGTGGCATGCGTTAAGCCCATCTTCTTCCTGTGGTAGAGACTGACGAGCTTCACGGCCGTTAGATCGTCTGGTCCCAGCTCGTTCAGACCAAGCAAGCCCTTCCAGTTCTCAAGTGCCCAGACTGTCAAAACGTTGTGAAACTCCCTGATGACCTCCGGCAGTTCTGAAAAATCGTAAGTTCCTGCTCTGAAGACCGTGTGGCCGATATCATGAAGGTATGCAGACGCGTAGAGGTAAAACAAGAATTTTTCCTTCTCTTCACCTTGCAGGGCGAGCCTTTCAAAGAATCTTTCTCCCATCTTCGAAGAGAGCAGAATGTCGAACCTCTGTAACAGCCTTTTGCTGTGAGACTTGGAGTGTTCGACCGTCTCTGGGATGAGATCTCCAATCCAAAGATTCTGCCAAGTTGGCAAGTTCTTGATGAGAACGTCTTGATAGCCTCCGGCAGGAAACCTTTCCAAGACTGGCTCTCCATACATGATCCGTTTCTTTATCTCATTCACGTCCTCGGCTTCGAAGATAGCCTGTGTCAACCTCGACAGACCCATGAGTCTGGCACTTTGCAGTACTAAGGACACATAATCCCAATTTACCGGTAACTTCGGAAGATCGTAAACCTTTTCCGTACCTTCGTGATGGTAGAATGCCCTCACTCCATAGATCAGAGAAAAGATGTACACCAAGGAAGTGATCAGCTTGTAACCTCCGGTCGAAACGATTGCGACTTCCATTTTTTCATTGGTGTAACGCTTGTATAGATCTCTCAATTTCATCCAAAGGTCTTTGAAACTGTCCAGATCCTCTATGCGATAGTCACATTCGAGGCTCTTTACGTCTTCGAAACCCATTTTTCTCAATTCTTTTTCGAGCTTTTCGCACAACTTTGCCAACGCTTTGTTGTGCAAGAGGACTACCCTGTCACTTTTCTTATTCAAGATGTTTGCTTCGCAAAGGCTTTTCAACGTTGATATCTCAGCGGAATCGCCATAGGCGAACAACTTTTCGGTTTGACAAACTTTTTCCAAGTGTTCCATGAGTCCGTCTTCATCGCGCGCAGCTTTCAAATTCATATAGTTTTCCAGATAGTCCTTGTATCTCTCTGGCATCTGCTTGGCGCAGACTTCGAGCAGTTTTTCCTGGAATTTTTTCTCAAGATTCGTCAGATAAGATCGACCTACCGTGACTATAAACACCCGCATAAAATACCTCCTTCTTATTTCGAACGACGAACCCTGCCGGAAAACTGAACCTATTAGTTGTGCTCGGATTATCAATGATAGTTTTCTCAATCACATTCTAACACATCCTACATCGTTTTTGATGAAACGTTCTCAAATTCGAGACTTATTAACGCACGATTTTAATGTCTATATCACCATCAGACAAGATAAAACAGTCGATTGTTTGTAGCATTTCTTAGAACGTCGCAGTTCGTAATGTCGAAGTTCAAGATGTTAGTGTTTCTGAAAACTCTTCCCATGGCCCTCGCTGTCAATTTTCCGACCAGTCTTCTGATCAACCTTTTGAAGATTGTGCTGGGACCGTTGAAAATTGCTTGCACATCTCCAAGCACTCGTGCCGACTTGTAAAGGATCGATCTAATCTTCCAAATTCTCAATTCCTATCACCCCTCTGTTCGACATTTCTCGTATACTCTATTTGTGAAAGGGAACTGGCCGTACAGCGATTCCAAACCAGTTGACTTTCGAACCGTGCCATCTTCCAGAACTCCGCGGTTGTCTTAATCGAGAGGTCAAATAAAAAAGGGTGGGCGAGGAACAGCCCACCGCAAATACATATACAAGAAGCATAAGGAAGCTGAAAGATTTCACTTGCTTGAGCTGAAGACACTGCTGAAATCTGGCATGTCCATCGTTCCATCTCCGTTGACCTTCGTTGACTCGTTTCCAAGTCTTATGAGGTCCTCATTGGAGATAATTCCTCTGGCGATGTAGTCTTCTTTCATCTTGAGACACCTTTCTTCCAGCTGAATTTCACCGAGCTCGCGTGTCTTTTCGATGAGTTCTTCCAGTATGCTTGCTATGCTCTTTTTGTCACCTTTCTTCACAGCCTCGTCCAATTTCACGAACAGTTTATTGATTTGACAACGCATCACCGTTTCGCGAAGTGTTTGGAGTTCGGAGGAGTACTTCTGCACGTCGTGAGTGTGTTCGATCACGATGTCTATGGTATGTTCCTGTTTTTGGTTCAAAGCTAGTATCGAATAGCTGATCTTTGCGGTAGCGATCCTGAATTTACCTTCGTACGGTGTTTTCAACTTCGGTACGATTATTTGGAATAGGTATTTGTACAATCTGTTATACTCGATGTCGTCGATCTTCAACTTGACCGTCCTGTTGTTGTCCATCTCGCACTTACCATAGTACGTGGTCTCCGGCACGACCCTGTAGTACTCTCCTACTCGTACCTTTTCAGAGAATTGAAGCGTCAACTCCACATCTGATACAACTGTTGACTTCGCAGACTTGAAGGCTTTCGCGAATATGGATATGGCTTCGTTCGGAGTCTTCAGATGGTCCGTCGTGCCCCTTGAAGGTTTCGTGAGCTCCTGTATGAAGTTGTAGTTGAAATCTCTGCCTATTCCAAGTGCGGTGATGACCACACCATCCTGTGCCAGCAGCAATCCTTCGCGGATCCCATCTTGCTCTGTATCAACGGTGGGCAGTCCGTCCGTGAGGAAGATCACCCTCTTGAGGCTGTCCGTGCTCGCTTTGAGTATTTGTCTGGCCTGTGCAAGGGCTGCAGAGATGTTCGTGCTGCCACCATAGTTGTAGGCTTTCCTCAAGATGTGCTCGTAGTCCGACTTGGATGTTAACTTGGCTCTGCTCAAGACCACGTACGGTTGAGAGTCATAGAGTACGACGCTGATCGTATCTTTCTCACCAATGAAGTCGTACAGGTGTTCCGCTGCTTTAACTGCGGCATCGAGCTTGGTCATTCCGCCTTCGAAAGGTTCCCTCATCGATCCTGAGACGTCGAGCACCAGGCAGAAATCGATTGCGACGGTTCGAACTTCTTCCTTTTTGAGTTCTTCGTCCGTTGACACTTCGAAGAGGATGTAGTTTTCCGTGTCCGACTCCGATGCTGCGTTGATGAAAGGTTTCATCAGTTTGTAGTTCAAGTTCAGTTTTCCGAACTTACTCACCTCCTTATACTTTATACTTTCTCGACCTTCAAACCTATCGATCTGCCGAGCACGATTCTGTCTTGGTCATAGAGTTCTCTCGATTCTCCGAGTTTCACGGGTTCCTTGTTCAGATAGACCGGAGCTTTCCAACTGAGTCTCACGATCGAGTAGGTGCCGTCCTCGTTCTTGACGATCTTCAGATGTTTCCTGCTGGTCTCGCGTTCTTCGTCCAGATCTCTGAGATTGATGTCCACATCGACGCCCGTCCTGCTTCTGCCGATCAATATTTCGTCGTACGAGAAGACGCCTTCTAAGACTATCTGGCCTTCCTTGTAGACCTTCAAGCGTATGCGTTCTCTTATTCTTTCGGGTGTTGAAGCTTGTGGCGCTGGTTGATTGAGAGTCAGGTTGGGGACGTTGATGTCTCCATCGTCTTTCATCGAGGAATCCAAGGCCTTGTTCTGCACAGAGTCCGATGTCTTGGTTTCGTCTTTCATCAGGAGACCCCCGCAGTCGCAGAATTCATAGTCATCGCTGTACGTGGCCCCACAGTTGAGACACTTTTTTAAGGCGGATCACCTCCTTTCTCTTCGGTGTTCCAAATTATATTTGGCATTTAACGGGTCTGGACCATATCATTGGTACTCGGGCTTGATGAGAACTATCGTCAAGTTGTCGCCCGCTTCGTTTTCGTCTATCTTGGCTATGATTCTGTGGGCGACCGCTTTCAACTTTTTCACCTTTTTGTACGTTTCGTTGAACAACTCTTTGAAGTTTTCTTCCTTTTCTTCCTCTTCCAGGCCATTGCAGTAATCGAGCACCCCGTCTGAAGAGATCATGAGTATTTCGCCGTTCAATAGGTTGGTCACAAGGAATTGATAGTCTATGTCGTCTGGGACGATTTCACCGTTTTTGAGCTTGGCCTTTCCGATGTATTGAGTCAAAGAGTCGGGTTCGCCGCCTTTGTTGAGATTCCGGACGAGTCGTTCGTATTTCAGGTTGTGTTCGACGTTCAACCTCTTCATACCTGTCTCGCTGAGAACATAGGCTGGTGAATCTCCCACCGTACAGAGGTACACGGTGCTTCTGTGAAGTATAGCCGCAGTCATGGTACTCGACATTATGTCTGCTGGGTTCAACTTGTTCGAGATTTTCTTGGCTTCTTCCACCACTCTAAGGTTGGACGTTGCTATCACGTCCTCAAAGAACGACTTCGTTGAATCTTCGGTGATTTCGATTGTCCTGTACTCTTCCCACTTCTCCTTCAGAACGTCCTTGATCAAGTTCGATGCGATGTTGCCGTTCCCAATCTTCGCCGATGAAACTCCATCCATCACGGCTACTAAGGCCTTGTCTCCGTAGACATCACAGTAGTAAGAATCTTGGTTGACTTCTTCACTCTTTCTGAAGTCGTCGTAGTCTTTCAGTTTACCGCTGCCTTCATAAGAGTGGTACGCTATCCTGAAACCCTTGAACTTTGATTGCTCATTCTGTCTCGAGCTTCTGGCTTCCATGAGCTTCAAAGCGAGCTCGAGTTGTTCTTTGCATTCCTTCGCTTTATACTTGTTCCGGTGAGCGTTTCTGAACCAGTCGGCCAACTCGAACTTTCCCTCGTCCCTCAAGGAAAATAGCACGAAGTATCTCTTGTTCTTCTGTGAACCCTGCTGGAGGTATCTTTCCTTGAACTTCATCAGTGCGAATAGCTCGGCGAACAGATGTGAGTTGTTCATCTCGTAGGAGGGAGGCTTCGAGTTGATATAGATCGGTAGTTCCAGACTGCTCAAGTCGTAGTCGTCCTGTTTCATGTAGAAAGGGTAGTACAAGTAGATGTAAGCTTTGAGTTCAGCGTCAAAGTGGATCGACTTCTGATCGATTGCGAACATCTTGTAACCCTTTTCCTCGAGCATCAAAGCCAGATCGATCAGTTGCAGTATCGCCCTTGGCACATCTTCTTCCTTGACTGAGAGACAATCCATTAGTCCATTCTCCTTTGGAAAGTTCGCTTCGTCCTTTGGAAAGATTCTGTGCACGAGTGGAAGCAGGATCTGATCGAGTGTTTCCAAGTCTTTTTTGGCTTTCTCGTAGAAGTCCCAGAATTTCGGTGTTATGCCTTTGTACTTCACGACTTCAACCTGTCCGTTTTCTACACTGATGTAGGCGAAGTTCCCACCTCCTTGTTGTGGTTTTCGAGCGTCCAAAATATATATGGCATTTAGTTCTGGATGACCTCTTCGACGACGTATTTTATTTCGGCACACGAGGAGAAGCTTATTTCGTTGAATCCAAAGAGCTTGTGAAAGGCTCCTATCAAGTCTTCCGGTGGGATGTTCACATGGTACGTGGCTTCCTCGAGCAACTCCGGCGTGATCTGTTTGCTCATGTGTTGTCCCTTGGTGAAAATGTCGAACATCAGTAAGCCTATCTGGTAAGCCACGATGTTGTAAACGTTGGGTTTTTCTTTACCGCCGCTTTGGAAGTATTTCCAGAAGGATTTCGGAGTGGTGCGCGGTTTCAAAAGGTTGCCATATCTCGTGTCCAACAAGGATGGATCATCGAGGACTCCGTTCCTGGTTCTGCAGATGTACCTTAACCCTCTGATCTTCACGATGTCATCCACCTGCACGATCACATGCTTCAACGACAGACCCAGGTGGACCAATCCCTTTTCAGTTAGACGTTCCTCAAAGTCAAGTATATCTACCAACACACTGTGGATGCGTTTTTTGTTGATTTTGGCATGTTCTCTCATATACTTGTTGTATATGTCCGTGGCTGCAAAGTGGTTGCTTTTCACAGCTGAGTGAAGTGTCCAACCACGTATGTACTCCCAAACCAGGGCGGGTACTCTGAGCTTGGAATCTGGAAGTGTCACTTCAAAAGCATCGATAGGTTCAGGGAATGCTATGTCTTCTGCATAGTTTAAAATTTTGACAATTCTTTCGAAGACCTTCGAAATTGCTGCAGCGGACTTTTCATCAGACGCGTGCTTTGGTACAGTGAGCAAGAACTTGACATCTGGGATGTTTTCTCTTTCGACGAGGCAGAATTCCCAAAAGTTCGAGTTATAAGTCATACTGGTGTATTCTGTGCGGATTCTCGTGCTTTCCTTTTCGATTTCGCACATCTTCCAACCTTTTGGGAGTATTAACGTGACCACCTCCCCATCATTCGTTCACCCGTATTCGCAGACCGATGTACTTGTCCTGAGCTGCGACTATCACCAGGAAATGATCGATGTTCGGTTGTAGTTCATAGAGAACGTCTTTTTCCATCTTTTTGCCATTCAGGAACAGCGGGTTCCTCGAAACGTCCCTCACGTAGTACTTAGCTTCCTGCCTGATTATCTCCACTGCCCTACGAGAAATGTTGTGTTCAGGATCGATGTCTGAGAGATCAAGGTCGACTTCCGTCGTCGATGAATTCCTACCGATGACGACCTCGTCGTACTTGAAAGACTTGCGCATCACTTCCTTCTTGTTGACATAGATGGATATTTCCAACGGTGACACGTCAGAGCTATCGAAGAGTTTCTCGAAGATATTTTGATCTATGGTCTGTTCTTCTGACTTGAAGATGTCTCGACTCTCTTCATCACCGTTGGCTTCACCAGATTTGTCTCTACCTATTTTCTTCAAAGCTTCGACGATGTCTTTCTTTAACTGATCGACACTTGAGTATCTGTGGGTTTTATCAAAGGCTGTACATTTCATAATGATCGATTTGATGTGCTGAGCGCAGTTCAACTTCGAATAATCCAGTTTTGCTATGCCTTTTTCGTTCACAATACTCGATGGATTGATCCCAGTCAGCATCTCGTACATCAGAACACCAATCGTGTATACGTCGGTTGTTTCGTTGGGCTGATAATCTTGATTGTGAATTTCCGGCGGCATGTAACCCGGCGTTCCAATACCAGCGTTGAGAACTATCCCATCCTTCGTCACGGTTGCAACACCTCCGAAGTCTATGAGCGTGAAGTTACCTTCAGCAGAGATGATCACGTTGGACGACTTCAGATCTTGGTAGATGAACTTGAGCACGTTACCCACAGACGATCGGAGATTGTGCAATCTTTCAAAGGTCTTCACGATCTGTTTCACCAGCAGCAGCGTTTTCATCTGCCATTTGGCCGAACTTCTGTCGATTCTCAGACGCTCGATGTATTCGTTGAGAGGTACACCAGGTACATACTGAAGCACCAGGTAAGGTTCTCCGAACAGGAGTTCTTCATCGATCGAAGCACCGAGCGCTTGGTGTATCGATGGATTGTAATCTTTGATGAAATCTCTCATAACCGGGACACCAGGTACATTGAGAGCGTTGATGGACCTAAGTATGTGGTACTCGTACTCGATGTTTTTCCTCTTCTGCTTCACTATGTCCGCCAGGTCCAATGCGTTCTTCCGGATGGAGCCTTTGTAGTTCACGGTTTTTATCAGGACTCTCCTGTCGTACAACTTCGTGTCACTGGCGATCAAGACTAGACCGAATCCTGTGCTCGCGCTGAGAACTTCTTTTATTTTGTATCTGCCACCAACAACTTCAGGAACCACGATTTGTAGGTTGTTCTTGGTGAGTGTCAAGCTGTTCGGGATCCGACTCGCATCGTTCGTCGGGAAGGGCATCACCTCCAAATTATATTTGGCATTTGGAAGTGAGCAACGAAAACGCGGTTCAGACAATCTTCAGGTGTTTCTCCAAAATTGTATCGAAGCCTTCCAGCACCGCTAAATTGACGGCTTGACGAAGTATGTCTTCAAGTTCTCTGAAGTTTCCTGGATAATCGTAAGATGCCAGCTTCTGCAGTGCATCGAGCGATATCTTCTTGATGGCGTAACCTTTTCCTTCTTCGTACGGGTTCACTTCCGGATTCAGCAACACGAAATTAACCAAGAAGTTGATATCTTGCTTTCTCTCTCTCAGGGAAGGCACCCTCAGTTTGTACTTGAACCTGTAGTACAAGTCCTTTCTAAAACTTTCTTCCTTCATTGCTTTCGATAGATCCTTGTTGGTTGCGGCTACGAGTATCACGGGTGCCGGGATCGAATGACTGTAACCAAGAGGCTTCAGCTGATAATCGTCCAGGTAGACCAACAGCTTGGCCTGAACCTCTGGAGGTATCTCCGCGATCTCATCCAAAAAAACCACACCGAAAGCGTACTCCAGAAGGATACCCATTTTTGTCTGATCCGCACCCGTGTAAGCTCCTTTTTCATAACCGAACAACTCTGAGTTGACGAGGTCTTTCTCCACGTTCACCAATGAGAACCTGAAGTAAGAGTCTTTCATATCCTCTTCTAGGATCCCTCTTGCAAGTATTTCTGCTATCATCGACTTTCCAGTCCCAGTCTCCCCTTCGATCAAGAGAGATGGAATCTTCCTCGGGTTCAAATCAGCTGTCAAACTCCTCAGATTCCTGTTCATTTCATCGAACTTCTTTGCAGAGAATTTTTTCCTTCTGTCTTTGAACCCACTCTTTTCATAGAAATCTTTGAACTCGTTCACCACCTTTCTCAAATCCCTCGCGAAGCTTCTCATGGAGGGATCCAAGAAGATAGAAACATACTTTCTGTCCTTGTAAAAGTCGTGCAACTCCTTCGGGTCTGGAACCGAAAGCTTCCAGTTCGTGATCCTCTTGTAGGGAAAAGAGATCGCAAGACTCCCGTTCAAGTCTTGCACCTGTGAGATCATCAGCTCCCTCAAGACCTCCTTCAGGGCACTCTCGAGCTTACCTTTCTCCTCGTACTCGATCTCGAGTCTTTCTTTTCTGAACACCCCAACTATCTCGTTGGTGAGGTAGTATTCGAACAACTCGTACGGGAGACTTTCTTCAACGATGATGAACAACTTCATCTCACGAAGATTTTCGAGAACTTCTCTGTTTGGAGGACCCAAGTAGATGCTCGCAGCCCGTGGATCTTCAGACTGGTACTCGAAGTCGATGTTCTCGCCTTTCTTTCGAAACTGGAGCTTAAGAGCGTCGAGTATGGGTTTGACCAAGTTGCCACAACTCTCTGAAACGTAAATATAGATCAAGTTTCATCACTCTCCACGAAAGAATTCAAAGTACTCTCGAAAAGCGTTATGAACCATATTGCTTTCGTGGAACGCCTCTAAGATCGAATTGGCACTGCTTCTGCTAACACTAAGGGTTTGCAAGAACTTTTCGACGAACTCATCCAAGCCATCGCAGTTTTCGAACAGTTTACGCTCAATCCTGTCCACAGCGCCGTACTGGTTCTGTTCGAACAAAAACAATCTGAACTCTCTATAAAGGGTTAGTCCCCGAGGCTCGTGTCTACCCTTGGGCCTCTTCAAAATCGCGATCGGTATGAGCTGGCCGTCCGGAAGAAAAAACGAGTAATCCATGATGGTCTTTGGAAGTGTGAAGCCGACATTTCCGCTCCGTTCATCGGTGCACAAGTATCTGAGTTTTTCAACAGTAATTCTCTCGAAGTGAGGAAAGGACCTTACGAGATTTCTAATTTGCTTCTCTAGAGTGTTGTTTTCAAAGGCCAAGAAACTCAACACTTCGTACCTTCGCCAACCTGAGCTGTCTTCGACCGTCACTATCGCATAAGCTGGCTTACGCCTTGAGATCAATCCAACTTCTGGATCCACATGGTCAGAAAAATCTTCGAGCCTCTCATTTCGCTTCACTTGAGTCTCGCTTCTGTCTTCTTCGTCCTCCGGGAGCGAATCGGGTGTTGTCACCGCCGTCGAGTGGTTGGTGAAATCGTCCACTGGATCGGATTTGGAACTCTTGCTGATATATACGGCGATCTTCTGCATTTGTTTTTGATTCACCATTTGGCGCGGAGAAAGTTTCATTCGATCCACCTCCAGAAGAAAGCATACTCAACACGTGGATGCCTTTCAACGTATTCTCTGTCGATCTCGATCTTTTTGAGCACCTCCAGCCCATCTTCGAAGGACATACAAGTGAGAGGGCCCCTCAACGACACATCTTTGTAGAATTTGTTAACGCTTTCCATACCTTTGTATTTCTTCAGATGCTGTGCGAAATTGTACAGTAACTCGAAGTACACCGAACTCAGGGTCAATTTCTCGAACAACGAGCTTTTCATATCCTCGTGGAACGCCTTCTCGATGTTCCTTAGAAAGTCCTGATAACTTGTGGAGGCAAAGGCGAAGGTGAATATCTGTGAACTCACTCTGCCCATTGAAAATCCCTTCCCGCCGGTGTGGAAAGTTTCCATCGAAAGTTGTGTGCCACGTTCACCGAGCACGTGCCCGGCGGTCAGGCCGATGTACGAACCATCGGGTATATCTTTGAGGTTCGAAAGATCCTTCCCGCAGTATTTCGAAGAGACAAAGAAATCTCCGTTCTCCTCGACTATCGCTGGCGATAGGACTATGAACTTATCACTCAGTTGATCCTCCCTTTCGACGAAAAGGACCTTTCCAGACTCGTCCTTCACCCACCTGTACAGAAACCTCGATTTGGAGAAGATCTCTTTTCCAGTTACGTTTATTTTCCCTAGATCTATCTCGTGCTCAACGAACTCTTCGATGTCGGTGCGAGCCCTCACGCTCCCGAGCAACTCGATGAGTTTTCGGGTGAAGTAACCGGCCTCGGCAACTCTGAGTTTCTTGTCCATCAGACTTCTTCTCGCCCTCTTGACTATTCCCTCTTCGACATCGAAGTAATCTTCAAGGGGCACACCCCTGACGAAACTGGATTTCGTTTCGCGTCTCTCGAGAGGTATTCTCCTGTTCAGTTGTTCGTACTGTTCTTTGCTTCCCCTACACCTCGATTCGGCTATGTACTTCATGCTCTCGACGTTCTCATCTATTTCAAACACACTCAAAGTGAGATTCTTCTTGGTCGCGAGATTGATGTATCTGTCCAAGACATTTTTCATGTATTCCAACACAGAAGATGAATCCTTACTCTTCACGAGTGTTTCGAGTTCTCTTTTCACTTTCTCCTTCAACGCAGCTTTGTTGTGTTCAGCTCTAAAACCGTTCTCAGCGTAGTAACCGTAAACTATGTCCTGGTCTATCGAATAGATCAACTCACCGTTGCCGAGTTTGAAAGGATTCTTTGAGGGCAACATCTTTCTGAGCTCCTGCTTGATCTCTTCGTTCTGATCGATTGGATAGTAAACGGCCATGGTGTCACCATCGAAATCTGCGTTGAAACCAGCGCAAACACAGATTGGAAGACCAATCGTGTAGTTGTGCCAAAACATTGGTTTGAAAGCTTGAATGGAGTGTCGATGCAGCGATGGTTGTCTGTTCAGCAGGACGTATAGTTCATCCTTCTCCATCAGTCTGTTCAAAGCCTTGGCAACCTCGATCCTTGTCCTAAGATCTCCTCTCAAAGCGATGTTCATCTTTTCTGCATCGATATTCTCTTCCTCTCTCAACTTCTGTCCAAGCCATTCTATGCCGAAATCCACGGGCAGAACGATCGTGTCCAGATCCACATCCTTTTTGTAATCTTCCAGCCTGATCGCGGGCATTGGGGATATGACCGCCCTCGCCGAGAAGTGTAGCCTTCTCGCGATGACACAGTTTCTGATGTAACCATCCTTCTTCATCATGAACTCACCGAGTCTCTTGAAGAGACCCTTGTAGTAAGAAGAATCGTCTTTACTCATCTTGTAAATCCGGCTCAAAAGCGAATGGAAGTATCTGTTCCAATCCTTCTTGTCTTTGAGACCTTTCAGGCTTTCCCTCAAATCGAGTCCAGAGTTGGAAAGGATTTTCACCATTTCAGCGTGTTGGTCGAGGAACTTGTCAAAAGCGCTTGAGAACTCATCGAAGTTGGTGTCCTCTTTCTTCAGAATTTCCAGCAGACCCAACAGTTCAGATACAAACCGTTCGAACTCTGCCCTCGAGCAAACCTTGTTCATGGCGAACCAAGCTCTCAAGAATGTTAGATCGTTCAGATGGTGTTTTCTCACGAAAGCAACTTTGAGATACTCTTCCAGAAGACCAGAGTCGTCTTTTTCCCTCAGCTCACACAACTTGAAAGAACTCTTCATGTGATCTTTCGTTTCGAAACAAATTCCAACGCACCGTCCCACGATTTCGTTCAGCATGTCTTCAGGGTAGTTCGAACTCTCCTGTAGGTTCTTCTTCGCGAACAACTTCACAAGTTTCCTGTTGCCGTAAGAGTAGAGGCACCAGAACTCCATCTCACCGAACCTTTGTCCACCGTGTCGGGATCTACCCTTCTTCGGTTGACCGGTCAACTTGCTTTCCTCTGCCAAAGAGACAACATGTATCTTGTCACGAACACAGTGATCGAGTCTGTAGAAATACTGGTATCCTACCGTCAGCCACCACTCGCAGCCGTTGTGAACTACCTTGAATCTCCCTTGATCGTCCGAACCAATACGCTTGAGCGCGTCCAACAACCTTTCTCTGTGAACGTAGGCATTCTCGAGCGGTGAGCAACGATCCTTGAACATATCGAAGTTTGAATGAACTTGAGCCATCGTGATGTGCGTTTCGTAGAGCTGTCCAAGGTTCATCCTCGAAACCACACTCAAAGGGCTGATCAAAACTTCTATCGGCTTTCTCACTATTTCATTCGTGAGTCTATCTTGAAATTCGGCGACGGGCATCTCCTCGTCAGGCAAGATCAGTGCCACCGTACACTTGTTTCCGTGCCTGCCCATGATTTTGTCTCCAACTTCGAGCGGTTTGAAAACTTCATATCCTATATGAAATTCCACGATTGTCTGCTTGGTGACTGGATCTTCGTAAGGCAGCGGCAATTCATGTGGTAAGTGAACCACTTTGGCTTCGTACTTTCCCTCGTACCGTTTGACGCTTATCGTTCTGTCATGTTCGTCCTTGACCTCGTACAACAGCTTACCGTAGAAAACTGGCTCGTTCTCGACGACTTTCCAGACTATACGGATCTCCTTCTTCTTTTCGCCAGCGTATATCCAGCTTGTTCGTTCCTTCACAGGTTCCTTCGTGTTCACGACTTCGACTACACATTTTTCCTCTTCAAAGACCCTTGCTGCCATTCTTTTTGCAAAGGTTTTAGAGACAACCAAACCATCCTCGAAGTTGTACCCATGGAATAGTCCATAGGCGACAAAGCCGTTCACGCCCACTGCTTCTTTCTCAAAGCCGGTACGAAGGAGTGGAAATTCTCTCGCAACAACCTTTAAGGCTTGCTTGAGGTTTTTGGAACCCATCAGGATTCGTGCACCATCGGAATGAAGTATGAAAGGTATCTGCTTGGTGGCGAGGGAAAGTATTTCACTCGAATCGATCGATTTCGGATCTTTCTTGAAAGACTCGTAGTCAACTTTTTTATTGACCACACGCAGATTCTCAAAATCGTATTCGAGTGAGTCGCTGTCGACCAAAGTGAGCGTCAAGCCTATCTTCTCAGATTCCGGTGTCTCAAGAAGATCCACGATTCCAAAGTGTGTACTGTTAGGGTATCTCTTCTCCTCTGCCACGACTTCGTTCGGCAGGACGACCCTCCTCGGTGCTGAGAGTCTGTCAACTTCGTTCAAGCCTTCCGGTAAAAAGAAGAGCGGAATCTTCTGGGCCAAGTACTTGGAATCCTTCTTCGTGAAATAGACGAAATAGGCTACTCCCATCTTCCTCACGAGAGCGTTCAGGGCGTTGCCGTTCAGTTTCCTTCTTTCATCGTGAGCTTTGTCGTAGAGCAATCTGAGAATCGTTGAAGCGAACGCGAGATAATAACCCTGAAGGACTATTGAGTTCTCCAAATCGAGAATGTCTCCTCTGACCTCCGAACCTTCGTCCTCGTCCTCTTTTTCGAACAGATCCTTTCGAAAACCTGTGAAGACCACGAACGGAGAATACATCTTCCTGCCCATGAAACGAAAGTACCCGTCTGAGTCTGGGATCAAAAGTAAAACATTGGATATCGTACTATCTTCTTCACCCTTCCAGAAGTAATCCCCATCTTCCTTCAAGATTCGCACATCATAGATTCTTCCATAGATACCATTTTGATCGTACGTGGTTCTGGGATTCTCGAACCTCAGCCTCGCGTTTGAAATCTGCTTCACTTTCTTGTTGAAACTCGAGAGTTCCTCAAAAACCGCTACGCTTGACGAAAGTATGTGGAGTGATCTGAAAAAACTGTTGAACAAAATGTCAGGATCGAAACTTTGAAATTGTTCGAAGAGTCTCAACTGTCGCTCACCTCTTCCCCTGTTTCGCTCTCAACGTTCTTCAAAAAGATCGCGTTCTTGTAGATGTATTCACTGTTTTGAACGAAGATTTCACCGTTGCTTTGAAGAAAATCTATTATCAACTTTAGTTTCTCAGAACCGTTTGGATCTAGACCGTACAGATATTGTGCCACCGTTGGAAAATCAGATTGAGTAAGAACCTCGAAACGCATGATCCTCTTTAGATAGAAAGCTTCCACACGGCGCTTCAGATCTTCTAAAGAACCGTTCAACCTCGCAGGCATGTTCAAGCTGACGTAGTCGGATCCATCCTCGCTGGTGAATAGTCCGGTGAACTTAAGTGCATAGGCAAAAGAATTGGCCACCTTTTTTGACACATTGAGCTGAAGCTGTACCGATTTCACGGCCTCCAAGATCCCAATCACGTCACTTTTGTTGAATAACTTGTAGATTTCCTCCAAGAAGGAGTCACGGTGTTCAGGATATGGCTGAACGTCCTGGAAACGAATGTGCCAACGGCGCGGTGCCGAAACGTTCAACGTTCCATCTTTTCCTATAAAGAGCCTGCCTTCTTTCAACATGCTTTCGATGAGCTGTTTCAGCGAGAGTTTTCTTTTTGAGTGCTTTGGATACCACGGCATCTTCTTCTCACACGCCTCTACCAAGGTTTCAACGGTATACTTCATCTGAGAGAAGCAAATGAATCTCTCCACGAATCTTTGATAGTTTTCCTCATAATCTCCATTTGAAGAATCTTTGATCTCCTTGTGCACGAACTTCACCATCTCGTCGAGAGTTCTGAATGAGTAATTCTTCGGCTCCAGTGCAAGACCGTTCAAAACCCTCTTGATATCTTCCTCGGTTGGTTTCTGTATCGAGTTTATCTTCAGAATCTCGGCAATTTCACTCACCAAATTTTCCCGGCCGACGTCTGATGTTTTGTCATCGCTCAACTTTTCACTCTTCACCAAATCTTCGTATGGAAAATAAAAATCGCACACGCTCATGAGAATAGATGACGTGTACGATCTCCTTGAAATGACAGCTACTCTCTTGTTGTACATCTTAAGCTTTCTCACGAGTGGAACGAAGTCGGAATCACCGGTCACCAGCATGAAGATTTCTACGATCGGCATCGTTAAGAGTATTTCCATGGCGTCCACTGCAATTTTAATATCGTTAGAGTTCTTGTGTGTGAATCCATCCTCAGGAACTTCTATGAGCTCGATTCCGAGGTTGTGAAAACGGTTAACGGTGGCGGGATACCTCACCCAATGACCGTACGCTTTTCCTCCAAGCACCTTTCCGAGTTCCGAAGCCTTGTTCACAACCAATTCCAGATCCACGGGTTGGTTTTGATAATCCACTAAAATGAAGACGCCCAATTTGAGCACCTCCACAAAACTTCGCATTGTGAAACCCACAACAATATGTTATCAAAACTACAATCAAATGAGCTCAATAGATTCACACTGAAAGCTCATCTCATTCGGACTATTTAAGAGTCTCTCTGAAAACTGTCACCTCGTACCAAACCTTCCATCCCTTTCAGGGAAGAGCTCCATCCGGACGTTTCATACGAGTCCTATGCAGGGTAGTGGGAACAGAGATGTTTCCATCCCTTTCAGGGAATAGTTGAATTCTGACTGGGTAGAATAACGCCCGCACTGAGACATGCTCTGGGATACATTGAAAAAGTTGACACATCGTTCGAAATTGAGGATTTCATCACGAGCAACAAAGACATTGGTAACCTGTGTGTTCTGTTTGGCAAATCGAAAGAAAGTGACATTGCTTAAATGTTTAATTTTTCAAGAGTCTGTGTTGCAATCGGACTTGAAGACAGCTGCTCGCTCTCAGTTCCAATCAAAGCTCGTTGGTCAACAGAGACTGACAAATTCATACCGATAACTCTAAGCGAATCGATACTGTTCGAGTTGAGTAAACTTAAGGTGAGTGATTCAGAAAGGCTGATTGTCACCAAAAACGAGCTCATGGCCCTGCATGATGTCGATGTAAATTTGAGTCAACCGCAATTGAAAATGACACTTAGCACACTGTCTGATTTAGGATACGATGACATCTTAGCGTACATGAATAGCCCTGTAGGTGTACAGTACGAAGACGGCTCAGTGTTCGATTTGACAGCAATTACACTGGACACGTCTGAGCTTGTGACGTTCAAATTGTTCCAGACCGAACTGTTCAAGGATATGTGGGGTTCTTTAAGCCGAAAGTTCGCGCCATTGGAGCCTTATGTCAAAAACACACTCGCTGTTAAAGAGCTACAAGCCATTGATCTGTACGTGAAAGCTGAGCACAACGTTTGGCGAAACAATCATGGCGAAGTGTATTCTATACGCTACGAGAGTATCAGGCTCGCAGATACAGAGTTCAAATTGCTTGTCTCGACATCATTTTATGACAAAGACGAAATAGTGCATTCGTACGTGCGAAACATTGTGGTCCAGCCAGATGAGGTATTCGTGCCTCTCGGCTGGCTCAGAGAGGGATTGGAACCGATGGACGTGTTCGAAAGGTTTCAAACCTTGATTCTGACAGACTGTGGAACACTATGCACATCCAGTGAAAATTACAGACACCCTTGACTGGAGCAACCAAACGAAAACCTCTGTGCCAGCACGAATGCTTGTTGGTAAATCTAGCAGGCGAAACTTCCAAATATTTAATTTGGCTGCGCATATGTAAGATGTCCTTGGAGGTGCTAACGTGTGGGAGAATGCCAAAAGCATCTGCCAAGATCCTACAGTGGATGAGTTCATAGACCAGTTAGGGAAATACGCGGACCGTTTGCCAAGAAGCAGGCGGGCTACGGAACTGGAAACATAGCAAAATTCGGCGAAGTTGGCCTGTTGGTGAGGCTGAACGACAAAGTCGAGAGGCTGATCGATCTGCTTACAAACAGCAAGCGGCCTGAGAACGAGACGATAGAGGACACGCTCAGAGACATCGCTAATTATGCGGTCATATGGCTAATAGTGAGAGACGGCAAATGGCCGAATTGTTCAAAGTACACAACACCAAGCAGGGATGAACATGCTTAATTTCGTTGAGGAAAATGTGCCAGATGAAGAATTGGTAGCACATGTAGCCAAGGAATTCAAGACGACAGTTGGATTCGCTGAAGTCCTAATTGCGATGGCAAAGTACAAGCCGGAAATGTACCCACGTGTCATACAAGTCATCACAGACTTCCAAGAGTCTTACAAACAGCGCAATTCTCAACTGAACCAGCTAACCCAAGCAGCTACGATCCTACAGAGACTTGGATACGACAAGAAAACAGTCGAGAACATCACGTGTGCTCTGCGCCGATCCAAGTCGCCTTGGGCTAAGAAGAAGTTTTTCGAACGAGCCACGGAGCGAATAGAGAACGCCAGTTTGTTGACGGATGAAGACTGGCAGCAAATCGATAACTTCCGCGAGAGACTGATACAAAAAGGCTACTCGAAGTACAGTGTGACAGAAAATACAGCCTCGCAAGCCCTTCTTCTTCAGGGGGATGGGTAAGAGGCTTGACTTTTATTAGCACTTGTGTTATCACTGTAGCACTGGAACCATGCCATTTGGCATAGGTATCTTGGGAAGAAGTCCCAAGTAGTAGCGGGATTGGCACCCGTCAGAGGTGTGAGGTTCAAACCACACCTCTGTGGCCATGGAGTATCAAATGCTCCGTGGAAGGCAGCCTAATGAGCTGCTAAGAATCCCATCTCCTTCAGGGGATTGGGAGTGTCAAAAGATACACCACCGTGATGTTCGACAAGCTGGTAGAATTAAAGAAGATGCAACAAGGCGTCTTAGCGGAACCGAAACCACAAGTGGCCGTGGCCAAGAAACGCAAAACAGTAGTAGATCGAAGATGACAGCCCCCCCGCACGATGCGGGGGTGTTGTTTCGAAAGGCAGGTGAGAGAAGTGGTTGGCGACACATTTTTGATCACTAAGTACCACAGTAACAGGTTGGAGGATTTACTTAAATACCCCCTGAGATTGAGAATCAGAGCCAGTTCTGACTCATTAACAGAAATCAAATTGATGGCCTCTCTGCCGACATTAGAGCTGAGCCAAGTGGAGATAGTCAAGCCAATGCTGACGTTACCGAGTCTCGGGCAGGCAAACTCAGCCACCAGCATCATGCTGCCAATTTCGAAGATCACAGTCAAGCCGAACTGCAGAGTGAGCGAAGATGGAATAGTTATTGAGTGCGATGACGAGTTGAATGTGAGATACGCAGTTCTTCCTTGGTTGAGTGACGAAGAACAAACACAATTGAATCGCAGTTTGCAAGCGAAGCCTGAGCCAATAAACGGTGAACATTTCGAAGCCGAGTTCGAGCCGGTGAATTTACCAAAAATCTTCGGCTACAAGATGAAGATGGCCACATATAACAGGCAGCGGCAGAGCAGGTCTAAGTATCTTTCAAACACAGCATATGTGTTTTATGGCTTCATGCAGGACCTGAGGCGGTATGCGACCATTCAAAGACTGGAAAAAGTTAGCGTAAGCATCGAGGTGGAACGTGAGCCTGAGCCATTCCAGTTGGTCGAAAGCAGGCTGGTTCGAAAACTGAGCGAAGGTTACATTGAGCTCAGGATCATAGCTCAGCTGTGGAAGCGAGGCAATGATGCAGTCTGCGTCGCTGTTCTTGAAGTCTATAGCTTAGATGAGCCGTACACGTATCTTCTCACTGCGACGGATACGAGAATACAGTATGACAAGGCTGACCTCGTGTTCGAGCTGCCAGCCGAGTTCATAGTTGGTATGGACGAAGACACATACACAAACGACGAGGTCATATTGCGACGGCTACAGAACATGCTAAGCGCAGCTGGTAGCTTGCGTTTGTTATCGTACAATATGGAAAGCTTTGCAAACAGATTTTCGATCCAGCCAGTGGATAACGAGTTGTGGCTAACAGAGCTTGTCCAGGAGCTTGCTCTGAACCACAGGGAGTATATATTGGCGATTCCAAGTCAGAAAAAAATCAAACCAGTTAGCGTACATGGTATAACCACGAAAGCTGAGACATACGGCGATGAGTTGGCTGTCGACTTCGATGCGAATCCGATTTTCTTTATCTCAAAGAGCGAGGAAAAAGCTGACAACAAACTGAAAAACATGCTGGTCACCTTTGCTGGCAAGACGTATAGCTTTCAGAAGTGCTACAAGAACCTATTCAGTAAAGCGGTCTTGCCCATTAACGAGACTGAGCTGTTTAAAAGTTTCGAAGACATCGTAAGCTCGTCCAGCTTGGCTTTGCCTTACATAGTGTCAACTGGGATCAGCATGGCTCTGAAGAACCATCCCAACTTTGAGCTTACTGGATTTGTCGTCACGTCAGACATGTATTTGTTGGTACTCGGCAATGTCGAAGGCAAAGGTTATGGCATGCTGTTCAAAATCAAGTCATACAAGTTGTGGACTCCACACTGGAAAACACCAGATCCCAGTACTAGCGTGGTATTCCACACGGTCCCACTGATACTCTCGGAAGCGATCCCTGTCGACAACGGCGTTGTCGTGGCGGACAACTTCGGCTCGTACATGATATATTACAACGAGCAAAACGACTCAGTCGAAGTGATCCGCAACGAGCTGATCAGTATTTGGGACATAAAAGGCGCACGTTAAGACAAGTACGTGCGACTCACTTTTGCGTGAACTTGGTCACAACGTTGGCTCCTGCGTATGCCCCGTAAAGAAGCACAAGCTAATTGACCAAATCGTTGGAGCTAACCTTGCCAAACAAGTTGAGCATGACGAGTGCGCCAGTCATGAGTAGGACCAACAGAAGCTTGCGGCTTGCAAACTTGTTCTCTTTCATCGTATCACTCGCTTTATGAACAGTATCACAAGCTAGCTTATGCTTACGGTTGGGACAACAGTCCAGATGTCACGTGCGAGTTGCGCCTTCTTCAGCCCGGCTTCAAGTTGCTTGTAACGCTTCTCAGCCTCAGCCGGCTCGTTTGCTGTTTCACATTCTCGACTTGCTTTTCTAAGTTGGCAATCTGTAGCTTGTAATTCTGGTTCAGCTCCTCAAATTTGTAGATGTAGTAAGCAAGCTAAATTACAGTCTCTTCGGTCAAATAATATCTGCCATCTGAAGGCTTTTGTACTATCTGGTAGCTTGCGAAGACCAAGCCGCACAGCAGTAGCATCTAAATTGTTAACCTGAGCATGCGAATCACATCAGTTATCGGATTTGAGCTTCTTAACCAGACCGGTCAGGTAGTCAAGCGCGAAGTCAAGTTTCCATCCCTTTCAGGGAAGACTTCCATTCGGACAAGAGAATGTTCGTGTACAAGATCAATGAAAAGCCGCTGTAGTTTCCATCCCTTTCAGGGAAGAGCTCCATTCGGACTCTTGCAGAATCCAGAAAAGGATAGCTATTGGTCAGATTTGTTTCCATCCCTTTCAGGGAAGACTTCCATTCGGACACGGCTGGGATCCATACTTCCGCCGGTTCACACAAACGTTTCCATCCCTTTCAGGGAAGACCTTCATTCGGACCTATCAGTCAAATTCAGTACGTACGTTGTCGGGCGCGGTAGTTTCCATCCCTTTCAGGGAAGACCTCTATTCGGACAAGGACTTTTTGAAAATTCTTACCGTGGCAAAAGACATAGGTTTCCATCCCTTTCAGGGAAGACCTCTATTCGGACCATAGCGCATGCTCTAAATCGCACCGGCCTGTCATACAAGTTTCCATCCCTTTCAGGGAAGACCTCTATTCGGACTTTGGTTATCCGTCCGGCATCTAACCGGACGGATAGTTTCCATCCCTTTCAGGGAAGACCTCTATTCGGACGTTTCCGAATTAAAAGTCGAACTGAGCCCGCATACACCATGTTTCCATCCCTTTCAGGGAAGACCTCTATTCGGACAGCAGGTTGAGTTGCCGGCCCTGCGCGGGTTGCTCAAGGAACGTTTCCATCCCTTTCAGGGAAGACCTCTATTCGGACACAGCGACGGGACAAAGATCGTGTATCTGAGTCAGAACAAGGTTTCCATCCCTTTCAGGGAAGACCTCTATTCGGACAAAGGGTAGATTTTAGAGTTAGGGTCCTTAACAATTGCAGGTTTCCATCCCTTTCAGGGAAGACCTCTATTCGGACGATACGTAATCAATAAAGCGCACGAAGCAGATTTCAGACTGTTTCCATCCCTTTCAGGGAAGACCTCTATTCGGACACATAGTCCTAGAAAACTTAAGCCGAAGAGACTTTCGCGTTGTTTCCATCCCTTTCAGGGAAGACCTCTATTCGGACACGGACCCAGAGCCTCGGAAAGATTCGGAGCTATATACAGGTTTCCATCCCTTTCAGGGAAGACCTCTATTCGGACTCAATGCGGCCAGTTCCCTGGCCGCACAAGCAATCTCCGCCGGTTTCCATCCCTTTCAGGGAAGACCTCTATTCGGACAATAATTATATTGTATGCGACCCGCGCCCAGTTACACAAGTTTCCATCCCTTTCAGGGAAGACCTCTATTCGGACAAGAGACAAAGCGTTTGAAATTACACCCATATTCCCCTACGTTTCCATCCCTTTCAGGGAAGACCTCTACTCGGACGCGGACTTTGTGAAAGTTCTAAAAGCGGCAAAGAAAATAGGTTTCCATCCCTTTCAGGGAAGACCTCTATTCGGACCTCGAAGCCGACATTGATGATCTCGAAGATTTGAAGGGCGTGTTTCCATCCCTTTCAGGGAAGACCTCTATTCGGACGAGTAGTCAGAATAGTCAGATTAGCAAGATCAGTCATTTCAGTTTCCATCCCTTTCAGGGAAGACCTCTATTCGGACGTGTTTCAGCTAAACACGCGTCTCCCCGAAGGCACAATCATAAGTTTCCATCCCTTTCAGGGAAGACCTCTATTCGGACACAACAGCTCCTGCTCGCCCGAATCGAGGTGCCGCCAGATCGTTTCCATCCCTTTCAGGGAAGACCTCTATTCGGACGCGTGCTGGGGCAGATCCTTCAGGCGCTCTACGAGGAAAGGTTTCCATCCCTTTCAGGGAAGACCTCTATTCGGAC
>Ga0071330_1067507_pt1 | contig 29571 bp, 28 predicted proteins | sample GBScel77sediment_FD_63802 | JGI IMG/M metagenome (GOLD analysis project Ga0071330, IMG submission 63802) | Hot spring sediment microbial communities from Great Boiling Spring, Nevada - Cellulolytic enrichment Sediment 77C v2 (version 2) | ecosystem: Environmental > Aquatic > Thermal springs >...
AAAAGGGGCTTGAACTGCGCTACGAAGGCGAAGCGAAAGTGCAAACTGGTGGAGGAGCGATTTCAGCGAAAGTCTATGTCAACGACTTGGTGACCGAAGTTGGCGAAAAGCAAATGGCAACCGTCGCAAGCCTGAGGGTTTTCCAACCCCAAATTGAGGGAAGGGAACTACCTCAAGAAGCAGCGTTGCGGTTTCTCACCATTACAGGCGTCGGAGAAGAGGAAGTAGTCCCCATAGAGCAACTTTTCTCAGAAACGCCACCCGGTGGTTTCATCGGTCAATTCGTCACTTTGCTGCCAACTTATTTCCTCCCCATCGCCCCGTTGAAAGAAGGAATTTCGTGGACGAGCAAGGAACGGATTTTCCTTCGCGCCGATTTGCTGGGTGAAATTCGCTACCAAGTTACAGGCAAGGAAAAAGTTGGAGACAGCGAATGCTGGGCGCTTACTCGGACATTGCTTAAACCTGTCGTGTTGCAACCAGAGCAAGGGGCTCAAGTCAACAAGGTCGCCGACAAGTTATGGGTTGATGCGAAATCGGGCTTGGTCCGACAAATCCAGCGAGAGACAGAATTGCAAATCCAGCAGGGACGGGTCTTGACAACTATGCTGAACCTCATCCTCAAGGACACCAAGAGGTTGGAAAGCACCGAGTTTAACCAACGGCTCAAAGAACTTGAAGCGATCAAGGCAATTCACAAAAAGGTCGGCGTGACCGTCATGATGAGCCCAACTAAGGAGAAACTTGACGAGGCGGAAAAGGCACTGAACGAATTTGTGCAGCAGTTCAAAGACAGCCCCTACACAGCCCATGTCCGAATGTGGCAGCGGATAGTCCAAGGTATCCGCCAAAGGCTGGAACAGGAAGAGCAACGGAGCGAACTCATAGGCAAGGAAGCGCCCGACTTTGAGTTGACATCTCTGGACGGCAAAAAGGTCCGCCTCTCTTCCTACCGAGGCAAGGTTGTAGTGCTCAACTTCTTCGCCCACTGGTGTGGTCCATGCAACGCGGAGGTTCCTCATTTGGAGAAGGATTTCTGGCAAGCATACAAGGACAAAGGCGTCGTCGTCATCGGCGTTGCAGTTTGGGCTCAAGGCAACCCCTTCCAACTCGCCAAAGAGTTCGTTGAAAAGCACAAACTCACTTACATCGTTTTGGTGGACGAAAGCGAGGACGGCAAGGTCGCCCAACTTTACGGGGTTGAAGGAGTTCCAACAAATGTCGTCATTGACAAAGATGGAAAAATTCGCTACCTTCAGGCTGGCTTTGACCCCGAAGGGCTCAAGAAGGCAATTGAGGACGCATTGAAATGAGGCTTTGAATAACGCGAAAACTTGGGAAATCGCTGACTCGCGGCATTTGCCCGAGTCAGTAGCGCCATGATGTCCTGTTTTTGGATAAGTCGGCAAAACTTCCCCAATTTTCCGCCAAACAGACAGTCATTTGGGTGTTGACGACCGACCACTTCGCAGGCATAATTGGAGCGCCACGAAATATTGAGGTCGTAGTTGTTGTGCACCACAACATATTGTGGTTCGTTTGAGACCCTCTCAGGGCGAGTCTTGTCTTTTTGAGTTTGAGCCCGAATCGCTTGAGGTCAATGTTCAAGATGATGTGAGACAACAAAAACGCAAACTTGGGAGGTGGACTTACAGTGGCTGGAATGACGGAACTGCCCCGCGAGACCCTTGACTGGTTTGAAGGCGACGAACTTCGGGCGCGAGTTTTCTTTGAGAAGTATGCTCTGCAAGACCTTGACGGGACGCCCCTTGAGTTGACGCCCGAAGAGATGTGGGAGCGAATCGCAAAAGTCTTGTCGGAAATGGAGGAGACGGAAGAGAAGCGACGGGAGTGGTATGAAAAGTTCCGATGGTTGCTCTGGAACTTCCGTTTCATCCCCGGCGGTCGCATCATGCATGCCGTTGGCAACCCACGAAAAGTCACTCCCTTCAACTGCTTCGTTTTGCCCATCAAGGATGATTCGCTGGAAGCCATCTTTGAGTGTGCAAAAGAGATGGCGCGAACTTATTCGCAAGGCGGTGGCGTGGGCATTGACATTTCTGTTTTGCGACCCGCAGGCTCTCCTGTCCGCAACGCTGCCAGAACCTCAACGGGCGCCGTCTCTTTCATGGAACTCTACTCAATGGTCACGGGCACGATAGGTCAACATGGGAGACGAGGCGCGTTGATGATCACCATCGCCGACAACCATCCCGATGTCTTGGCGTTCATTGACATCAAAAACGACCCTGAGCGGCGCCGTGTCCGCTATGCTAACATCTCGGTGCGAGTCAGTGATGAATTGATGGAAGCAGTCCAACGGAACGGGAAATTTGAGTTGCGCTTCGACGGCGAATACTTTTCCATCCGTCGCACCGTTGATGCCCGCGAAATCTGGGACAAACTCATCCAAAACGCTTGGGCTTGTGTGCCTTATGAGACACCGTTGTTCGTCTGGAAAAACGGCAAGCGACAATTGATGAGCATTGGCGACTTAGTGGCGGAGTGGCGTGCTAACCCCAAGGTGCGTTACGAAGTGCTTTCGCTGAACTTGGAAACGCTGCAACTGGAGCGAAAGCCCATCACGAAAGTTTACGAGTTTGAAAATGACAAGCGGCTTTATGAGGCGGAGACAGAGAGTGGAAAAGTTTTCATCGCCACCGAAGACCATCTCGTTTATCGCCTGACGCCTGAAGGGAGCACGGAAAGCATTCCCATCTCTGCCCTTCGCCCTGGCGATTTCGTCGCCATCGCCAGAGCCACTGAAAAAAATGAGACGGAAGACCAACGGGTCGCTTATGTAGATTTGCGAGACCAATTGCGAATGCTGGCTGCTTTTGGTCATGGGTTGACGGGTGAACCCATCTTTCGGTTGCTCCAAACGCCCAATGTCCGTCGCTTACTGGGCAAGTTTCCCAGCGGAAAGGCGTGGCGAGCCGATGAATACCTTCGGTTGGGCTATTTGCCTGTCAAGGAAGCCATGAAGTTAAGAACCCAAGGAGTGGACATCCCTGCTGATGGCGTCTTCTGGAAGCCTTGTCGCCGTCAGGATTTGCAATTGCCCCTGCGTTTCCCTGTGGACGAATTGTTGGCGGAATTTTTGGGTTTATGGTTGGCGGAAGGTTCAGTGAATTCACAAGGTGTTCGGCTCTTTCTGCATCGGGACGAAGCAGGCGAGTTGCAACCGTTGCTGGAAGAGATTGCCGGACGGTTCAAGGCAAAGTGGCAGTTAGAGCGGCAGGAAGGTAATTGGGTCAGTTTGCTTTTGAGCAGCACGGTGGTTCGTCAACTCCTTCACTTGCTCGGTGTCCTCCGAAATGGGCGAAAGAGCGTGCCTGCTTTCCTTGAGGAAGCCCCGTTGCCAGTGGTCGCTGCCTTCCTGCGCGGTTACTTCAGTGGCGACGGCTGCGTGGAGAAGAAAGGAACGATTTCCGTCTCGTCCGTTTCTCGCTCCATTTTGGAATCCATCCAACGGTTGCTTTTGCTTTTGGGCATCCACAGCCGTCTCAGCTTGGCTCAAAAAGGTGGGGAGAAGGTCATCAACGGAAAAGTTTGTCGTGCCCGTGACACCTATCGGTTGACAGTTTATCAGGGCTACAATGCCCTCTTTGCCCAACGGGTCGGTTTCCTCCTTCGCCGCAAGCAAGAAGCCTTGGAGCGACGAACTGTGACGAATTCTGTTGCTTTGGTCGGTCTTCCGATGATCGTGAACTTCACCTTGATTTATCGCACCCTGAGCAGGTTCGTTCGTGAACGGGTCGCTCCCGCTACCATCCTTCGGCATACTCCGTTACTGGCAAATCTTGTTATCCGTCGTCTGCTAACAGCAGAAGTTCAGTGGGAAAAAGTCATTCGTGTTCGCCCAGCCCGAAAGCAAGTCAAACGAGTTTACGACATCACCGTCGCCGACAACCACACTTTTGTCCTCGCCAACGGATGGGTGATTTCAAACTCCGCTGAACCTGGGTGTCTCTTCTGGTCCACCATTAAGCGTTACAGCACCAGCGAATACAACGGTATGGAAGTCATCTCAACAAACCCATGCGGTGAAGAGCCATTGCCAGCCTACGGCAACTGTAATCTCGGCAACATCAACCTGAGCGCCTTTGTGTTGGATGAGTTCACCGATGCGGCACGGGTGGACTGGGAGAGTTTGGAAAAGGCAGTCCGCTATGCAGTCCGCTTTCTTGACAATGTCATCACTTACGCCGTGAAGGAAGATAGGCTCCCGTTACCGCAGCAGAAGGAACGGTGCGCAGCAGAACGGCGCATCGGTCTCGGGTTCACAGGCTTGGGTGACATGTTGGCTCAACTGCGGCTCAAATACGACACCGATGATGCCCTTGAGTTCGTTGACGAGCTCTTTCACAAAATCAAGTGCTGGGCTTACGATGAGAGCATCAACCTCGCCATTGAGCGCGGACCGTTCCCGCTCTTTGACCCCGAAAAGCATTTGCAAATGGGCTTCATCCGTGAACGGTTACCACGCGAGTTGCAGGAAAAGATTAAGCGACACGGCATTCGCAATGTCTGCGTTCTAACTGTCCCACCTGTCGGCTCAGGTGCAGCGATGGCGGGCGTTACCAGCGGCATTGAACCCATCTTCGCCCTCTCCTACATCCGAAGAAGCGAGTCGCTGAGCAAGGGCGAATTCAAAGTTTTCCACCCGTGCGTTATGCGTTACATGCAGAAGTTCGGGATTGACGACGAGCGAGATTTGCCTGAGTTCTTCGTCACGGCGCACCAAATCGCTCCCGAAATGCGTGTTCGCATGCAAGCCATCATCCAGTCCCACATTGACCAGAGCATCAGCAGTTGCCTGACCCGAAACAACCTTATCCTGACCGACAAGGGTCTCCGATACATTGACACGATTTGTTCTGAATGGCGGGAAGGCGAATTCGTGCCTTTGAAGGGTTGGAAGGTCGCCAATGAAAACGGGTTGGTTACGGCGAGTGACTTTTACTTCAACGGTGTCCGCCCTGTCTATCGGGTGACTTTGGAGGGAGGTTATACCCTTGAGGGCACGGGCAACCATCGCGTCCTAACCATCACTCCAGACCACGAACTTATCTGGCGGCGGCTGGATGAGTTGCAAAAGGGCGAGTTCGTTGTCCTTCGTAAGGGGTTGGAAGTTTGGGGCAATTTGCGAGAACTACCCGAAATTTATGGCAAGCCGTTTGTCGCTGAGAGGAGAACGAATGCCCACGCCATTCGCATCCCCCGTCGGATCACTAAACCCCTCGCTCGCTTTCTGGGTTATCTTCTAAGCGATGGCGGAATCCTGTCCAATGGCAACACAGTCACCTTCACGCAACAGAAGGGAGAGATTCTGGAGCACTTCTGCCAGTTATCGGAAAACCTTTTTGGCATCAAACCAAAGTTGCATCGTGACCCACGAGGTCACAACCTTTACAATGCCAAAATCCACTCCCGCACCCTCGTTCGCTTCCTTGAGTATCTCGGCGCTGCCTATCAAGGAGCAGAGAAACGAACGCCCCTCTGCATCTTGAGTGCTGGTCGGGAAATTGTCAAAGAGTTCATCCGAGGTCTGACGCTGGATGGCTATGTTAGTCGCTTCGCCGACGGTAACCCACGCATAACGGTTTTATGCAACCTGAGCGAGCGGTTGGTCCGAGAAGTCCAGCAGTTGCTCCTGAACTTCGGGATTGAAAGCAACATCGTCGCCAAACCCTACGAAATGAGCGATTTCCAACGCTCTCACGGACGAATCTACCGCCACGAAAAGCGTGTCCTTTACGACCTGTATGTTACCGCTGAAAACGCTCATCGCTTCATGGAACTCATTGGTTTCGCAGAGCGGCGCAAAAACGAAGAGGCATGGCAACTCCTTCGTAAGACGCGGTTAATGCGAGCACCCCTTGGCGGCGTCGTCCCTGTCAATGGGCGAGTCGTCGGTGCTTTACGAGAAGCAATGAAACGGGTGCGCAGTTTCCGCCTCTACGAACAAATTCACTCCCTCACCCAACACATGCGAACTCGCAAGGTCATTGAGCGGGATAACTTGCTTTATGCCTTGGAAGCCACGCAAACAGTGGCGACAGTGCCACCCTTCATCCTTGACCCCACCTACACCTTTAAGCGAGTGAAGTTGGTCGTGCAGTTACCCGAACCGCAGGAAACTTTTGACCTTTCAGTGCCCGATGGGCATCACTACATCGCTAATGGCATCGTCAGTCACAATACTGTCAACTTGCCCCACGACATCACGACGCAGGAAATTGAGCGGATTTACTTATTGGCTTGGAAGTTGGGTTGCAAGGGAATCACCGTTTATCGTGAAGGGAGCCGCGAGGGTGTCCTAATCACCGAAGAGTTCGCTCAACAAAAGCGTGGTCGGTTGATGCCCAAACCGCGACCGATGGTCATGGTCGGAAAAACTTACAAACTGCGAACGGAGATGGGCAATGTCTATGTGACCGTCAACGCTGATGAAGAAGGACCTCAGGAAGTTTTTGTGAGGTTGGGCAAATCGGGTTCGTCGGCGATGGCGTTCACGGAAGCAATCGGTCGGCTGATTTCGCTGGCACTGCGGGCAGGTGTCTCGCCTGATGCCATCATTGACCAACTTTCTGGCATCAAAAGCAGTTCTGCAACGAGACAAGAGAATGGGACTATCATCTTCTCCGTTCCCGATGCTGTTGCCAAGGCGCTGGAGATGTTCCTGAAAGGCGAGAACCCGCCGAAGAGTTCAGCATTGACGGAAGTCCTGTTGCAGGCTTTAACGGAGAACAACGAAACGGAGTTGGCTGTGCCACCTATCCCTTCAATCCGTGAGGAGTTGCCGCAGATTTTGCAAGCCAACGGCGCACGCTATTCGGGTGACCTGTGTCCCAATTGCGGTGAGCCGCTGATTCATTCTGGCGGTTGCGAACTTTGCCTGTTCTGCGGCTACTCAAGGTGTCAGTGAGTGGGGACGAACGGGGCGGGTCAAAGACCCGCCCCAAAATTTCGTTCGTTACATGCTGTGACCTGGACCACGAATGTCCCAGATGGAAATCTTTCCGTCCTGCCGAGGATTATGTGGGCGGAATATCCTTGCGCAATCTTGAGCCAGTTTGCTCCAAGTCATCCATTTAGCGTGCCCGTCGGCAAAAGTCAAGATGCTGCCACCAAGGTGTCGGACATTTCTTGGGTTGCGCCTTTGGATGTAATCGGATTGGCAAGGATGTGGTGCACAAACATTCGCCCAAATCGTCCTTGTCCCACCGCAATTGGCGAAGTGGGGAGCATCTGAGAAAGCATCCGTTTCTGCAGGTGCAGGGATTTGAGCGACTTTGAAAGGTCTGCCGCTCCAATCGCATCCCAAGTTTGGCATTAACGGTTCGTTAGCACCAATCGTTATTTGCATGCCGACGAAATCCATGGGGAATGTCCAACCCCAACTTTCACAACACCAGACTGCCAACGGCGCGTTGGGGTGTTTCTTCAGGGGCGGAATGGTTGTTATCCCAGATGGACATGCCCAAACTTGGACATTGCGAACATAAGGGTGAATTTCGCCCTGAGGTGTCACTTGGGTTTCACGATTTGGAGTGTGAGGTGCGCCACAAGATGTGATAAACGGATAAGTTTCGTCGTAGTCCTGAACATACTGCATTAGACCCATCCCGACATTGCGCATGTTAGACAGACATTGTGCCTGACGAGCCTTTTCGCGAGCCTGGCTAAAAACAGGGAAAAGAATGGCAGCCAGAATCGCGATAATCGCAATTACGACTAACAACTCAATCAGCGTGAACCCATAACGGCGCATACGACATCCCTCCTTTTGTTTGAGTTTTTGACTTCGCTGCCCAACTATGGGCGCATTTTTTTGAAGGGCGGGGCACCCGGCGGAATGGCTTTGCCATAAGGTTGCCCCTCTTTGACTTGACCTGCTTCGGGGACGGTTCCAGTAGGTTGGACTGGAGCGCCTCCCCTCCGCCCCGATGCGATGTAAATTGCGGCGATGATTACAACCACCACCACAATCACGACCGCTGCCACCCAAGTCGGCACTTGCTGCTTCACGGCTAATCACCTCCTAACCTTTTTGCCGCCGTTCAAAATTGTGACGGAGTAAGAGTTCAATGTCAATAGCCAGATTTCAAGTCCATTTCTCTTCAATCCAATTGATGAGAAAGTGGGCAATCCGTGTGGCGACGCATGGTTCGCCGATTTCGTCCCATACCCTCAAAAGCATCTGGCGCATTTCTTCCCTTCGGTCAGGGTGACGGAGCAGGTTGGCAATTTCGTCAGCAATCCTTTCTGGTGTCGCAGACCAACCGATGAATTCTGGCATGATGACTTCGCCGAGGATTCGGTTTGGCAAAGCGAAGGGAGCAAATTTGAGGACATTGACTCCTCGCCAACGAAGCCAATGGGCTTGCAGGCGATTCAAAAGCCCCATCCAGAAGACAACGACCGAAGGAGTCCCCAGACAAGCCGCTTCCAAAGTGATTGTCCCAGCAACCAAAACAGCAACATCGCACGCCTTCAATAAAAGCCGAGACTGACCGAAAAGCAAAGTCAAAGGCAAAGCGTCACCATAACGCTTCAACAACGGCTTGACCCATTCAGTCCGCCAATCTTCAGGAAAGCCGATAGCGAAATGAATGTTCGGGAACGAGCGCAGCAACAATCTCGCTGCCCGAAGCAACAGCGGCAAATTTTCTTTCACTGTCGTCAACCTGCTGCCGGGGAACAAACCCACCAAAAGTTGGTCGGCGGGGAGTCCGAGTGAGGCACGAGCGTTTTCGGCTGAAATTGAACGGTAAGGCTGCAATATGTCGGCAAGCGGGTGTCCGAACTCAATGACTTGCGCGCCTGCTTGTCTTAGTTTTTCACTTTGCCACCGGTAAATCGGCGCAAAGACGATATTGGGGTGAGCATACTTTCGCAACCGTTCTGGATTGACGCCCCAAAAACTCGGTGGCACGAAATAAAAGACCTTGACACCTTTTTCGGCTAACGGCAGAAGCAACCTTCGGTTTAAAGCGCCCAAGTCAACGGGCACGAACAAGTCAGGTGGGTTGCTCATCAAAACCGAACGAACTTGCCACGCAGTTAGTGCCCAGAACCGAACCGAAGTCTGAAGTGCCGACCAGAAACCGAAAGCACTAAAAGGTGTGGTGTAGCGCAAAAGTTTGACACCTGCTTTTAACATCTCGCTGCCCCCGATGCCTTCAAGAGCCCAACCATTTCGCAGTTGTTTGATGGCTCGGGCAACTGACGCTGCATACATATCGCCGGAAGCGTCTCCAACCGAGAAGAATACCCTGACCATCCACATCACCGACACAAAACTATGCCATTTGATAGAGACCGACGGCTGCAAGTAAATGCCGCAAAATTAAGTTTTGGTGATTACCCCATGCCTAAGCCTGTTGTCGCCATCGTAGGCAAACCCAATGTCGGGAAATCGGCGCTTTTCAATCGCTTGGTCGGTCGGAGGGTCTCAATCGTTGACGAGACACCAGGTGTGACCCGCGACAGGGTGATGGCAGAAGTTGATTTGCTGGGGCGAAAGGTCATCTTGTTTGACACCGGTGGAATTGACCCGACTTTGGAAGACGAGTTGATGGCGAGGGTTGTTGACCAAGTGAAAATTGCTATTGACGAAGCCGATGTAATTGTCTTCATGGTTGACGGTCGAGAAGAGCCAACGGTGACCGACCTTGAAATTGCGGAGATGTTGCGCAAATCAGGCAAGCCCATAATTTTCGTCGCCAACAAGATAGACGAGCCGTCAACCCCGATGGCTGAGTTTTGGGAACTCAGGTTGGGTGCACCGCTTCCCATCTCGGCTTTGCACGGTCGCAATGTTGACAAACTCAAAGCGGCGATTGTGGACGAATTACCGCCACCTACCCCCGACGAGTTCCTGCCAACAGAATGGGAAGACGCAATCAAAGTCGCCATCGTTGGTCGCCCAAATGTCGGAAAGTCATCGCTGCTAAACGCCATTCTGGGCGAGGAGAGGGTAATTGTCAGCCCAATTCCGGGAACAACCCGCGACGCTATTGACACCCCTTTTGAATGGCAAGGGCGAAAGTTCATCCTAATTGACACTGCGGGGATTAGGCGAAAGTCCCAAATCCGAGCGCCGCTGGAATACTACGCGATGGTTCGCGCTTTTGGAGCGATAGACCGAAGCGATGTCGTCGTTTTGGTCATTGACGGTGTTGAGGGCGTGACGAGGCAAGATGCGCGAATTGGCGGTTATGCACACGAACAAGGCAAACCCACCGTCATTGTCGTCAGCAAATGGGATTTGGTGCGAGGGAAGTTGGAGGAAGAGGCTGTTTCGCCCTCGCAGTTGAAGAGGCGGGAGAAACTCCTTCAAAGTGATTTCGCCAACTTTTTGAAGCAGGAACTTTGGTTCCTTCACTACGCTCCGGTCCTCTATACCTCTGCAGTTGAGCGATGGAATATTGAGGCGATTTTGGAACGAGCAGTGTATTGTTACGAGCAAAGCCGCAAGCGAATTACCACTGGGGTTCTCAACCGCTCCTTGCGGCAAATCGTTGGTGAACATCCGCCCCCAAGTGACGGAAAGCGGCAACTCAAGATTTACTACGCAACACAACCAGAGGTTGCTCCTCCGACTTTTGTGCTTTTCGTGAATGACCCCGACTTGGTTGAGGACAGTTACTTGCGCTTTTTGGAGAAACGGTTGAGGGCACTTTTCCAATGGGACGGGACACCTTTCCGTTGGATCGTCAGGTCAAGCCACGAGCGGAAGGGGGAGGATGAGTCTTGACACCCTATTGCGGTGCGATTTCGCAAATGCCAAAATAAAAAAGGCGTTTTCACCATCACCAAGCAAGGAGGTGGATGAGGCATGACGAAGGCTCAACTGGCAGCAAAAGTGGCGGAGCGGACAGGGTTGACAAAGAAGCAGGCAAATGAGGTTGTTGATGCGGTGTTCAGCATTATCACTGAGGTGTTGACCAAGAAGCGCAACGCTGAACCTGTCAACATCGCAGGCTTCGGCAAATTTGTCGTCAAGGAGCGACCAAAGCGTGTCGTCCGCAACCCCAGAACTGGCGAGACCGTTGAAAAGCCTGCAACGAGAGTGCCAGCCTTCCGCCCCGCTAAGCAACTCAAGGAAGCAGTTGCAGGTAAGTAAATGCCCAACTTCATCTTACTCACCTCGCTCACAGGGCGCCCGAATCCTTTCGGGCGCTTTTTCTTTGCCTACGCCAAACTTTTCTCTGAGCGAATGCAGTGATGGAACTCTGACCGAAAGGGTGCGTTTAAACTATTAGGGTGTTCGGAAGCCATGTTGAGAGTAGAGAACTTGACAGTTCGTTCCGGTGATTTCGTCTTGCGCGATGTCTCCCTTGCCCTTGAAAAGGGAGAGTGCGGGGTGATTGTTGGTCCTTCGGGGGCTGGTAAGTCAACTTTGCTTGAGGCTATCGCTGGTCTGAGGGAAATTGAAAGCGGTCGCGTCATCTTGGGCGAGCGGGAGATCACGAACTTGCCACCCGAGCAGCGCAGTATCGCCTTCGTGCCCCAAGACTATGCCTTGTTCCCTCACTTAACGGCTCAAGGCAACATCCTTCTCGCCCCAAGGCTTCTGGGCATGCCCAAGGATAAAATCGTAGAGCGGTTTGATTTTCTGTGCAGCCTTTTGGACTTGAAGGAGTTGCTCCATCGTCGCCCAAGACAACTTTCAGGTGGCGAGCGACAGAGAGTTGCTTTAGCGAGGGCATTGATGCTTGACCCGATGCTTTTGCTTTTGGACGAACCCTTTGCAGCCCTTGACCCTCAAATGCGCCCTTCTGTCCGTCGCTCTCTGAGGCAAATCTTCAAAGCCCTCAAAACGACGGTGCTGATTGTCACCCACGACTTGTGGGATGCGGCGGCTTTAGGAGACAAAGTTTTCGTCATAGAGGACGGGCGGATAGTGCAAAGCGGTTCTTGGTCGGAAGTCATTTCAAACCCGCAGAGCGACTTTGTCGCTGAGTTCGTTGGGCTCAACCAAATCGCTGGCACAATCGCTTGGCGCGATGGGAAGGCGTTTTTGCAAGTGGGAGAACTCCTTTTGCCCATCAACGCCAACCTGCCTGAAGGAACTAACGCATCGCTCAAGTTCTTCCCGTCCCAAGTTAAAATCGTCTCCAACGACGAACGAGCAGCATGGCTTGGCAAGGTTGAAGAAGTCATGGATTTGGGCGACAAGGTCCATTTGGTGGTCTCAGTGGCGGACGGGTTGGTCGTCAAGGTTGAAACTTCACCGAAGAATTTCAAAGTCGGCGACAATATTGCTTTCGTGGTCAAAGGTCAAGTTTTCGCTCGCGACTGACGCTGCTTTTGCAAATTTGACCACTCTCCCTTTTTCAATTAGCCAGCCTCGTGTTTCCTGTCTTGGTTCTCATCGCTATCAATTGGCAGAAGCGGGAACTCTTCCCAAAGTCGCTGTAGCCTCCGCCTTAAAATCAGCAAACATGCGACTGCGATAAGTGCCCCCGTTGAGAGCAACCATGCGTTTCCTGTTCGCCACCCGATGGATGCCATCACGAGTCCTAAAATTGCGAGCCCAACCCAAGCGAATAACCCGAGGATAATCCTCACCGCCAAATGTGGTGATGCCCCCGCAGCCTGAAGCCTTATCCAAAGCAGGAGCGCAATGAGGGCGAAAGGGATTAAACCGATGAGCCATTCAGTCCATGTCAGCATGAACCTCATCACCGCTTTAAGCATGACACAAGCGCTGCTAACTTCTCACCTTGCTCTCAAATTTCATCGCCTTCCAATCCCAAAGCGCAACAGTCAAGATTGTCAACCCGATAGGCAAAGCGAAAGTGAGCAGCGGCAAAGAATGTTGGAGAACCATGCCTCCTAACACCGGTCCGAAAACTCCGCCTGCCCCGACACCTGCTTCATGCCGTGAACTTCCCTTGACGCTTTGTCCCTGCGTCGTTATGGACAAGTAAAGGCTGAGCACTGCCATCAACCCAGCGACTACGCCGATTGCGCTTAAGATGAGAGCCATCAGCCATTTCGTCGTCACAATGCCGACGAGAAGTGTCAAGCCGCTCAAAACTCCTTTCGTCCCCAACACCCAACCCCAGTTGACTTTTCGGATGACGAAAGGAGCCACAATGAAGGCAAAAATCTGTCCAGCGAACAAAAGGAACAGAAGCCCGCTGATTTGCCCTTCAGTCCAACCCCACTCCTTGCCGAGTTTGGGAAGCAAAACGACTATCTCTATCACGGCGAAGGAACGGACAAAGTTGCCCAGTTGCGCTGCGGTGACGATAGGTGGAATTTGAGTTGCTGGGTCATCGTTTCCCGCTTCAACCTTGACATTGGGAAGCGACAAAAAGGACGCCGCAAGGGCAACGAGTCCGCTGACGAAAGTCCCCAACAGGAAGGGCGCCAAGGGGTTATGCTCAAACAAAACGCCGCTCAACCCAGTTCCAATCATTCGCCCGCTGCTCCACGAAAGGTTGTATGCCTGAAGAGCGAACAGCAACTTATCGTAAGGGACACCAACTCCCGACATTGCTTGAGTTGCCGGCCAAAAGAAGGCGTAGAAGACACCAGCCAGAAAGTTGGCGACACCGAGAAGCCACAAAGATTCAAGAGCAACCGCCAAAGTCATCAATCCACAAAACAGCGTCACGAGGGAACTCCCGACAATCATGCTCGTCCTTCTTCCCCATCGGTCGGTCAGCGGTTGAGCCAAAAAGCAGAAAACGGTGTAACCAGCAAGGGCAGCCGAGCCGATGATTCCGACCCATTGAGCGTCAGCCTGCAGCCGAACGGCTGTCATCGGCACGGCTACTGACAACAGCCCACCACCAAAATCCATCGCTACTGCCAACCCACATGCTTTTTTCCAAGTTCCCTTTTCGCTCATCCGTTCATCGCCCTTTCGTTCTTCGTCGCTTTTTAGGCTGCGGGTTGCGCAACTGATTCACTCGCGATTGCCGTCTCTAAACAGCGAATTCGCTGTGTCCTTCTCGTGCTTGGCTTCCCCAAGCAATGGGATTTTGGCTGCTTCTTCCGCCATCGTCCATAACTTTCGGTATGCGAATTCAAGCAGTGGGAGCAAGTTGGTGACATCTTCACGGTTGTAACTCAGCAAAAGTTTCAGCGCTTTCTCGCTTCCGTAGTCACGCCATTGCCACCAAAGTCTTATAGCGTCCCGACCGTCCAAACCTTGCGTCTCGGGCGAACGCTCTATTCCCAATTGAGCCTCAACATTTTTCAGACCACCCTTGTAACCCAAACGACGAAGCAAAGGGCACAAGTCAAGGTGCAAAGGTGGCAATTGCCAATGCGGGAAATTTGCCCTCAGCACGGGCAAGTCAAAACTGTTGCCGTTGTAGGTAACGATAACTGCTGCGTTTCCAAGCCAATCCCTCGCCTCGTCAAAGTCGTCAATACCACGAACGAAAGCGCGGTAACGGTTTCGGTCAGCAATTCCGAGCACGGTAATTTTGTCGGTTCCGTCCGTCTCAACATCCAAAAACAGTGTCCGGTCAGAGAATTCGGGCACGACCCGCCACCAAAAGGGTTTCGGCAATCTTTGGGCGAAATAGTGGGCATCAAACCTCTCCAACGCTTTCAGGGACGCTTCCGCTTCCCGAACCCAATCGCCCCACAGATGCTTCCACATCGGTGGTGCAGGCAAGTTCAAGATGGCGTTCCAATCTCGGTATCCGAACCTCCACAACGCTCGTTCCCTTCGTTCACCGACATTCGGGAAGTGCAGAAAAGTTCTGACCAGCATGGGGGAAACTTCACCCCTCGCAAGGGCATTGAGTTTTTCAACGGGGGACAGGAACGCTGTCAAGCAAAGCCTCAATGACTGCATCGGGCGTTAAGCCCTCAAGTTCAGCCTCAGGCTTCAAAAGCAAACGATGGCGCAATACAGGTTTAGCAACCACTTTGACATCGTCAGGGATGACGAATTCTCGCCCTTGCAACGCTGCCCACGCTTTGGCGACCCTCAGCCAGTAAACGCCAGCGCGGGGTGATGCTCCCAACCTCACGGCGAAAAGTTGTCGCGATTGGCGAACCAATGTGGCGATGTAGTCAACCACTTCGTCAATCACGGTAACGGCGTCAACGGCTGATTGAGCAGCCAAAACTGTTTCCGCGTCAGCGACAGGTTGGACTTCGGTTTCAACTCTCCTGTGGATGTCAACACCTTTGTGGGCATGACGGAGAATCTCCCGTTCGTTCTCCTCGTCTGGGTATTCAACGATGACTTTGAGCAGAAACCTGTCAAGTTGAGCCTCTGGTAGCGGGTAGGTGCCTTCGTATTCAATCGGGTTTAAGGTCGCCAAGACGAAGAAAGGCTTGGGGAGCATGTGAGGAACGCCATCAACGGTGACCTGTCGCTCCTCCATCGCTTCAAGTAGAGCCGCTTGAGTTTTTGGTGGCGTTCGGTTAATTTCGTCGGCGAGGACGATGTTGGCGAAAATTGGACCGCGCTTGAACCGAAAAGTCGTAGCCTGCATGTCAAAGACCATCGTCCCCGTCACATCGGAAGGCATAAGGTCGGGAGTGAATTGGATGCGACTGAAAGTTAGTCCAAGCGCCCTTGCCAATGCTTTTGCCATCAGCGTCTTCGCAATTCCCGGAACGCCTTCAATCAAAACATGCCCGTTCGCCAAAAGCCCTGCAAAAATCTGCCTCAAAACCCCTTCTTGCCCAATAACGACCTTTCCGACCTCCGAGGAAACTCGCTCCCAAAGTTCGTGAGGCGTCAACTTTCGTCCCTCCTTAACGCAATCAAACCAAAATCGCTTGAGCCCGTTGAGGTAAAGCGTTAAGGGCTTTAAGCCATTCGCGCAGTTTCTTGAACCTGACGCCCGAATCTTTGGGCAATTGCAACGGGCGACCGCGAGCGTCAACGATGAAGCCGACAACGCCCCCGGAAATTTCCCGTTCCACTGCCCTGCCACTTCCCTCACCAGCGTCAAAGCCGCGAACAGGCTGGAATCTAACCCTCACCCTTTCGTTCTCGTCCAGCGGGTAAAGTTTCAACTCACCGAACCTGACTGGTTCATTGCTGAGGTTGTATCGTTCGCCAGTTATGCTTATCGTCCCGATGACTTCACCTTCCCTCGCTACCCCCCTCGGTGCTAACGCCCAACCCAACCTAACCAAGCAATCGCGCCAGAAAACTTCCATCGCCGCTTCGGGGTGAACTGTTGACAGGACACCTAAGTGAGGCATCATGAAGATGCTGTCAACGGTCAACTGCGTGAACCCTTCTGGCTGCCAAGCGTCAAGCAACATCAAAGCAGCCTGGGATCTTCTCGGCGCATGTGAAAGGACGCCTCCGCTGCCGATAATCAAGTCAAGTGCCATCATGTCCACGATTGTTTGCCCTGAGACCTCTGCCGTCAAGATTTCGCCAATCGTCCTTTGGACATGGACACCACGCAAAGTGACTGCAAGTTGCTTGTGATGCTCCAGAGACAGTCTGAGGGCTTCACGGGCAACTGCCTGCTCAATGAGCAAATCCTCAACGGTTTGCGGAATAGTTGTCGGGCGGATCATTTTGTTCCGCAGGCGATTGCGAAGTTCCGTCTCGTCAACCTCAAAGGGAACCCATCGTAAGATGTTCTCCACACCCGCTTCCGCCAACACATTACCGATGCTATAACTCATGCCCAAGTTAGCGGAAACGGTTCGGTTGAAAACTCCGTTGAAGACGCTGAAGACATCAGTCGTCGCACCGCCAATATCAACGGCGAGGACATTCAACTCATACTGACGGGCAACTTCCTCAACGAGTTTGCCCACCGCCATTGGGGTTGGCATTATGGGAGCCGAAACCCAAGTGGTCAACTTGTTGTAGCCCGGCGCTTGTTGCATCACATGCTCCAAAAACAACTCGTGGATGGCTTCCCGCGCAGGTCCGAGGTTCTCGGTCTCAAGGGTCGGTCTGATGTTGTCAACAATCCGCAGGTCAAATCGGTCAGCGAGGAGTTTTCGGATTTCCTCGCGGGCATCCTTGTTGCCAGCGAAAATGACAGGCAACCTGAAGCCGATGCCCAAACGAGGTTTGGGGTCAGCAGCAAGTAACAACTCGGCAAGTTCAACGACATGGGTGACAGTGCCACCATCAGTTCCACCTGCCAACAAAACCATGTCGGGACGCAAACTGCGGATGCGTTGGATGCGCTCATAATCTTTCCGACCGTCGTCAATGGCGATGACATCCATGACTATCGCACCCGCACCCAAGGCAGCCCTCTGGGCACTTTCAGCAGTCATCGTCTTGACAACGCCCATGACCATCATTTGCAACCCGCCGCCAGCACTTGATGTGGAGACATACAGGTCGGCACCAGCATCATTGTCAAGGGACGAACGGAGAAGGATTTTGTTGTCAGTCAGCAAAGTTCGCCCTGTAACTTCTTCAAGTTCGCGCATAGCGTTCAGAACGCCGATGGTCACATCGTCAAAGGGCGCCTCAACAGTTGTTGGTGCCTCGCCCCTCGCTATTAGCCTGTAGCCTTCCTCAGTTCGCTCAATCAAAATCGCTTTCGTGGTCGTGCTGCCGCAGTCGGTCGCCAAAATTCGCCTCACTTCGTTCATAGACTTGCACCTCACGGCAAATCAGGTTGACACTTGTGCTTTTCCGAGGCAGAGGGTTGCCAGAGAAAAATGATAGCCGCGCCTGTTGCGGGACGCTAATTAGTCGGCATTCCCTTACTTTGGTGGGAAGTTTTCGGGCATCCATTCAGGCAAATCGGCAACGGCTCGTTTAGCCTGCTCCGAAACGGGGATCCCCCAAGCCTCAAAGAAACGGGAGAGGTTCCTGCCGACAGTGCGGGAAAGGCGAATCAACCATTGGTCACGCTTCTCGTCGTCGTTTTTCGGGCGCTCGTTTGGGCTGAGTCGCCTGTATTCGGCAAAGACTTTGCGGAACGCGTCCCAACCAAATGCCTCTTGGATTTGGACATACATGATGAGGGCAAGGAACGGGTCGCTTTTCCAAACCTCAAATTTTGCTCCAGAGGCGAGGAACCGTCTCAAGGCTTCAGCCCTGCCCTCCTTTGAAAGTTCCTTCCTCGTCCTCTCCGGTGGTATGCAGCAAACTTTGTCAAGCACATAAAGCGTGAACAGGTTGACTGTCACTTCGCCGGTCCCTTCAAATGTCCAGTCAGGCGATTGGTGGTTGTGCCCGAGTTCGTGGAACAAACCCCAAACTGCGCCGTGGGAGTTCGTCATCAAGCAAGCGACATCAACCATGACTTTTGCTGCGTCCAAATGGGTCATGATTGGGTAACCCGAATGCATGTAGCCAGCGCTGATTTGGATGTCAGCCACAATCCTTTCGGGGCGCTCCCGCTCCTTCGGGATAGCAGCGAGTTCGGCGCACGCGTCAAGGACTTTGTCCCAAAAATCCATCAACTCTTCGGGATGGTCAAGGTTTCGGATGACATCCGATGGGACAGTTAGCACAACTTTGCTCGTCGCCAGTTCAGCCCAAGGGGCTGGCAGGTAGCGAATCCTTTGAACCCAATCGTCGAGGGATGTTTTCCCCAACACGAAAAAGGGCGCTTCAACTGCGCCGTCAATTTCAACCTGAATTTTGCCGAGTTTGCAGCCCCTGGGGACAACGATGTAAAGCAAACCACCGAAGGCGTTGGCTACTTTGACCTCAGGTTTGTCAATGGGGAATGTCCGGCAGATTTCAGGGCATCGCCTCCAAGTCGGAAGGTGCCAAAGAGTGTCGCTGTGGGCACCAATTCTCACCGCAAGTCCCTTGCCTACAGATTCTTTTGGAACGCGAATCGTCACAACTTCGCCGGGAGCAGCGTAAAGACCTGTGCTGTGCCAGTCGGGAATACTCGTGTCAACCTCAACGACCTTCCTCACCCTTTTCGCTTCCTTAGGGACACCGCCGGGGAAGAATTTAGCCGATGGGTGAGGTTGAACCTTTTCAGGTGGCAAACGCTTCAGTTCGCGAACTTGCAAGGTAACAAAGAGCCTCGCAAGCGGGTTATCCATGCCGATAGGTTTTTCTGGTGTTGGAGCAGTTAAGTCAGGCTGGGCTGTTGCCCATTCGCGGATTTTGGGAAGCAGGTTTTGGTCAGATGCGGGGAGGGTGCGAATGGCTGTTGACACAGACCAAACTGCCTGAGCGATTTCTTCCTTCCGAAGGTCAATTTGCTTGCGCTCAAAAGCCAAAAGCGAGTCAAGGGCTTTGTTAGCGTGGCAATAAGTTGGCGGCTCAACTTTTGCCGAAAACCCTTGCTTTGAAGTCCTGTCAAGCATCCCGTCAGCCCACAAAATCCCAGCAGGGTAAAGCAACTTGTTTGCAGGGTGCTCCGTTATGTCCTTGCCTGGATTAAGTTGCAGCCATCCCCAACCCAAGTCGGCAGCGATAAGCCCCTTGCCTTTTTGGACGAACTCTTGAAGCCTTCGGATTTCGCCTTCAGAAAGTAATGCAGGGTAAACGCAAACGACATCAAAGCCCTCAAGTTCGTCCAGCCAATCGCGACCGTCCAAAGATTCAGCCTCAAACCCGCTCGCTCTCAATGCTTCCGCAAATTCGTGGTTATGCCTCAAAGCGATTTTCGGAGCAGTTTTCTGTGCTGCCCACTTGACTGCGTTGATGAACAACTTTTTCGTGTCTGCGATTTCAAGCGACGGCGCATCAAGGTAGCCTGTGTGCCCGAACGCTATCACCCTGCCTTCGCCTATGACGCTTGCAGCCACAACTGGCTCATAAATCCCGTTCCCAGATTTGCCCACGATTACAGTGACCGCTTTGTCCCCGAACACGCACAAAGGTCCAGGAACTCCCGGCGCTGCTATCTCCTCAACTCCGTCAAGCAAAGCCTGCCTAACCTCTGCTTCCCACGAAACTTGGACAACCCCACAGGAAATCACAAACGCCGAGAGGAAAACTAACACGGCTTACGCCCCCTTTCCTTCAAAGTCCCATTTAGGGCGAAAGTTGAAGGCTCAAGTTGTCGGAAGGTCACGGCGCCTCAAGCACCCAAATCTCCATCTCCTTCGGCAGTTTGTCCTTGCTCAGCGTGACGCTATTTCCCTTGATGCGCTTGACATTCTTTTTGCCCTTGATGAAATCGTCCACCGGTGCGAGCACCGTGATTTTGCTTTGAGGGTGGCGATAGTGCATCGGGATGACGACTTTAGGCTTCGCCATTTGAACCAATTGCCATGCTTGGTTGGCGTCAATGGTGAAGTAGCCACCAACGGGGACGAGGGCGACATCAATTCGCCCAACGGACTTGACATCTTCTTCGCTCGGCAAAACTCCCAAGTCGCCGCAGTGGGCAATCCGCAAGCCTTCGGCTTCAATAACGAAGACGATGTTGTCGCCACGCCCTGGACCGTGGGAAGTCTTATAGCCGATGATGCGCAAGTTACCGACCTTGTGCTCGCCGGGCTTGTCAATCACTTTCGGGTTGCCCTTCACCGCTTGAATGTAGTTGTGGTCAAAGTGACCGTGAGAGACAAGCACCAAATCGGCTTTGACATTGATGGGCTTGTAGCCCACCCTTTCGGCAGGGAAAGGGTCAATGACTACTGTGAAGCCAGTAGCGAGAAGTTTCAGCACAAAGCAAGCATGACCAAGCCACTGCAACAACACTCCGCCTTGCATCGCCCTGCACCTCCTTGCTTTGAATGCCGTCTCATACTGCTATGGTAGCGGCATTGATGCTGCTTTTCAACCTCGCCTCCATTCGCCCGATTTGCCGCCGCTTTTGCACTCAAGTTGCAATTGCTCAATGACGATGCCCGGTTCAATCCCCTTGCACATGTCATAAACTGTCAAGGCAGCGATGGCTGCCCCTGTTAGGGCTTCCATCTCCGCACCGGTTTGCGCAGTGCATCGGACGGTCACTTCAATGCGAAGTAGTCCCTCTTCGGGTCGCAAATCAAATTTCACTTCCGCACCGCTTATCGGGATGGGATGGCACAAGGGTATCAATTCGGGCGTCTTTTTGATTGCCAAGTAGGTAGCAACTTGAGCGCATGCAAGGACATCGCCTTTCGGGACTTTCCCTTCAGCGATTGCCTTGGCTGTCTGCGGGCTCATCCGAATTTTCGCCGATGCCGTTGCGGTTCTGACCGTCATAGGCTTTTCGGAAATGTCAACCATCTTGACCTCGCCCGACATGAAATCTCACCCGTTTTGCCGCCGTGTTTTTGACCGCTTCAAACTTTAGCACGGTGATCGGAGATGAAACTCGCTGTCTTTGACGCCCATAACGACTCGCTAACTGAGCGGGAAGACTTAGAGGCGTTGACAAGTCGTCTCAGTGACGGGCACTGGGATTTGGTTCGGTTCGCTGAAGGTGGTGGGCGATGGCAAATTGCCGCAATCTTCACGCCACCGAGGTTCTCTGGCATTGAAGCCCTCGCATACGCTTTGAACCACCTTGAGCGAGCCCTTGATTGGGTTGAGCAGCACCGCGATAAGGTTCGGTTGATTCTGAACAAGCGCGATTTGAAAGACGACGGTCGCATCGGCATCTTGCTTTCATTGGAAGGTGCCTCACCGATCGCGGGTCGCGTTGAGTTTTTGCGATTGCTCTTCCGTTTGGGCATCCGTTGCTTGACCCTGACTTGGAACCACCGAAACGAACTGGCTGACGGCGTGGGAGTTGGCGATGCCGCTGGTGGCTTGACGGAAGCAGGGAAAGCGGTTATCGCCGAGTGCGAGAGGTTGGGCATCGCCGTTGATGTCTCGCACCTGTCGGAACGGAGTTTTTGGGACTTGATGAGGGTAGCGACGAAACCTGTTTTCGCATCCCATTCAAACTTCCGCTCCCTCTGTGATCATCCCCGCAACCTCACCGATGAACAAGCAGAAGCCATTGCCGATAAGGGTGGCGTTATCTGTCTGACCTTCGTGCCTGCTTTTGTCGGCGGTGATTTGGCTCAATTTGTCAGGCATTACTTTCACGGCGTTGAACTTATCGGCGAAAAGGCTTTGGGGCTCGGTTCAGACTTTGATGGCTGCAAAAATCCAGTCCTGCCCGATGCATCTGCTTTCCCTCAATTAGCCCAAGTGCTCCGACAATCGGGAGTTTCCTCTTCTGCATTGAAATCCCTTTTTCACGCCAACTTGCTTCGCTACTTCCGCAAAATCTTGCCAGAGTAGGAAATCGGGGCTGATGCCCCTTCTACTTGTAGTGCGCTAAAATGAGTGGCAGGGCAATGGAGCCTGCCCGTGAGCGGTGAAAAATTGCTGCTCCAAACCGCGCTGCAAAAAGAGCAGCGCTGATGGCTCCTGCATCCGAAAGACAAAATGGGTGCAGGAGCCATTTTTTGTTGGACGGTGAAGGTGCATGTTGACAAAATTTTGCCCGCGATGCTTTGCGATGAACAAGGAAGCAGCGACAAATTGCGAGCAGTGCGGTGCGCCGTTGGATGAGCCTATCGGTAGTGACTATGTTGAGCGACTAATTCACGCCCTTGACCATCCCGAACCCAACACCAGAGCGACGGCAGCGCTGATTCTGGGCAAAATCGGCGACCAACGAGCCCTTGATGCTCTTTGCTCAAAAGCGGAGACAAGCAAGGACATGGCACTTTTGGAAGCAGTCGCTGAAGCGTTGGGAAATTTCCCGTCACAAAAAGCCATTGATGCATTGGCTCACCTGCTGCGAACTTCATGGTTACCCGTTCGGGTGAAAGCAGCGGAAGCATTGAAGCGAATTGGAACGGTAGATGCTTTGAAAGTTCTGCGCGAAATTGCGATGAAAGACGCAAGCGAGTTGGTTCGGAAGGTGCGCGAAGATGACAATGAACATAGACCAAAAACGCTTTCTGGCAGCGGCACTTGCGGAACTTGAAGGGCACTTGGTGCGATTTGAACATTTGCTTCGGTCCGACGAAACCATCACCATTTTCCAACGAGTGCCTAATCCTTTCGGCAACGAGCAGCGGTCAAAATTGTTGCGGTTAATTGCCGCCGTGAAAGAACACTTAGCAGCGATGCGGGACGCTTTCGGCTTACCGACAGAAATCGTTGATTTGCGCTGGCAGTTGACGGCAACGCTCCTTCACATCGCCACTAACTTGGAAGAGTGCTACCCGCGCCGCATGAAAGGCTTCGGCGAATTAGACACTGAAACCGCAACCCAGTTGACCCAGCACTTGCAGCGACTTTCCGAACTCCTTGATGCAATCCAGAGCGAAGCGAAGAAATGATTTCAGCGATTTCGGCGTTCACTGAACTTCAACATCAGCCAACAATGCACCCGATTGCTTGAGGGCTTGCAATATTGCGATTAGGTCTCGTGGCGTGACTCGCAGTGCTTGCAGCGCTTGAACCAAATCTTGAACCGTCGCCCCCGATTGCAAAATTGCCACTTGAGCCTTTTGCTCTTCTGCCTTGATGCGGGCGGTGGGAACAACTACAGTTGCACCCGGAGAAAAAGGCGGCGGTTGAGCGATGGTCACTTCAGGTTGGATTTCAACCCGCAAAGAACCGTGAGCGACCACAACAGGCAAAATCCGAACATTGCCGCCCATGACCACTGTCCCCGTCCGCTCGTTGATGACGACTTTTGCCCTCATGTCAGGTTGGACTGGCGTTTGCTCCACTTGCGCGACGAAGTTAGGAATTTTGCTGGCAAACTCCTCTGGCACTTTAACCCTGACAGCCGCAGGACTGATTGCTTCCGCTATCGCTTTCCCGAACCGCTCATTAAGGGCTTGAGCGATTTTTGCAGCGTTGGTCGCATCAGGCGCAATAAGCCGAATTTCAAGTTCGCTGGCGTAAGCAATCCCTTCGGGAGCGAAAGTTCGCACAACTGTTGCTCCATTGACAATTCGTCCCGTCGTCGGATGATTTTTCTGAACACCTGCTCCACCTGCTTGGACATTGAAGCCACCGATGGAGATTGGACCTTGAGCGACAGCGTAGACTTCATTGTCCGCTGCCTGCAACGGCGTTTGTAGCAAAACGCCACCGTGAAGGCTCCGGGCATCGCCGATAGCGGAAACGAGCACATCCAATCGGTCACCAACTTTCGCAAATGGAGGCAGCGTTGCAGTCACCATCACGGCAGCGACATTTCTAAGTTGCAACCTTGACGGGTCAACATTAATGCCGAAACGCCTCAGCATGTTGGCGATGGATTGGACAGTGAACGCAACCTGCCGCGAGTCGCCCGTCCCATCCAAACCGACGACAAGCCCGTATCCAACCAGTGGCACTTCTGTCCCCCAGTGAATCGTCGCTATGTCTTTGAGGCGAACTTCTATCGGGGACGAGGGGCGAGGGACGGGGGACGAGGGAGCAGAAGTTTGAGTTTTGGGGCTCGTCGGTTGCGTGCTGACCACCTGAGAAGACGAACCCGACGAAGGTTGAGTTTGACCTTGGACGAGGTTCATCATGACCATTGCCAAAATCGCCCCAATTTGCCATCGCATCTTCTTCGCCTCCTTTCAATTTGCGTGTAGGCGTGTAAGCGTGCAAGTGTGTAGGCGTGCATGAGTTCTTTTCGTTTAACGCTTGCACTCTTGCACGCATGCACGCTCATTAAAACAACGACCGCAAAATACGATTGAAGCCTTCAAGGATTCGTTCCAGCAAGTTTTTGCCTCGCCGTGTTTTCCAATCGCCTTTGAACTCCAACTTAGCGTCTGCGACTTGGGTTGACAGGACGGTGTTGTTGGGCGAGATGTCCGTTGGGCGAACCCAGCCCGACAACTTGACAATTTGCTTGCGTTTGTCAATGGTGAATTCCTGCGAACCTTCAATTCGGAGCAAACCCGTCGGGCTGATTTCCACAACTCGGCAAGCGATGGTCGTGATGACGCTCAAGTTTTTGCGCTCCTGAGCCTGTGCTGCGAAACTGCCTTGATGCTGGATGCCTGCTTGCGGGATGAAACTGAAAGCACCTACTCCCGCTTCCGTTCGCACCTTCACTTGCTTGCTGGTTGCTGTCTGCGAACCTGCCGATGCAACTGTCGTTTGGGTCACCAGAACCGTCACGACATCGCCGACCCGAAAGGCTTTGTCGTCGCGGAAAAGGAAAAGGAGCGGATGGTGAGAGGGATTTAGGACTGGGGACTTGGGGCTGGTCAATTGAGAACTGACAGATTGAGCGTCAGGGTTTTGCGGTGAGGCATTGCCGTTGGGTTGAGCGTTTTGTCCGTGAGCCAAACTAAGCTTTGCCATCACCAACACTGCGACAATTTGCCATCGCATTTTCGTCGCCTCCTTTCAATCTGTGTGCAAGCGTGTATGTGTGCAGGCGTGTAAGCGCGCGTGAGTTTTTTTCCGCCGACGCTTGCACTCCTGCACGCTTGCACGGTTTTACTTGCGACTAAGTTCGCGATACAACGCTTCGGCTATGCCTAACTTCATGGATGGAACGAGGGATTGGGCGAACTCAAAGGTGAACAAATCTCGGTAGGCTTGGCTCATGAAAGGCTTCTCACCACCGATGGCTTCCGCTGCTTGCCACATTTGTCGCAGAAGGTAACTGACGAGAAACGCCTCAAAGTCACCACATGCCTTTCGCAAACGCCACCGTTCCTTCATTTCGTCGTTGATTTCGGCAATCTGACTTGTCCCTTGCCCCGTGACCCTTGTCCCGTTTGTCACCATGCCGAAATCGTCACCTCCCTTTCGCCGCTCACAATGCCTTTCAGCGGCGTTTTGCTCCAAGCGACAGCGACCAAAATTTCGTCGCCCAACTTTCCGTCCTGCAGAGCCGTCCCTTGCGCTTCAACGATGACATTGCCGACACGAGTGACAAGGCGAACCGTTTGACGACGGCGAACGAGGAAGGCAGCGACTGGCGACTGGTGATTCGCGGTTGGTGACCGATTACTGACTGTCAAGTGCCCATTACTGCCAACTTGAGCGAGGACTTTGAGAGTGGTGACTGGTTGACCGTTGACGAAGAGCGTGACGGGAAGCAGCGAGCGAGGTGACGATGGCAGTTCGGTTTGGACGCTCACTTCACCTTCGGGGATTATGATGGGTGGCGGGGTCAGGAGCAATTTGACGGGCATGTTCAGGGATTTTTGAAGCAAACTTTCCAATTCAGACGCTGTTAGCGTTTTCCCTGTGCGGGTGATGACCACTTGCTTTGCGCCGTCCAAGATAAATTCGCTGTTTCGCCAACCTGCTTGTGCCAACTTCGTTGCCACTTCACCAGCAGTCAGGACTCTTCGGTAACGGGGCAACGGCGATGGCGTGATGGGAAGGTCAAGCAAGTTGGGCAGAAGTTTCTCGCCCTCGTCCGATAAGGCTGTCACTTCTGCGATGTCGCTTAGACGAACTGTCGGATTGGCGACGGCAACTTTGTCACGCAAGACAATGCGCACCTTCGGTTGCTGACCAACTGCCACTGTGATTGTCATCAAAGCGACCATCACCGTTGCCCCTTTCCAACGCATCCATTTCACCTCCAAGCAACAAACCAGTCGCCAGTCGCTAATTGCCAGTCGCTTCTTTAACGGCGGACTTGATTGGCGATTGACAGCATTTCGTCAGCGGTCTGGATGGCTTTGGAGTTGACCTCGTAAGCGCGCAAAGCGGTGATGAGCGCCACCATTTCCTCCACGACCTTGACATTGCTCATTTCAAGGAAACCTTGGGCGATACTGCCGAAACCTTCCAACCCTGGCGTCCCCACTTGCGGCTCACCTGAAGCGAAAGTCGCCACGAACAAGTTGCGCCCAATAGATTGCAATCCTGCAGGGTTGACAAAACGAGCCAGTTGGATTTGCCCGACCTCTTGCGGTTGCGTTTGACCTGGCAGCATGACTGAGACAGTCCCGTCTTGACCGATGCTAATGCTTAAGGCATCAGGCGGGATGGTGATTTCGGGAAGGATGGGGAAACCGTCGGAAGTGACGATGCGACCTTGGTTGTCCAGTTTGAACGCACCGTCGCGGGTGTAAGCGATGCGACCATCAGGAAGTTGGACTTGGAAGAAGCCGTCGCCTTCAATTGCCAAGTCCAGCGGATTGCCCGTTTGCTGGAAAGTGCCTTGCGAGAAAATCTTGTAAACGGCTCCGGGTCGCGAACCCAGACCGACTTGAATACCTGCAGGCACTTGGGCGTTACGAGCGGATGCGGTGCCGGGCACGCGTTCGGTCTGATACAGCAAATCCTGAAAGTCCACGCGGCTTCGCTTGAAACCGGCAGTGTTGATGTTCGCCAAGTTGTTGGCGATGACATCAACGGTCAATTGTTCAGCGTTCATGCCGGCAGCGGCTGTCCACAAAGCGCGAATCATCGGCACTCACCTCCATTGCATATTTCGCCCTTTGATTTGCACAATTGATAGCAAAATTCAGGCGGCGAAAGGAGGCGACAATAAATGGCTGAAAAGCGAAAGCGCAAAAGCAAACCGAAAATCGTCGGCACGATGGTCGTTGACGGAAAAGAAATTCCCGTCATCGGTTGGATTGACCCTGAAAAGACACGCAGAAAGTGGCGACAGTTGAGCCGAAAGGGGATGCAAGAGATGGAGCAGGAATTCCGCAATTTGTGGCGTGAGACGAGGAAGGTGAAACCGTTCAGCCTGTTGGAAATCTTCATGCAGCAAAGGGAGGCAATGAGAAAATGGCAGAGCGAAGAGTAGATTGGCTGATTGCCGACGCGTCCCTTGCAATGCTCTGGGCGAAAGTTCCCGGTGAGAATCCACATCTGGTGAGGAGAGCAATAAGGCTTCTTCGGGACATACAACTGGGGCAATGGCGAGTCATTGTGCCATTCCATTGGTCGCTGGAAGTAAGCAATGCTTTTCGTGGGGCTGTCGCTGCACGGCGTTTGTCTGTGAAGGATGCCCAAAGGATGGAGACCACTGTTTTGCGTTTCGCTGAAAAGAACTTTTTCTTCTTGCAACCACCAACTGACTGGTCGGAACTTGTTCGGCGAGCAGATGCTTGGAGCGTTAGCCTGTATGATGCCATCTATCTGGACTTGGCAGCGAGAACGGGAGCGATTTTCTGGACTGCCGACATCAGGCTTTATAGGCAGTGGTATCAGCGCCGTGACTTGCATTGGCTGGGTGTCGGTTGGATTGGTTACTACCCGCAGACGGGAATTCCGCTTGTGCCACCATGAAGTTTCGCTTGTGTTGAAGGTTGAAAGGTGTGAATGGTAGAATTTGGGCAGCAGAAGGAGGCGACGGCAAATGGCGGAGAAGCGAAAGCGCAAAAACAAACCGAAAATCGTCGGCACTATGGTCGTTGACGGAAAGGAAATTCCTGTCGTTGAATGGCTTGACGCTGAGAAGGCGTATCGCCTTTGGCTGAGAGAGAGACGGAAAAAGGCAAGGGAGTTAGAACGGGAACGGCGAGAGATTGAAAAGGCACTCAACAAAGTGGAGGGAAGTTTGCTTGAAGAGTTGCTCAGGATGCGCGATGCCATGCGCTGGTGGTGGAAGGATGATGAGAAATGACATTGCCACCTTGGACAGTGACCGATGCGTCGGTAAGTGCCCTGTGGCTTAAAGTTCGTGGTGAAGACCCAAACCTCGTCCGTCATGCCAAAATGCTTTACCGTGACATTGTTGAAGGTAGATACAGAGTTGCTTTGCCATTCCACTGGAGATTGGAAATTGCTGGAGTAATTCGCAACTTCGTGGCAGCCAAAAAGATGGGTTTGACCGAAGCACGAAAGGCAATGCGTTGGATGGCAACCTTTGCTTTGGAGCATTGTGTCATTTGTGAACTTACCGTCGGCTGGGATCAACTTATTGCCACTGCTAATGCATGGGGATTCAACCTTTACGACACGATTTATTTGCTGTTGGCACAGAGAGTCGGAGGCATTTTTTGGACAGCGGATTTGAGACTTTATCGGCAATGGCATAGCCGGGAAGATTTGCGTCGTATCGTGATGGTCGGTTGGATTGGTTACTACCCGCAGACGGGAATCCCGCTTGTTCCGCCGTGAACAATTTGCTTTTGAGTTTTTGCGTTGAAGTGCACTTTCGCCCTTCATACCCTCGTCGCCTCCAACAACGCCTGCTTGCTGGTTTCAAAAGCAGAAAAAGTTCTGGCTGACATCTCATATGACCTCAAAGCGTTGAGCATCCGAACCAATTCGGTGACAACTTGGACATTGCTACCTTCCAGCATCCCCTGAGCGATGCGAGCGTTGGTGGGCTGAGGATTTACTCCCAAGAAATAACCGTTGCCAACAGGCTGAACGGTTTGAAGCGTCACGACTTGCAACTGACCAACTCTTTGCGTTCCAGCGAAAATCTCTCCCGTTTCAGCGATGCGAATAGCAACAGTTGCGTTAGTCGGAATGCGAATGGGCTGGTTGTTTTCGCCGAGGATGGGATAGCCGTCAGAAGTTACCAACATGAGGTCGCGAGAGATGGCGAAGTTGCCTTTACGAGTGTAACGGATTCCTTGCGGTGTTTGAACGACAAACCAACCGTCGCCGTCAATAGCGACATCTAACGGATTGTCAGTTGGTCGGAAGGAACCTGATCTCAAGTCAACGCTTTGACGGTCAATGGTGACACCTAAGGGAAGCCGAGCGGGAGGTCTGTTGCCAGTTCCAGCGATTGTCCACAAGAAAGTTTCGCCAAAGTTTCGGAAACTTAGCCTTTGGGTGCGGTA
>Ga0071330_1096624_pt1 | contig 29478 bp, 25 predicted proteins | sample GBScel77sediment_FD_63802 | JGI IMG/M metagenome (GOLD analysis project Ga0071330, IMG submission 63802) | Hot spring sediment microbial communities from Great Boiling Spring, Nevada - Cellulolytic enrichment Sediment 77C v2 (version 2) | ecosystem: Environmental > Aquatic > Thermal springs >...
ATCTGGCCAGGATCTACGAAGCCCTTTTGGCAATCACTCCTCGGGAGGAACCGGGACCCCTTGAGCAGTTTCACCAAATTGCTGAGCAGCTTCTCAGGCCTGAGCGGTTCCGCCTGATTCGGAGTGGGAAGCTCCGAGTCTAAAACTGTGCACCTTTGGCTTGGGTTAAGGACAAACGGGGAAACTTGGAGGGCTGCAAGTCCCGGTTGTAGACCTCGTTCCCAGAACGAAGCCGGAAGATCTTCCGCAAATCAGGAAAGACAATGGACCTTGGATTTGGGAAAATCGGTAGATCCTGCCAACGACTCCCCAGGGGAAACAAAGTGCTCCGGAGAGAATCCGAGACCCTTTGAAAAACTCTTCTCGGATGTAAATGGGTATCCAACCATCAGAATATGTCGGGAATTCCCGGACACAGTTAGCAAGCGGTTAGACCCACGGTCTTTGCCAGCCGAATTGTTCGAAGCTTCCAATCGAAGGTGGGGTATTGTCACCCTGCCCACCCCAGGAGGTAGAATCTGCCCCGATTGCCAAATCGGTTGGTTAAAACAAACCCGAAAACACAGGCAGCGGTATTCCGTTGTTAAGGGTTTCCCGGCTGACACTGTACAAGTGTTTGTACACACGTCGCAAAAGCCGTCCCCTGGGCAAATCCCATTACAGCCTTTCCGAGCCGAGCTATATTGTCCGCCGGGGTTCTCAGCGAATTTTCCTTAAGATCGTTGCCCGCCAATGTGCAGTATGAAAAGGGAAAGAGCAAAAAATCCCGGGGTGTCCGAGCCCGTGACCGGCCAGCTCCGAGTCAAACCCTCTCTTGGCACAGGGTGCTACGAGACCCGGCTTTCCAGCAGGGCCATAACCCGGTCGGTAATCGTTTGAATGAGTTCTTCCAACTGCTGGGAAGAGATGGTCCCCGTGCCACCCGGGGTCGTTTGGGGTTGCGTTTGACCTCCCGATGGAGAACCGTTCCCGCCAGAAGTCCCCGAATACTGCGGACTGCTTGAAACCAGATTGCAACTTGAGCCACTTCGGTAAAGTGGCGGAGGGAATGCTAGCGGGGCTACTTTCGATTCCCGCCAGCTTTCCCGGAAAACGTCGTTGGCACACAGCTCACAGTTTTGAAGCTCCAAGCGGGGATCTTTGAAGCCGAGTTTTTGCTTCAGTTGCAGAAGGGCCCGCTCTTCCGGTTCGGTGAAGTAGGTCACTCGCCCTAAACTTCGGGCCAAAAGTAGGATCCGGCAATAAGCGTCCAGTACCTCTGTCCACCAATAGGCTCGTTCCAGGTCGGCATCGTAACTTACGGTGCCGTGATTGGCAAGGATGATAACGTTGGTTTTATCGACAAACGGTAGGACTGTCTCCGCAAACTCCTGCGTTCCTGGGGTGCGATAGGGAGCAATGGGCACATTACCCAGGAAGATTTCCACCTCCGGCAGGATGCACTGGGGGACAGGCTCCCGGGCAACCCCGAACGCCGTGGCATGGGGTGGATGGCAGTGGACCACCGCTCGCACGTCGGGTCTTGCCTTCATGATTGCCAGGTGAAGCCGGATCTCGCTAGTAGCTTTTCTGTCCCCAGCGAGTTGGTTGCCGTCCATGTCGACGATGCAGAGATCGTCCGGCTTCATGAAGCCTTTGCAGATCTGTGTTGGTGTACAGAGGACTTCCTTATCGTTCAGTCGGTAACTAATGTTTCCGTCATTGGCGGCGGCAAAACCTCGCTGATAAATCCGCCGGCCAATCTCGCACATTTCTTGTTTTAGTTTAAACAGGTTCACCATGGTCTCTTACTCCCCCACCCTCACAAGTTGGCTGTGCAACCTGGGAGACGGTACTTGCCCCTTTTCAAGGAAGGTTCCTTTAGCTTTGGGCTTCCGCTCCTCAGAATCAAGGGGTGGCCTCACTTCACCTAAAATTTGAGTTGATTCCCATATGGCTGAGAGTGTCCTTTCTTTACCCAGGCCCAGAAATCGCCTTTCGGTGGCCCTCGACAACAGCAGCTGCTAACCTCCACGAGTTTGGTTTGGGAGGAATTTTTCGAGCGGTTCCACAGTCACCCGATCCAAGATAGCCGCCAAATAGGCATCCACGGGTTTTTCTGCTGGGTGGAAAGGTTGAGCTGCCTCGCGGCCTTCGCTTATGGCAACCGTGGCACCGATCCCGGCACCGAGCTCGTCATAAGCCACCACATCTTCCACAGTTCCCAGCCGATCAATAAGGAGATCCTCTAGAGCCATGGGAACAACGATCTTGTAAGTGGCACCGGTCATGCTTGGGTGCCATCGGCTCAGGACCACCTTTCCCACCACCCGGCCAATTCGCACCCGGTTTACCCTCCCGGACCAAATCGGTCCTTTTTCCAGGTCTTCCAATCTTTCAGTCTGGCCTGCAACTCCCCTGGGATAACTCCCCGCCTTGTCCACTCTTTCCGAGGTTCTAAGTCGTATGCGGATCCGAGGAACACTTGCCGAATCCAGATCGGCAACTGGCCCTTCCTAACTCCCGGTGAAATTTTTGGGTAGCAAAGATCGTTACCATCTGTTTGCCACCGAAAGACATTCCTCGAAGTTTTCCAAAGCTTGCTGGGCCCAACTTGGAGGTCGACTTCTATGTGGTCTCAGTCCCCCAGTAGTTTCCGTGCCCAGCGAAGTAAGGTGCTTTTGGCTTAAGATTTACCCAAGCTTTTCGCTCGAGCATCCGTGCTCTGGCAATCTGCCTAATGTCCTAAGCTTGCGAGTGTAAACTTGTCCGCTGCCGGCAATCGAGCTTTCTAAAAGTTGTCCGAGCTAAAAGTTACCCGAGAGTTCTTCAATCGGCGGAGGCTGAGGTCCCAAACGTACAAACCGGGCTAGAATTTGAACCAACTGCCAGAGGCTTAGTTTTCCAATGTCGAGCACAAGCACATTGGCCCCCACATCCTGAACATGGTCTAGCATTTCGGGGACCGACCCGGCCCAGGTGGCTCGGAGGCTCGGATGCCGATTGGCAAGGCAGATGGCAAGGGCCGGATGCCGGGTTAAAATGGCTCCCAGGGAACAATCTCCCGGAATTGCTTGACCTAGCCGTTTCGTTGCAGCCACTAAACATTCTCCCTGCTCAGCCCGGGCTGTTATGCCCTCCCGAGAGAGTTGAGCCAGTAATTCCGCAGGCTGCAACCGCCGACTAACCACCTCGATGGCAATCTGGACTTTTTCCGCAGAGGTTGTGGAGGTAAACTCTGCCTCCCGACTGTCCGATGTATATTCCACTTTGACTGACCGCTGAGCTAGCTCGTCCACCACAGCCGGCGAAAGGATTGCCCGGGGAGGAACAATCAGCCGACGTAATTTTGGGAGGTAATCTGACAAATCGCTTAAAGTGATGACCCGCTTTCGTAGGATTAGTTCTCCATCCGGAAGTTCACTCTGCGAAGACCGGCTGGCAGGTGCTGAATCGGATGAACTGGATTGCGGAGAAACCTTCTCGTTTGTAGCGGTGCTGGGTGAGTTGTCGGGCCCGGATGAAATGGCCGGCACTTCCGCCGATGACTGCCGGGCAGGAGGCCCCGCGGTACACAGTCCTAAAGCAGGCTGCCGAGGACTACGAGTTCCCTCAGCCCCGGACCAGGAGGCAGAATCTCCGCCCGGCGGGAAAAAGCCCCGGGCTCGCAACACCTCGAGCACTTGCTCGACGATTGCCTGCAAATTAATTTCGCCTGATCGGCCTGAGTCCATTACTGCCAATACACATTACCCTGGCTGGAAAGGGACTTTCTTTGTTGCCGGAACCTAGGGTTCACCCACGCAGTGATTTTGTGCTGGCAAAAAGGTCTTTCACTTTTAGTCCGTGCTGGCGGGGCTGGACGGAAGGTTCGGATTATCGCAGATTGCGATCACTGACCAACGGGCAGGGGTGGTCTCGCTTCCTAACAATTCTCGAGTACCTTTCCCATCGCTGGAAATGATGACTAAAGCCCCCCGCCCTGCCCCTAAACCATCCACCGCCAAGATCGGTTCCCCGTCGGGTCTTCTGCCGTCGGGAGCAAGGGGCTGGACAGCCAGTAACCGCCACCCTTTCAGCGAAGGATGCCGAACAGTACTGGTTGCATGACCAACAACGACCCCTACAAGCATGGAACTTCCTTGCAGCTGTGAAGCTTTCAAAAGGCTTTCGCGGTTTCTCGCCCGTTGGTGGACCGTTAGTTTCGCCTTACCAACGGGGGTTCGAAATTTCTATGAGCGATGGGCACGTTCCCCTACGTTAGTTTTCGCTGTTTACTTCCCGAGGATTCGGAGATTGTCCACCATCACACAGTGTCGTGGTCGGGTGAATGTCAACGGTGTGGTGACACCCTCGCCGGTAGGACCGGCGATCGAGAAGGAAAGATAGCCTTCCCCGCCGATTCCAAGACCAGCAAGGCTCGGCCCATTCTTTACAAATAGGACGGTATCCATTCGCTTGCCCATCCGGGTGATGTTATCGATATTTCGCGAGTGGATGATGGCGGTATGCCGAAAGCCATGCTCGTTTCGGTAGGCAGCCTCAATGGCTTCATCCACATTCCGGCAACGAACAAAGGGCACAAAGGGCATCATTTGTTCCACCCGGACAAAGGGATTACTTTCGTCGGTCTCTCCGAAGAGAAGTTCCGTGTCTTTGGGAACGGTTTTGCCAATGGCAGCAGCTAGTACTGCAGCATCCTGCCCGATGAAATCCCGGACTGGTACTTCGTGCTTGTCGGCACCCTCCCCCACCGTGGTGATTGCAAGTTGGGTGAGTTTTTCAATTTCGCGGGCGGTAAGTCTCACAGCCCCAGCTTTTTCCATTTCGGCCATCAGCTGGTCGAAAATGGCGTCTACCGCGAAAACCTCTTTTTCCGCAATGCACAAAAGGTTGTTGTCATAGGCAGCCCCGCGAATGATCGATCGGGCAGCTCGAGGGATGTCGGCCGTTTCGTCCACGACAACTGGGGGATTTCCCGGCCCAGCCACAATCGCCCGCTTTGCGGTTTGCATGGCTGCCTTGACCACTCCGGCACCCCCGGTGACACACAAGAGGTTAATATCAGGGTGGTTGAAAATTTGCCGAGCGGTCTCCAAAGTTGGTTCCACGATAATCGTGATCAGGTTGTCAATCCCCAAGTCCCGATAAATGGCCTCGTTGTATCGGCGAACACCTTCGGCAGCTACCCGTTTTCCGCCAGGGTGGGGGTTCACTACCAAGGTGTTGCCGGCCGCAATCATATTGATCGCATTACCCGTGAGAGTGGGCAATGAGTGCGTGATTGGGGTGATAACACCGATCACACCGAAAGGTGCATACTCGATCACGGTAAGTCCGTGATCACCGCTGAACACATCGCTACACAAAAATTCGATACCCGGAATTCGCTCTCCACACACCTGCATCTTTTCGATCTTGTGGGGAAGTCGGCCGATCCGAGTCTCCTCGAATTCCATCCTGCCCAATTCTTCTGCTTGTTCGATAGCGATCCGGCGAATATGATCGAGCATCCGTTTTCGCTCTGCTAAGGTCCGTCGCGACAAAAGCTCGAAGGCCTCTCGGGCTGCAGCGACCGCCTCGTTCACATCACTAAAAAGTCCCAGCCGGCCTTGGTAGCTCCGGGTCCCTACGTGGAATGCCCGGCCGTCGCTGGCCAACCGTTGCAGCACTTCTTCCACAACGGAGCGAATTAAGGATTCGGTAACTTGCATGGCTAGTTCACTCCCGCTAAGGTAACCTTATGCGGATTTTCCGATCGATAACTCCAAAGATCGGCCTACGTTTCGGTCCGGCGAGTCTTCACCTTTCTCGGATGCCTTCCTCTCCTACCCATAAATGCAAATCGAATCCCCAACGGTAATCGCCGGCAATTTCGAACGAGCCTGTTTTTTTCTGCCTCCAACGCCTTAGAAACGTGCTTTGGCTAGGATTTCAGAACGTGAGGGTCGGGAATACACCCTCCTGAGTGTCGAAAATTGTTGGTACCTGGGCGTTTAACGGTACCTCGAGGTTTCCCAATGAATCGCTGGGTGACCACGCCAAACTATTCAGCGGTCATCTCCTCTGCCTGCTTGCGGTAGACGCACACATCTTCTACGTGGATGGAATCGACAATGCCAATGATGACGGCATCGACGGGGAGATTTTTGGTCTCTGGGGTCAGGCGGGCACTGGAGCCCTGGGTTACCAGCACGTACTCCCCTTCTCCTGCCCCCACGGTGTCCACAGCTACAAGAGTCCGTCCGGTTGTTTTTAGCGAGCGGCGGGTTTCGCTATCGAGTCGGTACGGCTCGATCAAAAGTAGCTTACGCCCTTTCATCGAGTCCACTTTTTGCGTGGAAACCAGGGACCCGGTGACCTTCGCAACAAACATGCCGCTAGCCCTCCAATAATTTCTTGGTCAGCCGGGCTACTACCAGCTCTTCGTTGGTAGGGATTACCCAGATCTGCACCCGGCTTTCGCGGGCGTGAATGGGCCCCTCGCCTTTTACCGAGCCGTTGGCCTGGGGATCGAGGACAAATCCCAACTCTTGCAACCCGTCGAGTACCATATGACGGAACCGAGGTTGGTTTTCCCCGATCCCACCGGTGAACACAAGAACATCGGCACCGCCAAGCTCCACAAGGCAAGCCCCGAGATGCCGGCGGACCTCGGCTGCAAAAAACTCGAGGGCCAATTGAGCCCGGCAGTTGCCGTTGTCCGCGGCGGAGACAATATCCCGCAGGTCTCCACTGACACCACTTACCCCGAGCAGGCCGCCTTGGGTCGCAAGGATCTGTAAGATTTCTTCCAAACTCTTTCCTGTCCGCTTGAGTAGGAGGGGTAGGGCGTAAATGTCGAAGTCGCCTACCCGGTTGTTCTGGGGCAAGCCGCTCTGCGGACTCATCCCCATGCTGGTGAGCACACTTTTACCGTTGCGGATCGCACAAACCGAACTTGATCCTCCTAGATGACAGGAAATCAGGCGAAGGTCCGAACGGCCTAGGAGTTGTGCGGTTCGCTCGGCGATATATCGATGACTTGCCCCGTGGAACCCGTAGCGGCGGATCCCCCACTCGGTTGCCCATTCATACGGGACACCGTACAGCCGATTGCGTTCCGGTATGGTCTGATGAAAATCTGTCTCGAAGGCTGCAACCAGGGGAATGTTCGGCAACTTCTCACGGAGGATCCGCATGGCCCGCACATAGGGCGGGTTATGGGCCGGGGCCACGGGATTGAATTCCTCCATGGCCTGCAGAAGATCCTCGTCCACCCGGCGGACCCCCGTGACCAGTCCGGCATGAACGGCCTTAAATCCCACGGCCGCCACTTCTGCCGGCGACTGGAGACAACCGAAGCCCGGCTCTGTCAGTTTGTCTAGGGACCATTGCAGGGCTACCGCATGATCGGGCACCGCTAGCTCTTCCTCCCGCCGAGCGGTTCCCACCTCGACGAAGCATCGGCTGCGGGGGCTGCCAATCCGTTCCACTCCTCCGCGAGCCAATTGCCGCTCGTCGGTCATGTCGAAAAGGCGGTACTTAAAACTTGTGGATCCGAGATTGGCCACGAGGATTTTCATGGCTTACTCCTTGCCCGCAAATCTTTCCGCCTCGGCCGCAAGTTTCTCTTCGCCACAGACTTTGCTCGGAGTAATGGACCCGGCTTTCTCAAACATGAGGGACACACGCGGAGTGAGGGTGAGCTTGTCACACGACAAAAGATATCCGTCCGGAAGCTTTCCTTTCGTTCTTCCAGTTGCCTTCGCCTACCTTGGGAGAATCATCCTCAAGATAGGTAGGCGGCGATTACACCTTCCGCAGGCCGAGGAATGATGTGACTTGCAATCAGTTCGCCAACACGGGAGGCGGCATTCGCTCCGGCCTCGATCGCCGCCCGAACACTTCCCACATCCCCGCGAACAATAGTAGTCACAAGTCCACCACCGATTTGAACACGTTTGACAATCTGTACATTCGCTGCTTTGGCCATCGCATCAGTGGCTTCCACCAAAGCAACTAATCCTCGGGTTTCCAAAAGTCCGATGGCATCTTGCATGGTGCACCCTCCTCAACAGTTTCCCAACTTTGAAGCAACCTGGCCGTAATTCCCTTCGGAATTTCCCCGTTCTGCCGAACCCGGGAACCTGTGTTTCCGCACTCTGACTTTCTTTGCAGGAGAGCCGTTCTCCTTACCGACTTTACTTTCGGGGTTGTCCTAAGGAGGAATGATCCCGAGCTTGATCGCCCGTACAGCAATCGCCACCGCGTCCTTCCCTACCGGCCTTAAGGAGACCTTCCGGGCAACCGCAGCGGTCCGGTTCTTAAAAAACCCATCCTTTGGCACTCAAACTCCCGGCTTTCTACCGCCCAGGATCCCCCGGATTAAAACGCCAGTAAGTTCACGAATTAATCCTGGCCACTTTTCACTGCCGCCTGAGGAAGCACAACACCCAAATCCTCGTGAGGTCGGGGGATCACTTGAACGCTAACCACCTCGCCAATCCGGCTGGCAGCTGCAGCTCCTGCATCCACCGCAGCCTTCACGGCGGCTACATCCCCAGTGACAAATGCACTCACAAGTCCGCTACCGATCTTGTCCCACCCGAGGAACTGAACGTTAGCTGCCTTCAGCATGGCATCGGTAGCTTCCACGAGAGTGACAAACCCTTTCGTTTCAATCATCCCCAGAGCTTCCATAGCTTTTGCCATGGCTTGCTACTCCCTTCGCAACTAGACTCAAATGGTACCCAACCGATCACAAACCCCAACTGGTTTCTCTTCCGTGCCAAAGAGGCTGTAGACCCTCTGAAGGAAACGCCCCGTGAAGGTCCCTACGGTTTGAAAAGCTCCACGTATTCCGCATGCTCCAAGTCGGCGGCATTTCCCTCGTCGGTGTCCAAATGTACCTCTAGTTTCATCCCCTCTTCAACGCGGACAATTAAGCCTTCAAAGATCGTAGGACAGGAGGACCTTACCCGCAGGCACATGGCATCCCCATCTTTCACCCCGTAATAGGCTGCATCTTGGGGGCTCATGTGCACATGTCTTTGGGCCCGGATGACTCCCTCCTCCAGATCGATGACTCCCTCAGGGCCAACAATGACACACCCAGGAGTACCGTCGAGATCACCGCTCATTCGCACCGGAAGGTCGATCCCTAAGGAGATTCCGTCCGTAAAGGCAAGCTCCACCTGAGTTCGTTTTCGCGGAGGTCCCAGCACGCGAACCGACGGAAGCATCCGCCGTCGCGGGCCGACGATCATCACAGTCTCTTCGGCCGCATAGAATCCTTCTTGATATAGGGGCTTCATGGGTGTGAGCTTATGCCCTGGCCCAAAAAGCGTTTCGACATCTTGCTGACTTAAATGAACATGGCGGGCAGAGATACTAACGACCAACTCCGGCTTACCGGGCGGCCCTCCGAGGTGCTTAAGAACGATCTCACGAACGATTTGCTCAACTAATTTGCGATCGACCGTAGCCGTGGCCATGCCGCTAGTCCTCGACCCAAACCGTGATGCCTCCCGGCCTTACTAGCCTATCCGATGCCATCTGCTTAACCGCTACGACCGTTACCTTCCTTCGAAGAAGCCCGTTGTGGGCCACCGACCCTCACAGGAGCAAGATGGAGGCTTACACCTGCTGCCTCAATTCTAGATTGCCATTCGGCAGGAAGCTCCGAATCGGTCACAATAAGGTCAATTTCGGAAAGCGGACACAAGTGAGCGATACTTTGCTGACCGAATTTAGAACTGTCGGCAACAATGATCACTTGAGCACCTGCCCGGAGCATTGCCCGTTCTGTTTCCACGAGCATGCGATTGTTGTTAAAGCAGCCCTCTTCATTGATGGCAGCCACACTGAGAATTGTGCGACGGACCCGGAGCTTGGCGAGCATTTCCACAGCAAACGGGCCCATGGCTACTCCCGTACGTGGACATATGTTACCGCCAATCATTACGAGGTCGCTGTTGGGGTGGGGAGCAAATAAGTCGGCGATCGGGAGAGAGTTCGTGACTATATGCAGAGGCCGACCGGCAAGGAGCCGGGCCACCTCGTAGGTGGTAGTCCCGCCGTCCAAAATCACACTTTCCCCGTCCTCAATCAAGCTCGCCGTATGCATGGCGATGGCCTGTTTCTGCTCCCGTCGCACGGGTTGCCGGGCCTCAAAATGCGGTAATGCAGGGGCACTCCCCACGTACAGCACCCCGCCGTGAACCCGGCGGGCAAGGCCGAGCTCCTCCAGTAGTTCCAGGTCGCGACGGACGGTCGACTCGGAGACATGCAGTTCTTGGAGCAACTCCTGCAGGGAGGCAAACCGCCTGACCCGGATGAGTTCCAGGAGTTGAGCCCGCCTTTGTTCTGCTAAGGCAATCTTGCCGTTCATTGGCTTCTGATCCCTCCTTGTCGTGCTCATTTTATGTCAAATCCTGTCGTTTGTCAAGATGCCTTGGATCAAGATCTCTCGATAATAGCGGCTGGCTTCATTCATGACTTGAAGCCAGGCTCGGGACACTCTGCTCGGTCTCCGAAAGATCCTGGAACAATCCGTGCAGGCACCGATTTTGCCACTTATTGGCTGCAGAAATGGGCCAACACAATACTCCGAGGAGTCTCGGCGGCCAGCCTGCGGGGGATGGTGGATTTTCGGCCCCACCGGAGGTAGATTTGCTCCCGGAAAAAGTCCAGATTACGGAAAAGGTTGCAACAGAGGGTGTGCTATCTCGTTTACACCGTAGGTCTTTAGCTGTGGGAGAACTCCGCAATGAAGTCGATGACTCGCCGCGACATTGTTCGACTAGCTTTTGGGGGACTTCCCGCGATTGTGGTAGCTGGTCGGAAGGTCCGTTCTTGGGCTCAAGAGGTACCACCTCCATCTCCGCGAGCAGCAGCTCTTGCCCGAAAGCTCCCCCGATGGAGGGGGTTCAATCTGCTGGAAAAGTTCAACGTAGGTCGCCAGGGGCCATTTGTGGAGGAAGATTTCGCGTGGATGCATGAGTGGGGTTTCGATTTCGTCCGTCTGCCCATGGATTACCGTTGCTGGACGGATCCGACAGATCCCTACCGAGTAAATGAAAAAATTCTGAAAGAAATCGATCAGGCGATTGAATACGGGGAGAAATATGGCATCCACGTTAGCCTCAATCTTCATCGGGCTCCCGGTTATACCGTCGCCCAGCCGCCGGAAAAGCTGAACTTATGGCGGGACGAAGAAGCCCAGCGGCAATTCGATTTCCAGTGGAGCATGTTCGCCAAGCGGTACAAGGGGATTTCTCCGGAAAGATTAAGTTTCAACTTGGTGAACGAGCCCGCCAACGTAGGCCCGGAGGATTATGCTCGTGTGGTGCGGCGGGTAGTTACCGCCATTCGAAACGTGGACCCGGATCGGCTGATCATTTCCGACGGACTGCAATGGGGCCGGGACCCGATTTTTGAGTTGGTCGAGCTGGGAATCGCTCAAAGCACCCGAGGCTACGACCCCATGCCCGTCAGCCATTACATGGCTTCCTGGGTTCGAGGAGAGCGATGGCCTCGTCCCACATGGCCTTTGAAAGAGGGTGATCGAGTGTATGACCGACAGTACCTCTTCGAAAACCGGATCAAGCCGTGGAAAAAAATCGAGGAAAAAGGGGTGGGGGTCCATGTGGGCGAGTTTGGAGCTTACAATCGGACCCCTCACGAGGTAGTTCTTGCTTGGTTGGAGGATTACCTTAGCCTATGGAAAGAAGCTGGCTGGGGCTGGGCAATGTGGAACTTCCGAGGCTCCTTCGGCATTTTGGATAGTGGCCGAGAGGATGTCCAGTACGAAGATTTTCGCGGTCACAAGCTGGACCGAAAACTCTTGGAACTTTTGCTCCGTTCTTAACGTGCTTAGCCGCGGGTGGCTGTGAGCATGTGAGCGGCAGTTTGCTGCTCACCGGGCGGAAGCTTGCCCCTCCCTATCGGCCTCCGTACGCAGAGTCGTTAACGGCTATTAACTTTGGAGCGAGAGCTTTCCTGGCGGATAGGTACTGCGATTAACCCAATATACCGTTTCGGCCCCCGTGGAATTTCTCAGCGGTTGTGGGGTCCTTCGAACTGCCGGTGGTGTAAAAAGTTCGTCACTTGGAAGATTAGTTTTTGCCTACTCTGGCACCTCGACAAGTTCTAGGAGTGGGTTCACGGTCCCGGTCTGGCGATCAAACCGGGCAAAAAGAAGTTCACTCACCAGTTGATGACCGAAGAAGGATCTCTTGCCGGGCGGCCCAAGGGTTCGGTAGAGTAGCCAATGGGCATCTCCCACCTGTATCCGGTAGGCAGCGGCTAGGTCCTCCGGAACCGGTTGTTGGTTCTCCGCAATGGTAAGCTGTCTCCATGTACAGCGATGGGTGAATCGGCGGGGGAGGCAGTCAAGAAAAATGGGCACGAAGAACCCTCGACCGCGGAATTCCGCTCCCAAACGCAAGTGCTCGCCCTTTTTAGCTATCTTGCAGGATTGGCCCTCGTCTTTCCATTCGGGGCTGAAGATGGGCAGGAGTCTTGTTGTCTTCTTCCGGCCGAGGAGAAGCCATCCGTCCGTGGTGCTGCGGCTACCTTTCCATTGAACGGCAGGAGCTACCGTCCACTGAGTCGAATATATCCACTGGTCCTCCGGCCGGCCCCCCGTTACAGCTTCTCCCAGAAGGACAGCCGTGTCTTTTCTTGCCACCAAGATGTGTCGCCACAGCTTTAATCCGCCCTTCCAAAGTTGAACTGCCTCCACGTAGCCCACCTCGGGAGAATGATGCCGGCAAACAAGTTCCCAAGCCTCCACGGGCCCAAGAGGCTCTCCGTCTCGAGTAAGTGAGGTCTCCCAACTGCCCTCAAAAACGGGATTCCCTTCAATTTCCAAAGTGACAACGAACGACTGGGAACCCCAGGTCACCTGGAACTTTATCTCGGGAGTTTTCGGGCCTTGCCGGGCGACCGTGAACTTGGCACGAAACAGCTTTTCCTTGGTGGAAGCTCCTTGCTCTCCCAAACCAGGAAAGCAAGCAGTGTCCGCATTTGGAGCCGCAGATTCGCTGGCACGGTTTCGCGAAGGTGTCTTCGATCGAGTTAAGTTTTCATGGTTTAACATAGCAACTGGGCAAGTGAATCGGTATCTTATCGGAAGCACTCGGAAATGAAGGAATCAACGGTTTTGGGGTACCCCTACCCTTCCAATAACTTTTCGTTTTGTTTCTTCGAGCTTTGGAACAAGCCGACTAGCCGGTTGACACCGGTGTCAGGATCTTGAATGTGCGGACTGCCTCCGAGGTTCGGAGTTCTACTGCTGCGGTTGCTCGTGCCCTATCCCGAAGGTGATCTCGTGACCGCGGGCGGCCAAGTTGTCCGGAACTGTTCGTGGGCTTATTTGCCCAACAATTTTCCGCTAACTACCGGAAGATTTTTACCGGCTGGAAGTCGACGGATGGCCGGCACGCCGCTCGAGTTTCTCCATCTACTGTCAAACAGCAGATCCGGAAATTCTCGCCATCCCGGAAATTACCCGCCCACTGCTTTTCGTTAGAATCATTGTAGGAACTGCCGCAATCTAGCCGAAGGGGTTGCCCTCGTGCGGGTGTGGCACGATACACTTGCCCCCGTGGTTTTCCCGGCTTATGCGTTTTTTGGAGGGCCAAGAGCAGAGAAAAAAAACGGATCGTCGAACCGGAAGTCCCGCAGTCCCAACGGTTCATTCCTGACGGCCGAAAAACGCTGCCGGTGCGTGTGGCTTTCACCTCGGGGCTACTTGCTACCTTCCGTTTGGAGGGTTGGAACTCAGCTACCTCGGGCAACACGGGAGAAATATTGACAGAAAGGTCGAGGCCGGGCAAACCAAGTTATCCGCCACTTTGAATCAGAAAGGTTAAAGGAATGAGGCACGGTTGCCAACAGAAGATCGGACCCAGGTCAGTGCTCCTGGGGAAAGAGATCGGCCTTTGGAATGGGCGAAAATGTGCCCGGTGGGTGTGGGTATTGGTCCTATCATTCGGACCCGTACTCGTTGGGACAATCGGGGGATGTGGCGGGGGGCATCAGGCCCCAAGTTCCGAGTTGTCCCTCAAGGCGGTGCAAAAGGAAGTTTTTCCGGAATCCCAACCGGCCGGTAAAACTCCCCCGCTGGAAAGCCCCCGGGCAGTAGCAGGTCCGGAAGTGTCTTTGGGTTTGAAAACCCCCGGGCAGGAGGAGGAAGTTTTACCCGAGAAGGAGGCAGCTTCTTTAATGCCGACGGCCGAAGTCTCTCAAAATATCGAATCAACACGGAGGCAGGAGCAAACGGCGGGGATCGAACTCGAGCAGTCGGCTCAACCAGCCGCCCGCCCGGTGGTTTCCGAAACAGCTTCACCCACAGAACCCTTGTCCTCTCCAGCAGAACTGGGGGATGAAGAAGGCCCGGCCCCGTCCGGAAGGAAGGAAGAGGAGTCCCTCAAGCTTGGCCCCCCGCTTGTGGATCATCCGGAGCGACTCCAACTTCTACATCCGCAGTACTTGGCCTGGATAGACCCGGTAGAGCGGGTTTTGGTGCTCGTAGGGGAAGTTTGTCAGCAAGACGTACCCCTGGAATTGTTTGCTTGCAGTGGACGGTCAAAAGCCCACGAGTCAGTGGTTTGGGTATCAGTGGCTCCTTATGTGGTCCATGCGGGATTACTGGCTTTGGGGGCGGAGGCAGGCTCACCGGTTCAGTTTGATCCCGAGTTTCGCCCTCCGACAGGCAGTCTCATCGAGATCACCGTTCGCTGGGAGGAAGACGGGGTTCGGCGGGAAGTTCGGGCTCAAGATTGGGTTCAGGATATCTCGGGCATGTATCGAATGTTTGAAGCTGTGGTAGCCAACCAGTTCGAAGACGAGCTCCATCCCCATGATCAATGGGATGCCTGGCGAAGTATGGATTACCCGTGGGTATTTGCCGGAAGCCAATTCGCACGGGATGAAAGAACGGGCCGAGAGATTTACCTTGCCGATTTGGATGGCGAGCTCATCTGTGTGGCCAACTTTGCCACCGCCGTCCTAGATGTCCCCATTGAAAGTAGTACTGCCAATGCTGCGTTGATGTTCCGATGCTTTGCCGAACGAATCCCTCCCATCGGAACCCCGGTAACGTTGATTCTTCGACCTGCTTCCGGCGGAGAAAGCCCGGGTCAGCCAAAAGGGGAAAATTAAGGGGCATCTGCTTCGGGATTGGGAGTGATAGAACTGGCGAGGAATGTCGATACGAGAGCTTTGGTATACCAATGCCCATTATTGGAAGCTGGCTAGCCAATGACCGTTTGAAGTAAGTTGGAAGACTTGGAGGATCGTTCCACGCGTTTCTCCGCAAACTCTTAGTAATTCAACCCACGAGTCCGAAGGGCGTACTCTTCTAGACTGTTTTCAAATTACCAAGATCATGCCGGGTTGACCTCGCAAGCCATTCTTTCCGAGGTCTTCGGGTAATACGGCCTTATGGATTGACATCGGATGACAGAAAAAAACCCGCCAACCGCATGTGCCTTAAGTTTTGAGGTCAAAAAAACGTACGATCAATTTGCCTTTTTCCTAATTTCTGCTTTAACAGCCCCCCACCTCCGAGGCTGCTGTAAGGCCGGGCAAAACATCGGAAAAAATCGCTGGACTAGTCAACGGATGCCGGTCTCGGAATTTGGAGATAGTCCACTAGCAGGGGAACCGCGAATCTTAGCGGAAAGGAAGGTGTAAAACCGAACTCCCGCCTAGGAGGCGGCATGTCCGTTTGTGGAAGCAAGTGCTGGTGGTAGCAAGGAGAGAATCAACTGGTAACTAGGAAAGAGTCAAACAGGCTCTTGCTGGGTGATGCAATGAAAAGCTCCCAGTCCCCAGACCAATTGGCGGGCTGGGAGGGGAACAACCTCCCGGTCCGGGAAAAGCCTTGCGAGGGTTTCGGCAGCTAACCCGTCGGCAGGATCGTCGAAAGCGGGGAGGATCACTGCCCGGTTAGCAATATAAAAGTTCACGTAACTTGCAGGAACACGTTGGCCCTGGATGAAAATGGGACGGGGCATGGGGAGAGGAACAAGCTCCAGCGGTCGGCCGTCCTGGTCGCAAGCAGAAGATAGCAGCCTCTTCAAATTCTGAAGCACCTCGTAATTGGGATCGGACGAATCCTCTTCGGTAGCCACCACCACCGTTCGAGGATTTACGAACCGGGCAAGCTGGTCGACATGGCCATCGGTGTCATCCCCTTCCAACATTCCCTCGATCCAAATGATGTGCTCGATGGCCAGATATTCTCGAAGGAATGCAGCCAAATCGTCCTCTGTTAAGCCGGGGTTCCGCGAGGGGGCCAACAGGCAACCCCTGGCCACAATTCCCGTTCCTACTCCGTTTACGTCCACCGCACCGCCTTCGAGAACAATGGGAACTTCGAACCGACGTCGACCAGTCACCCGGGCAATGTGAAGAGGAATGGCGTTATCTTGGTCGTATGGTGGATATTTGCCCCCCCAGGCATTAAATCGCCAGTCGACTAGGGCTGGGGGCATTTGCGGATCGGGGTGGGATAGGAAAATGGGACCGCTGTCCCGAATCCAAGCATCATCCGTGGGAATAGGATAAAGGTGGCAGTGGGGCAGATCTCCCACCAAGGCTTTTGCCTCGGAAAAGACGGATTCCCCACCTGCCAGGATGCACACGCGTTCATCCGCGGCGATAAGGGCCTTCACTAGCTCAGCCCAAAGTTCCGGAATACCGCGGAATAAGCCCGGCCAACTTTGCTCTTTATGGGGCCAAGAAAGCCACGTTGCCCGATGTGGGGCCCACTCCGCCGGCATCCGGTAGCCCAAAGCCCGCGGGGTTTCTCCCGCCCGAACTGCTTGCCTGAGGAATTCCCGAACTTGTTCCGCGGGGAGGGGTTCGCTCCGGATTGGCTCCGCAACCATGGGGATATCCTTCGGTGGTTCCCTTTGATGGTCTCGGATTTCCCTCAGACCTCTTCCGGGATCCCTAACGCCTGGAGGGTAGATCGGAGCCACTGGAGGGACCGCTCAAGCATCGGTCCGCCTTGCCCCTCACATTCGATGCTTAGTACCCCCGTATACCCATGATCCCGCAGAACTTCCAAGCACCGCCGAATGTTGTCCGCGTTAACCCCTTCCCCTAAAGCACAGTGGCTAATCGCAATTCCCGTTTCTTTACCCCGGGTGGCACGTGCTAATGACTCCGAAACATCTTTAATGTGAACATGAGATACCTTATGAATGAAACGTTTTAGAAATTCCACGGGGTCCTGACCGGCAATAAAGGTGTTGCCCGTGTCCATATTCATCCGGAGATAGGGGCTGTCCACAAAACGAAGCATCCGCTCCATAAACTCCGGCTTGGTGGTAAAGTGACCGTGAGGCTCAATATTGACAATAATGCCGTGGGCCTCGGCTACCTCGAGGATTTGCTCATAACTTCGCCGCATAAGATCCATAGCTTCTTCTTCGGTGAGGTCGCTCGGAGCTTTAAGCCCATCGGTAGTATCCACACAAGGACAGCCGACAAGCCGAGCCCAGGCAATGGCTTTCATCACATAAGGCACTCCCCGCACCGGGCCGTCCTTTCCGGAGAGCGGGTAGGCGGCATCAATCTGGGAAAATCTCACTCCGTAGCCAGCCATCTTTTTCTGAAGCAAAGCAGGATCTTCATACAAAGCCACATGCGGATGGTATCCCAAGCCGTGGATCCAACTGACCCCGTCGATTACACCGCATTCGATGTAATGCACGTTATGGGCCTGGGCCCATTCCAAGCATTTTTCAAAGCTCCAGTAAGCCGAGTTAAAAGCATCGGTATGGAAGCCGATCTTCATGGGCAAACTCCCGTCGTAAAGCCGATCCCTCGGATGAATAAATGTAGGGTAAACTCTCCAGTGACAGGCTGGCCTTATAAGCCCACTGGTAGCAGCCTCCCTCGGCTTTGAGGCTTAACGCAGAAAAAATCAAATCCCCTAGCGGCTGCCGGCTGGCTTGGAATCGGCTGAAATCCATCTGTGGGGGAATGTTACTCACCACATTTGTCCGTGGGATACCCACCGAATGGGTGGAGTTACCCAAAGGTACGAACTGAACTTTACCTTCCCAAAAGTTCTCCGGCTACCTTTTCCACGAAAGCGATACAGGCCGCCACATCCTTTTCCAGATCAGGGGAGTCATGTTCGTACTCGATACTCATCACTCCCTTAAAGCCTTGCCGGTAGAGTTCGCGGAGAACCGCCTGGTAGTCAGCTTTTCCGGTACCCAGGGGGACATCCCGAGCCTCTGGCTTCCCAAATTCGGCGACATCTTTCAGGTGCAAAGTAATGATCCGACCAGCCATCTGGCGAAGGCATTCGACCGGATTTAACCCCGACCGGACCCAGTGGCCGGTATCGCAGCATGCCCCGATCCGTTTGCTTCGTCCTTCACAAACAGCCAGGACCTTCTCTGGGTGCCAATAGCGGGAGGTTGGAGACTGAGGATGATTATGCACCGCTAAGTTGATAGAGAATTCCTGGCACAATTCGTCGAGCATGGGGAAGGCTTCCGGGGGTGGCTCGGAGACCAACGTTTCTACCCCCATTTCCTTCGCGAATTGGAAAACGGCACGGGCTTGCTGGCGATCGGCCGTTAGATTGGCATAGAAATTCGGCATCGATAAGCCGAGGGCGGCCATCCGTTGCCGCATTTCTGCCCGTTTTTCAGGCGGTAGGGCCTCGCTGGTCACTAGCCCCGGCTGATCGGCATCCAGCCGAAGGAAGAAGGCCGGTTCCAACCGACGGATCCCCAAGGCAGCTATCTTCTTGATGGCCTCATAAAAGGGAAAACGACGGAAGGTGTAAAGCTGGCATGCCAGCTGCCACCCGAGCTTTTCTGCGGCAGACTCACCAGCCGATTGGGTTTGGGCGAAAACCCACCCACTACTCCCATTCAGCTGGACATAGCCCCCTACTACGGAAATCCCTGCCCAAGCTAGAAATTGTCGTCGACCAAGCGTTGAGAGCCGCGGTTGCCTCATGGATTTGTCTCCCGAATGCCTTGTGCTTCAAAACCAGTAACAAAAGTCGCAAGATTCCCGTTGAAAACTGTGCTTCCTCGGGATGCCAAGAAGGGTTGGGGGGTAAAACTTCGCAATAAATTTGCAATTTGGTGGGACCGACAATTTTCTCCCGTCCCAAACGCTGCGGGGTTCCTTCAGTCATTCTCTAAGGTAACCGGTCGGCCGAGTGCTGTCAAACTCGACAATAAAGATGCCCTCAACTCGTGACTGTTGAATGGCCCGATCTGTTCCAACAAATCCCCCCGCCTTCTTTCCTCAGGGAAACTCCTGTCGGTGTGGGCCTGATGATAGCCGCTCATTGCATCCAGAGGGACCAAAGTTCGGAACGTGCAAGAATCTCGGTGACAAGGGCTGGCAATCCCGTCAACTCCCTTCGGCGATCGAGGTAAGACCGATAGGTGCCAAGTTCCTGCGGACTCCAAGCATGGGCCTCTAAATAGTCTCCGCAGAATGGCACGGCCAGGTCGATCCATGCCGCAAGTTTGTGAATTTCTTCCTGAGAAAGTTCCACGAGAGGATGACCATCTTTCCCCTCAGTCAACATCGCAAAAAGTTTGCTTCGGGCAGCCCCCGCGGAATACGGCGGTAACATCGGCGGAGCACTTTGGGCATGGATCCAGGAAACCACAGGATGATCCGGATCCCCTACCCAACCAGAATCGGGTCCCTTCCACTGGCTGTGAGTGAGGCTAAGATAGGCCTGACTCCAGTGTCGCTTGGCTACCCGATCGAGTACCTCCTTATCTGTCAGATCGGAGGCTTGCTGGCCGTCGTGGCAGGATATGCACTTAGCATCAAGGATCGGCTGGATTTCCCTTCGGAAGCTAAAACCCCGCGGTGGTCCGTAAAACGGGCGGAGCTTCTCCGGACCGCGGCGAAATGCCTGAGGGAACGTTCTGGCCACTGGGGGTGCCGTGTTCTTATGTTCATGGCATCCCACACAACCCAACCTTTCTCCAGGTTGCAGAGACACCCAACTTCGCATGGACTGAATGGCAAACCCCCGTTCGTCAAGCACTTGGAAGTAAATAGGCACACAAGCGGGTACTTCAAAGCAGGCTGAACCATCCGCTTCGATCTTTGCATCCCCCACAATGATTTTGACATCCCACGCACCGTTGCCGATTGCGATGGGTGTGCTGATCAGAGCTCTACCAGCCGGCCCTTCATTCCTATTTTTGCCAATAGCCAGAGCCCGGAAGTCGAGAGCAATTACCCGAAGCCATCGAGCGGTACCAGGCGGAATGCCACTGAGGCCAGGCCCAGCGTGGACATTCTGAACATAACAGATAGCAGTTCGTGCAGTAGGGGAGAAATGGCTTGCCCGGTGAAAGGCCGGCCGAGATCGAACAGGTATAGGCCGGTTGCACGGAAGTTCTGCATCCCAGACCAGAAGTTCCCGTCGGCCGTCCAAGTCCATCCAGTAGATTCCAAACGGCACTCCCCACCGATTGGCCCAAGCCCATCCCACAGGATGGTAACCCACAAGGAACTCCCGGGGCGTGAGAGGGTATGGGTATTGGAACAGCTCCCCTTCCTGGCCATAGGCATCGACTTTTACCGCAGGCGTTTCTCGAACGGGGGCAACCAGCTGCACCCCGAGGTTTTCTTCCCGACCTTTGCGAGGATCAATCAGGATGAGCTTTCCTGGTTGCCGACTGTGATGGCCGGTGGCAATTCCCAGAAATTGTTGGGTGCCCGGGATCGGCCGAGCATGCAAGATCGTCGTGGGAAACCACGAATTGCCACCGTAAAGTCCCCGCTGTCCTGTGCCGTCGGGATTCATTTCCATCAAAGCCTGCACGAAGATTTGGCCTCGGTCGTTATATTCCCATCGGGTGTAGATAATCCGACCATCTTCAGTAGCCACGGGGAAATTGGTGTGAACCTGATCGAACGTAAGCCTACGGAGTTCATTCCGATGAGGGATAAGTAGGAAAAGATTGCTCACCTCCGTCCACCAGCAGTCGACGGCCTGGATGCACCGGGTGGAGTTAAAAACGATACTTCCGTCGGGCAGGTAGGTTCCCTCATAGTCGGCTACTCCCAACCCCTCGGTCAACTGGCGAATTTCCCGGGTGGACACGTCCATCTCATATAGGTGATAGTCATCCTCGCGATCCGACTTTTTCCAGGCGAAAAGAATTTTGCGACCATCGAAGGACACATCTGGATCCCGGATGACACCGTTGGGATCCACAAGGAGTGGTTCTACCTGGAACTTTCCTCCGTCCCAGATTGCAAGGCAAAGGGCCGAACCAGGGACGAAATGCCGTTCGTTCCAAGCATTGGAAAGCCCCTCGGTATATGCATAGTGCGATCCGCCCATCGTGAAATGTTTGGCAAAGACAAAACGTGGTGCCAACTCGAGGAGATTCCGCAGCCGCAGCAAGCGGCGGGCTTGACAGACCTCCACATAAAGCTGCATCCAAGCCGGATCATTCGCCGGCTTTTTGGCCTCTGCCAGGTTTTGGAAGCGATTTCGAAACGCGGCTGCCTCGTTAGAAGGAAGTTCTTGAAGGGGTTTTTCTAGCAACCCCATAAATGCCCGGACAAACTCCTCAAAGTTGGGTTGCAAAACGAAGTACCACCCCAAATCCCGCCGAAAGTTGAGCATTTCCCCCGGTTTCCGCTCCGGAACGTCCTGGAAGAACCAATCCATCTCCACGGGAAACCGTTCCCAAAGTTTTTGGGCGATTTGGTCCCAAGCCTTTTCCTGCAAGGAATCAGGATTGCGTAGGGAAAGAGTAGCCATGGTCTCGGCCCAGGTCCCTCGGGCAGGGATCCAGACGTCTTCCGCCCGGATAATTCCCGAATTTGCCAGAAGCCAGAAAACGACGGCAACCGCTGCAACCACGGATGGAATCCGCCGGCAAAAACAGGCGACCTGAGCCTTCCCACGAGTCAAAAGCATAGACTTTTCTCCTAGGAGGCAAACGATTGGGCACACCAGCTCAACCCACACTTTTTCCGTAGTCAATTCGACCGGCAGCTAGGGGATTTTGATCACCAGGCGGGCTTGGTAGCCCGAAGCCAGCCTGCCGATATCTCTTCTCCTTTCAGAGCCCAAAAGCCAATTCACGTGCTTGTGAAACAAGGCCGCAAGTACTACAATGACACTTTTTCGCCCGGAGGGCAAGCTTCTCCTACCCGTATCTCCGGGTATTTATCGGTTGGCGGGCCGGGTTTAGGTCTGGTTGTGGAATCGGGGCGATTTTAACCTTCGGCTCATAACCATGAGTTGAAAAGTGAGAAAGCAACTTTCCGGGGAACCGGGTTGATTTGTGTCAGCTTGGAGCAGGTTTGTGGCGGCTAGGTCCCAATTCATCCGGAATCAAGTGGTTTTCTTCGGATGTACTCTCCGTCGACCGCTCATTGGGGGATAACCATGGCTACCGTTACGACAATGCCCAAAGAGAAGCCAGCAGTAACTGGAAAAGAGGATGTCCTTCGGATTGCGGTGATTCCCGGGGACGGTACCGGGCCGGAAGTGGTCGCCGAGGCTCTTAAGGTCCTCGATGCGGTGGCCAAGCTGGAAAATATTCGCTACGAGACGAAGCACTTTGAGTACGGGGGAGATTACTACCTCCGCACGGGAGTGGTATTGCCAGAGGGGGCTTTGGAGGAGCTGGGAAAATTTCCCGCCATCCTTTTAGGAGCGATCGGCCATCCCCAGGTACCGCCAGGAATTCTAGAGCGGGGGTTGCTTCTGACATTACGGTTCCACTTCGATCAATATATTAACCTTCGACCTGTAAAGCTCTACCCAGGGGTGGAAACCCCGCTGGCGGGAAAGGGGCCGGAGGACATCGATTTTGTGGTTGTTCGGGAGAACACGGAGGATCTTTACTGCGGAATGGGAGGGTTTTTGAAAAAGGGGACCCCCGACGAAGTGGCCATTCAAGTGGCCATATACACCCGCAAAGGCTGCGAACGATGCATCCGCTGGGCTTTCGAGTATACCCGAAAGCGAAACAAGAAAAAGAAATTGACCCTTGTGGCCAAAACGAATGTGCTCACTTATGGGCACGATTTGTGGTGGAGGACCTTCCAAGAGGTAGCAAGAGAGTATCCGGATATCCAGACCGAGTACAACCATGTCGATGCTTGTTGCATGTGGATGGTGAAAAACCCCGAGAATTACGACGTGATTGTCACCACGAATATGTTCGGGGATATCATTACTGACCTTGCCGCTATTATCCAGGGTGGAATGGGGGTGGCTGCAGGGGCTAATATTAACCCCGAACCCGGTGGAACGAGCATGTTTGAACCGATGGGAGGAAGTGCTCCCAAGTACACCGGTTTGGGTGTGATTAATCCCATAGCCTGCATTGCCGCTTTGGCCATGCTTTTGGAACACTGCGGCTATCCCAAGGCAGCTGAGCGGGTGAATCGAGCCATCCAGATTGTGACCGGCACCAAGATGAAAAGTCAGGCAGCCGGCAAAATGGGTTATAGCACGAGCCAAGTGGGCGATTTGGTGGTGGAAGCCCTTAGTGCATAGGGATGGAAGCCCTTAGTGCATAGAAGGACCTTTTTGTTTCCCGGGGTCTAGGTTTCCCCTTTCTCGAAACCTTACCGGGAGCAGTTTCGGTTCGAATTCGGGCCACAATTCTCGGTCCGCATAAGAGTTCCCAGATTGATCTTTTCGGGGGCACCTTGAAGGCATTTACTTCCACCACTTTCATTTCGACAAACTCATATCCCGGCCGAAGTCTTCCCGGTTGAGGCTACGGTCCTCCGGGGGGTTGCAGAGGAGGGATTTCTGCCGGGCTCCAGAGTGGCCAGTTTGAGAGGTTGTGAGGTACTTTGAACTTTTAGCCCGGGGTTGTAAATGTGCTTTTAACGGAGAAATCGGCCCGGGGGCCTACTTTCCTGCAGGTTGAAACCGGCAGTCACCCGGAGTAATCAGGATCACGAAGGTAAAAGAAGATCGGGGAGTTAGGTCGGCGGTTTCCGGCACATCTGGCCATAAGTTGCTGGCCGGTCCGGGAAGTCAGTTCTTCCCACATGAGTGGCTGGGCAACCATTCATTTACAGATTGACCAGTGGAATTCCGGAGTAATTCAAGCTATCCGAAACGACGACCCGGTTTGTCGATAGTTCCCTGTGGTAGCCGGTCATCCATCGGGACTACCGGGCCTTGCTTACAGGCTTAATAGCCACTTTCCAAAGTTTTTCAGCAACTTAAGTGGAGGATAGGAGCGGAACTCATGCCCCTCGGTGAGAGAATTCAGCAGCTTTTTGACCTCTCGGGAAAAGTCGCTTTGGTGACGGGTGGAAGTCGGGGAATTGGCCGAGCTATCGCCGGAGGATTTGCGGAAGCCGGTGCTGATCTGTTCATTTGTGCTCGCCAGGAAATGCCCCTTCGGCAAGCCGCCGAAGAAATCGCGGCAAAGACAGGTAGACGAGTGGAATGGATTCCCGCGGATGTGGCCCGCCGGGAAGAGGCCCGCCGGGTGGCTGAGGTTGCCCTCGAGCGGTTCGGCCGAGTGGATATTCTGGTCAACAATGCCGGATGGAATATTCCCCAAGCGATTGACGAAATCCGGGATGAGGACTGGGATTATTTGGTCGAGCTTAATTTGACAAACGTCATGGTGATCACTCGGGCACTTGTCCCAGGGATGAAGGAAAGACGGTGGGGCCGGATTATTCATATCTCTTCGATCATGGGGTTGGCCAGTACTCCCAAACGGAATGCCTATTCCGCAACCAAAGGAGCTTTGATTGCCATGACTAAGGCCACAGCTTTGGACCTGGGACCGTTCGGAATCACGGTAAACTGCATTGCTCCGGGCCCCATTGCCACGGAAATGCCGATGTCAATCCTGACCAAGGAACAGCAAGATGCCCTAGCCGCTCGAACGGCATTGGGACGGTGGGCCGATCCGGAAGAATTGGTAGGCCCTGCACTCTTGCTCGCCAGTGAAGCAGGGCGATATATCACCGGCACCTGTCTAGTGGTAGACGGAGGTGCCTTGGCAAGGATATTCTGAGCGGTTGAAGGAGGCTGGGATAACAAGGTGCTGTAGACACACATGGGAACGATCCGAACTCGAAGGTCATCCCCGACATTTTCCACCTGGCTCTGTGGTGGGAAAAAGGAGCCTCCAATCTGCAAATCCGCCTGAATTCGCACGAAGAAGCCCGTGGTGGGAACTTCCGGGCTCGGATTTGGGATAAACTTTCAAGCTAGCGATGATGGCCTGAATCGTGGCCAGGATTAGTTCCCTGCTCTGCTTGGTCTGCCAACTAGTCCCGGAACTTTTCCTGCTCTCTTGTCGGGGTTCTGCAAAGAAGACACTTGCACTTCCCAGCGACAGTTATTTTTCGGTTCCTCCGGTTGTCAAGCCACCGGTATGCGGTCTCCGAAGGGTTTCCACTCTCAAAAACGGAGAGCAGGTGCCAAGGACACCAGGCCCCCCTAGCCGATAAGGCACCGCTTTACCACCACCAATTCCGCAAAGTTACACAGACCTTCCGCTTTGCTTGCCCGCGGCAGTCAACCCCCCATTTCCTTCGCAAGATGCATATCACGGGGGGCTGAAGCCATCTCTCTACACGTGAGTGAGACCTCTGAACATTTTTGCAACTGCAGCCTAGCTCCAACTGAGACCGCGGGGTTTGTGATTCGGATCAATTTTCCTCTTCGGGAGCCTCAGGCTTTTCCTGTCTTTCTCGGAAAGGTTTTCCTTGCCGATAACACTCCAACTCCTTCAAAATATGCTCCCGCTCTTCTCCCTCAGCGGCTTCCACGGCTTTTTCTGCCCACTCGATAGCTTTCTGGAAGTCCCCAAGCTCGGCATAGGCGGCCGCCAAGGTGCTTAGGGCAAAAGCTGCCTTGTACTCCAAAAGTTCGCAAGCCCGCTTGGCCAGTTCAAGGGCCCGCTGGCCATCGCGAAGATGGTCCTCCGGCGAGGTACAAAGAACCCATGCGAAGTTGTTCAAGAATGTCGGGTTATCTTGAGCCTCCGGCAAAGCCTTCTCAAAATCCGCGATGGCCTCCGCATGTTTTCCAATTGTCAAGTAGCAATCCCCGCGGGCAATCAAGGCAGAAACATCCGAAGGATCTTTTTCCAAATACTGGGTCAGGAGGCTAATTGCCTTTCGAGGTCGGCCTGCGGCCATCTCGAGCAGACCATGTTGAAGGAGTAAAGTTGCATCCTCCGGCTCTAGCTCTCGTAAGGCGGTAATGGCTCGGGTGGCCTCCGGGATCTTTCCATTCCGAACAAGGAGCATCAATTGCAATCGCAAGGCGATGGGCAATCTTGGATTGATCTTCAAAGCCCGTTCCACATCCTCCAAAGCCTCTTGATCCCGTTTAAGTTCGCCCAGAATGGCGGCTCGGAGAAGTAAAGCTGCCACGTTTTCTGGGGCCAAGCGGATGGCCTCATTCAGTCGTTCTAAAGCGGCGTCATACTTCAGCTGAAGACCAAGTACCCGGGCCTGCTCCAGCAAGGGGGTGGCAGCCTCCGGGGCCAACTCCTGGGCCTTCTGAAAACAACTAAGAGCCTCCTCGTACCGGCCGAACTTTGCTAAAACCATCCCTTTTACCTGCCAGGTGAGGGCATCATCGGGCTCAAGTTCTAGAGCTTTGTCGAGATCTGCAATGGCCTTTTGTTCCTCACCCAAATCCGCATGAAGGGCACCCCGCATGCGATAGGGCATAGGCAAATCCGGGTTAACCTCGATGGCTGCCGTCAGGTCCGCAAGCTTCTTCTGCGGATCTTGCTCAAGTCCTGCCCGGAGGAGTAAGGCCTCCACCCGTACCCGGGGGTTTTCCGAGGACACAGCCACCGCCTGATCGATGGCCTCTCGAGCTTTCTTCACATCTCCGCCAGGCAAAAGTTGAAGCTTGGCCAGGGCAACCCAAATGGCCGGCTGCTTCGCGTCCAGCTCCAAGCCTTTGCTTAAATCCTCGGCGGCCAACTGGCGTAATGTGAGAAACTCGGGGCTTCCAGGCCTTAGCCGTGGCAGAACATGCTCGGCCACTTCCAGTCCTCGCTGGATGCGGGTACCCGCTAGCAGCTGGCGGGCAAATTCCGCATGTTCAGCATCTAACCCTTTCTCGAGAGCACTTTCACACAAGCGAATGACCTCTCCCAATTGTCCGAGCGTTCGGGCTTCCACCTTGAGCATCACCGCCCGATCTAAATCTTCCACTCCAGGGGATTGAGAGGGCTGCCCAAATACCAGGGGGACAAAGAGCGAGGCGACAAGAAGGGGGGAAAGGGCAATCAGCCGGCTCGTTTTCATCTAACCACACCTTTGCTTGCTAAAGGCTTGGACCGCAGTCTTCTCCGGAACTAACAATGCTACCTCTCTAGGTAACTCAGATTTAGTGGTCGGTGACAGCTGTTAATCCAATCCATTGTTCGTTCAAAAACACAACCGAGGGAATAGCCGGGCAATCAAAACGATTTGGTGCCCGTGCCAGAGATGCTGAAGAAATCCCACCGAGGATTTGCTCCGGAGGTGTTCCCCGTTGGGCCCAAACTGGGTTCGGCTTCCACCGTTTCCCTGGAGAGAAAGCAAACCTCCTTTGGCTGTTTCTATCGGCGAAGTGCTGACGGCCAGGGCCGAACATCTTAAATCCGAACTTTTTAAAACGTTCAAAAAGACGTTCAAACCGGTTAGAGACCTCCAAACCGCTTTGTATCGAGTTACATCCCGATTGAAATTATTCACAATTTTGCTCGACTATTTGCCGCGATTAGGGCCAACTTCGTCTCCAATTCCAATTTTCCGAGATTGCGGGCATGGGGGCTAGCGGGAGAATGCTCCCGGAAAAACTGCAGCAGAACGGAGACACATTAGCCCTTCGGTGAATCATTGGAGGGCCTAAACGTCGACTTTAATTTCTTGCGGAGGGAAATGGGAGTTCTCTCTAAACTAGCTCCAAGAATCCATCGGGCGGATGCTGCCCCAGTGTAGGGGGCCGTTCCCGGTATGCCTCCCAACCCTACTTTGCACTCCCCCATTCTTGGAGTTTATCGAGGTGACCGCGATTTCTCTAGTGTGTGCCGGAGTGGGAACGAGGGATTTCCCCGGCTTGGTCGGGAGACCCTTGTTCCTAAGACTTGGTTTTCTGAGTCCAATGGATTTTCCAAAGCCAGTACCGGGGGCTTTAATTCCAGCGTTTACGAAATGCCGTCCGGGGAACTCGGCCTGCCCGACGGGAGGAATGCCCGGAGATGATTCCACCCATCTCACCTGTCCTTGTTCTGGGGGAATGATCCCCCGGTTTTTCTCCGGGATCACCCCACCGGTAAGAACGGTTTTTTGCCGGATGAAGGAAGTTATCCCCTCGAGGGGTGGCCGTGTAAGTATAATTGTCAAAGCAGTTTGCCAATTACCTGCGAAGGGGGACCACCCCGCCGAGGATAATTGCACTCTCGACCGTGGTTTAAAAATCACCGCCGATGGACGCCCGGGAACAATTGCACCCCTCGGCGGCAACGTTGCCATTTAGGCCGTTTCTCGGTGTGGAGGTTTTCTGGGTAATTGGTCCGGCTTTGATTGGAAGGAAACATCGCGGTTTTTGATCGGAGGGAAACGTTCTCCTTAGGCCGGTTGTAGGTTTTTTTGGAGTTTGCGGTATTTTGCCTATGTCAGCTCGAACGTTATTTGAAAAAATCTGGGATGATCACGTTGTTTACGCTGAGGACGGGAAACAAACGATCCTCTACATTGACCTTCATTTGATCCACGAGGTAACCAGTCCGCAGGCATTTGAGGGGCTTCGTCTGGCAGGCCGAAAGGTTCGCCGGCCAGAGCGGACTTTCGCCACTGTGGATCACAACGTACCTACCACAGACCGCAGTTTGCCCATTTTAGATCCTATTGCACGTCAGCAGATTGAAACGCTCCGGAGGAATTGCGAGGAGTTTGGGATCACGCTATTTGATATCCACGATCCTCGTCAAGGTATTGTCCATGTAATCGGTCCCGAGTTGGGGTTGACTCAGCCCGGGATGACCATCGTCTGCGGAGATAGCCACACTTCTACCCACGGGGCTTTCGGAGCTTTGGCGTTTGGAATTGGCACCAGTGAGGTGGAGCATGTGCTAGCAACCCAGACGCTGTTGCAATATAAGCCCAAAACGATGGAAATCCGGGTGGAAGGAAGGCTGGCTCCCGGGGTGTTTGCAAAGGATCTGATCTTGTTCCTCATTGGTCGAATCGGAGTGGGGGGAGGGATCGGATACTGCATCGAGTACACCGGGCAGGCCATCCGGGAATTATCCATGGAAGGCCGGATGACCGTTTGCAATATGTCGATCGAAGCCGGGGCGAGGGCAGGCCTGATTGCTCCGGATGAAAAGACGTTCGATTATCTCCGAGGCAGGCCGTTTGCCCCGAAAGGAAAGGAATTTGACCGAGCGGTGGCCCGTTGGGAAAAGCTCCCCACGGATCCGGGGGCCCGTTATGACAAATCTTTGGTGTTCGATGCCACCGAGGTAGTTCCTC
>Ga0071330_1058746_pt1 | contig 29460 bp, 13 predicted proteins | sample GBScel77sediment_FD_63802 | JGI IMG/M metagenome (GOLD analysis project Ga0071330, IMG submission 63802) | Hot spring sediment microbial communities from Great Boiling Spring, Nevada - Cellulolytic enrichment Sediment 77C v2 (version 2) | ecosystem: Environmental > Aquatic > Thermal springs >...
CAAACGGAGGGGGCAACTGGTCGGCCGATTTTCCTACGACACGATTCTCTCTGAGGTAAAGCGGCAACTTGACCTCCTCATCGCCGAATTGGACGGCAATCCACTCCCACAGAATCCCTCCTGATTTGGCCGAAACATCTAGGACCTGCCTTTGTGCCCCTCAGGGGCTCCCTTCCGACATTGGACCTGAGTCGCCTCTATCGGTCTTTCCCCATTTTGTGGGTTCCAGACCCCGAGCCGCCGGTTCGTCTCGCGGAAGCCCCGAGTAGAGGAAGGGATTTTAGCCGGTTCGTGGGGAAAAACCGTTACCGGTGTTCCCACCCACACGGGCCACCTTAATCTTTCACCGCCCATCTTGGTCTTTTGCTTCAAGTTTCTCCTCCGAGGAGGGAACAACCTCCGGGATTAAAGCATTCCGAGGGGCAAGAGATGGCAAGGTTAGGCTTTGCACTTCCCGAGGGTCCCATGACCCCCATCGCAAAAGGGGTGAGGGAATTATCCTTGGCTGGGGTGGCCTCGCTGCAGACCTAACTTTTGAGAGGGATCCTTTCTCCGCTCACCGCCCTTGGCCTGTGCGGAATGTGGGCCCGGTGGTTACCCAGCCGAAGAAGATCCTCCTATTTTTCCACCGAAGTTTGGAGCTGCGGTTTCGAAGGGAGGGCTAGACCAGGCCGGTCAGCCGTTGTCGTGCATCTCTTCGAATCCCACATTGGACATTTCGTGAATGAGGTTGATCAAATGAGCAAACCTGCTGGGTTGCAACCAAACCGGGCCTAGGCAAATCTTCGATCGCAACCCTCGAGCCGGCCCGATAAGGCAACGTTTGCCCGGGAAGTTCGACGAACGGCCCATCCCCACGTTCATAGTCGGCCGGTTACTCGCTACAATCAAATTCCCTAAAACCACAATCAAATTCCGCAGAAAGTACATCTTCCGGTTTTTTCACCAGCGAGGTTTCTGCCCATTGGCCTGCGAGGGGGGAAGCATCCCGGCCAAGTAGAAAATTGACCTATTGGAGACGTCGGGCCGATCCGTTTGCTCCGATGAGGGTACGTTCCCCGACCGAATGTCCATCGGAAATAGCTCAAAGTAGATGGTGTTACTAAGGCTTAAGGAAAGAAGTTCTCGAGTGGACGGGTGTCCGTTTCTGGGAAGATCCAAAATTTCCCGGCCGGCCGGATTTGTCGGTCAACCTTGGGGAGGTGGCATTCCGTGGTGGATCCCGTAGGGAGGTGACTTCGGAATTTTTTGGGACTCAGGAGGCGGATAGAAATTTTCATTAGAGGCAGAATGTCAGGTTTCCCGATTCGCAAAGATTGCGAGCTTTTTCCACAGCGAGTCCGGGGAATAAACCCGGCGAGGGGCTACGCACCATCCGCTCGAGTGATTGCCGGAGCAGTTAGTGCCGAATTCCGATACATTCCCGAGGCCGATCTTGAATCAAACCCATCTCGAAGTCGGCCGTCGGAGTTCTGACGTCTCCCGGGCGGTAGTCGGAAAAACCCTCTTGAGGCTTGGGGGAACTGGGTATATCGGCCAGGATTTGGCCCTCCGGGTGTAACGACTATGACGTTGGCGTTGGAAACTTAAGGCTAGGTAAGATGGCAGTTTTTAGCCCGGTGGTTAACTGGGGCTTTTTGGGTGCTTAAGGGGAACAAATCGGGACTTAGACCGGAAGGAGAAGCTGGCCGCTCCCTCACGGGAGGCGATTAGTCGGAGCATCCACAATTTACTCGGCAATTTGGTGCGAAGTCGTCGAATTTACGGAGGACCGATAGCGAGATGCCACGCTACAACCCTGCGGTGATCGAACCGAAATGGCAGCGATATTGGGAAGAGAACAAGGTTTTCAAGACGCCTCGGCTGCCCACAGGGCCGAAGATGTACATTCTGGACATGTTCCCTTACCCAAGTGGGGAGGGGCTGCATGTGGGGCACCCTGAGGGCTACACGGCAACGGACATTGTGGCCCGGTTCGAGCGAATGCGGGGCAAGTGTGTGATGCATCCGATGGGCTGGGATGCCTTCGGATTGCCCGCCGAGCAGCACGCCAAACGCACCGGCGAGCATCCCCGAATTGCCACAGAGCGGAACATTGCTACCTTTCGTCGCCAGTTGAAAATGCTGGGATTCAGTTATGACTGGGATAGGGAAATTGCCACCACCGATCCGGAATATTTCCGCTGGACTCAATACATCTTTCTCATCATTTTCGACACTTGGTACGACCCGGTAGAGCAACGTGGTCGTCCGATCAGCGAGCTACCCATTCCTGAGGAGATCCGGGCCCAGGGGGAGGAGGCTGTCCGGCGGTATCAAGACGAGCATCGCTTGGCCTATCAGCTCGAGGCTCCGGTGAATTGGTGTCCAGCGTTAGGAACGGTCTTGGCCAACGAGGAGGTCGTTGGCGGCGTGAGTGAACGGGGTGGACACCCGGTCATTAGGATTCCTCTTCGTCAGTGGATGCTTCGGATCACGGCTTATGCGGATCGGTTGGAGAAGGACCTCGACCTTCTTGATTGGCCGGAAAACATCAAAACCCTCCAGCGAAACTGGATCGGTCGCAGTGAGGGAGCGGAGGTGGATTTCTTCATCGGCACAGAACGCTGGCCGGATGGTAAGCCGCCCCGAGAGGCGTTCGAGGCCTGGCTTGATGCCCGGGCTAAGAGCGGTTATCCGCGGAAACCCGGTCCGGATGTGCTCCGCATTTATACTACCCGACCGGATACCCTCTTTGGGGCTACTTACATGGTCATTGCTCCGGAACATCCGCTTGTTGACCGCCTGACTCAACCCCAATACCGGGAGGCAGTCAAGGCCTATCAAGACCAGGCGGCTCGGAAAAGCGATTTGGATCGGACGGATTTGGCCCGGGAAAAAACCGGTGTCTTCACCGGCTCCTATGCGATTAACCCCGTCAATGGGGAGGCTATCCCGATTTGGGTGGCCGACTATGTCCTGGCTACCTATGGCACCGGGGCAATTATGGCAGTGCCGGCCCACGATACCCGCGACTTCGAATTTGCTAAACGGTTCGGGTTGCCTATTGTGGCGGTTGTAGATCCAGGGGAACAAGCCCAAGTGGATCGGCAAGCGGTCCTCGAAGGTCGGGAATGTTTCACTGGCGACGGAATTGCTATTGCCTCGGGGAAATTTACCGGCTTGCCTACAGCCGAATTCAAAAAGGCGATTACCGAGGATCTGGCCAAGCGGGGATTAGGCCGATTTGCAGTAAACTATCGTTTACGTGATTGGGTATTCAGCAGGCAGCACTTCTGGGGAGAGCCTTTCCCGATCTTGCACGAACTTGATGAGAATGGGAATCCCACGGGGTTGGTCCGCCCGCTTGACCCGAAGGACCTTCCCTTGGATTTGCCGGCCCAAATGGAGTTTGACATCCATCACGATAAACCAGAACCCCCCTTGGAAAAAGCACCTCCCGAATGGTTGTATGTGACCATTGACGGCAAACGCTATAAACGTGAGACAAACACCATGCCCCAATGGGCAGGCTCCTGTTGGTACTACCTGCGGTTCTTGGATCCTCACAACAATGAGGCCATGGTGGATCCAGAAGTGGAAAAAGCCTGGATGCCTGTGGATCTGTACGTGGGAGGGGCCGAGCACGCCGTCCTTCACCTCCTTTATGCAAGGTTTTGGCATAAGGTCCTATACGACCGGGGGTTGGTCAGTACTCCTGAACCATTCATGAAGCTTGTCAATCAGGGGATGATTTTGGGGGAGGTGGAGTACACAGCCTACCAAGACGGCGAAGGCCGATGGGTCAGTTACGATATCGTCGAGGACAATCCGCACGCATATAAACCCGTAAAGTTGTCGAGTGATCAAGTAGAAAAACGGGGGGATATCTTCGTTCTCAAGGCCGATCCTAGTATCCGGGTTGAGGCTCGGGCCTACAAGATGTCAAAAAGCCGGGGCAACGTCATTAACCCGGACCAAATCGTGGCCGACTACGGTGCCGACACACTCAGGCTCTATGAAATGTTCATGGGTCCGCTGGAGGCTGTCAAACCGTGGAGCATGGAGGGGGTCAACGGTGTCCGCGGTTTCCTGGACCGGGTTTGGCGGATGATCATCGACGAACGGGCCGAGGAGATGCGGCTCCATCCTGCGGTGCAGGATGTTGAACCCACCGATGCTCAGCTGCGGGTGCTTCACCGCACCATCAAGGCAGTTACGGAAGATATCCAGCAGATGGCCTTCAACACGGCCATTGCCCGCATGATGGAGTTTGTGAATTTCTTCCTAAAGGAAGAGGTGCGGCCTAAGAAGGCGATGGAAACGTTTGTACTCCTGTTGTCGCCATTTGCTCCTCATATTGCGGAGGAACTTTGGGCCGCTTTGGGACATGAGAAGACCTTGGCCTACGAGCCTTGGCCGACCTACGATGAGACTTATCTCAAGGAGACGGAGATCGAAATCCCGGTGCAGATCAATGGCAAGCTTCGCGGCCGAATCACGGTACCTGCCGAGGCAGATGCAGCAATGATTGAGACTGCGGCCCGAAATGCACCCCGGATTGCTCAGCTTTTAGAGGGGAAAACGATCCAGCGGGTGATCGTGGTCCCCGGCCGAATGATTAACTTCGTGGTGCAATAAAGTACACGTTCTTGAAAAGTTTCCTTGCAGGTCTGGGGTCGTAATATCCTCAACAACAACTGCCAAGAGAAACCGAGAAAGAATGAATTCTGGCCAAAACTCGGGAAAAACAGGCCTTGTTTTCGATGAAATCTTTCTCCGCCATCGCACCACGCCGGGCCATCCGGAACGTCCGGAACGGCTTGTAGCCATTCGCGACTCGCTCCAGGCGACCGGCTTATGGGAGAAGCTCCAGCCGATCCCGGTTCGGCCGGCGGATCGCGAGGTAGTGGAGCTGGTTCACGAACCCCACTACATCGACCGGGTGGCCGCACTCGCCGAAAAGGGCGGCGGATTCTTGGACAGTCCCGATACTCCCATTTGCCGGGATTCTTTTCATGTGGCTCTTTGTGCCGTGGGAGGTTTGATCGAAGCTGCAGACCGAATTTTGACAGGAAGTATTCACAACGCCTTTGCAGCAATCCGTCCCCCGGGGCATCATGCTTTGCCAGATCGGGCGATGGGGTTTTGTCTGTTCAATAATGTGGCCATTGTCGCCCGATACCTCCAGCGACAACACGGCCTAGAGCGGATTCTCATCGTCGATTGGGATGTGCATCACGGCAATGGTACTCAGGCCATTTTTTACGACGACCCTACTGTCCTTTATTTCAGTGTTCATCAGTACCCTTTCTATCCGGGCACGGGTTCGCGTCAGGAACGAGGTTGGGGGGATGGTTTGGGGCTAACAATCAACGCTCCGGTCCCAGCCGGGACTGACGAAGAAACTTGGTTGTCCACATTTCGGCAGCATCTCCTACCGGCACTGGAGCATTTTCAGCCCGATTTTGTGCTAATTTCAGCCGGCTTCGATGCCCACGAGATGGATCTTCTGGGCGGGTTGGGGGTGACAACAGAGGGTTATGCTGAGGCTACCCGATTAATCAAAGAGATTGCCGATCGGCACGCCAAAGGCCGGCTGTTGTCAGCCCTTGAAGGTGGTTATCACTTGGGGGCCTTGGGAGCATCCGTGGCCGCTCATGTTGCCGTTCTAATGCACCCCCCGGGTCCTAGCTGAAGGCTTGGGTCAGGCCTTTTCCGGAACGTCCTCGTGCTCGCAGCGTCGAGAATAACTGCCGGTCACACCCATCGAGGTGCTATACTCGCCGAAGGAACCCTCTTTTCTCAAAGACACGTCAACAACAGTTGCCCTCACGACACCAGCCTTTTTCTCGGCACTCCGCTGTTAAAGGGGACGAAACGTTCGGTCTCCAGAAGCACGGTCGTATGGTCGCTTCAGACCACCACTCGAGCCTTGGGGATCCAGTCTCTATCTTGAACCGAGCAGCTACCGCTAATCTTCACCGGCCCATTCCGAGGACCTGCCGGCTATCCGTTTATCTCTATGCCATGGTACCCACCGGAATCTCGCCATCTGTGACAAGGACATCCATGCCTTTTGCACTCCACCGGGGGATGCCACTTGTGGGCTTCCGCCTAATAGATCATCCGCATGTTATCTTCGCTGGAGCATCTGCAGCTTCATTTTTGCTGCCATAGCCTCCTCCACCAACGTCCGGTTTCCCCCTTTTCGACCACTGTTTATTGCCAAATCGAGCAGCTGATTGGCCTCCGCGAATTTGTGTGCCTGTACCGCAGCGAAAGCTGCCTTCAGAGCGGCCAGGGCTACATCGCGATGGACCTCCACACGGGTGTGAGTTGCCGCAATCTCTTGGAGGGCAGCAAGAGTCTCCCGCGATCGGTCGATCCGCCTTCTCCGGGCCTCGGCTTCTACCCAGCTTAAGACCAGATCCACGTCTCCAGCCTCCACAGCTAACCGCCGAGCCTCCGAAAGCAACGCCTGTTCCACATCATAATCCTCGGGGTTGCTCCCGGCTGCATTCAAAAGCTGGCGACCCAAGCGAGACTTCGCCGCCGGGTTGGTTGCTGATTCAAACTCTGCCGCGTAGGACTCGCGAATCTTTCGAAGAGCACTACTCCACTCCGCAGATGTGGCCGATCGCTCCGCCTCAGAAGCCTCCTGAGAAGAGGGAGTTCCCGTCTGCCTTTCATGCGAGGAGGCACTTTCCACCACCCGCCGACGTTCAACTGGATTATCGGCTTCCAAGAAATCCCCCAAACATTCAGGATCAAAGAATGCCGGCAGCTCCAGGATCATTTCCCCGGGATCGAAGCCTGCCGCCATTGCTTCAAGCAGAAGTTGGCGGGATTTTTCCCGATCACCCCTCGGTTCGATCGCTAAGTAAATCGCCAGCACTATTTTGCTTTGCGGATCTTGCCTGAACGCCTTCAGAGCAAGCTCCTTCACAAGAGGCGGAGGAATTCTCCTTAGGGAATAGGTGAGCACCCTACCGGCCGCCTTGATGGTCAATTCCTTTTCGCTGGATTCCACCACAATTACTTCCGTGTCTCCCACCGGGATAGTATGGGTCGGCTGGAGGCGGCTCACTACACCACCCATCACCCGCCAGAATTCATCCAGCACCTGGCAAAGGTCTAGCCATCGGCGAATCTTTGCTTGATCCAACGGATGCTGAAACCGTTCGAGGGCTTGTTGCAGCTCGGCCCGTGCCGAGCCGGTGTCATGCTGCTGTAACGCCTCCCGAGCCCGCTGCAGCACCGGAAGTAACTCTTTGCTTACCTGACGAAGGCCAAAAAGCGAGTTGGAGGCCAGCCCCATCGCAAAGGAATTTTCCCCTTCGGGATCGGCGGCATGCTCGGATTGCACAACTGCCGGGTGAGAGGCGGAGGTCTGCAAATTATTTCCACTTCCCCCCGGGGCTAAAGAAAGATTTTCACCGCTTTGGCTCGCCCGAGATTGCCGGGTTGGAACACCATTTCCCTTGTTTCCCCGAGCCGATTCCGGAACCTCTCCTTTTTGGGCCGACTTTGTCGAGGTTGCCCCCCTTCCGCCTGGGACAACATCTTCGTCGGCACTCAGTGCAAGATGTGAATCTCGCTGGGTGCTAGAGAAGCGGAAGACTAACGGCGTCCTGTGGGCAAGGAGAACGATTAGATAAACAGCCAACCCAATTACTACTAGATACAGGCAGGCCACCAGAAGTCGAAGGCCCTGAAGAAGAGTCCGCAGCCGAACTGAGCGGAGACTGCCCCCCAAGTTCTTTTGGTACACGGAAGTTTCCCCCTCGCTTCCCATAGATGTATCCTAGGAGCCTCGTGCCAGCCTGGAGAAACACCCGGATCCGCTTGCTCCGGAGCCTTATCCCTGTGCCCCATTAACCCAAGCAGACCTCAAGGGATCTGCACGCCGGATAAAAAGTTGAGCTATCGGCTAAAGTAGCACCGAATTTCGAACTCGTCAACACCGGCGAATTCTATCAGCCGGGACGAACTTGCCAAAGCAAGAACCACCTTGGGATCGGGAAAGCCGGTCAGCCCGTGTTGGCCGGGACCGGACTAAGGCATTCGAGCCGCCAGAACCTGCTGGACGCACGGCCCGGGTTAGCGGGGACCAACATTTTTTCCAACGTTTCCCCACGCCTTACACCACCGTCGTCAGTTGGCGGCTATCTTAAGGCAGAAAATAAGAAAAAGCGAAATCAGCCGTAACCTCTTCTGTTCTCAAGACTTAAGGCACATCTCGTTGCCGGGGGCCCTGACATTTAACCTCAATCGGCAACGGCGGTACTGCCCCACGACTTCAAAAAAATAGCTAGCGACTTCAAACCGGCATAGTCTCGGAAATTTAAAGACAGTCTCCTAGCCAGATTTCGCATTTCAGGGGAACCGCTTTCAATGTGCGTGGGTGACACCCTGAAACGCCTAACCCTCAACCCCAGGGTACCTAGCCTGACTTTGCCGCGGCTGAACTTTGGGATGGGTTCCGGGAGATGGCTCCCAAGGCGAAAAGTTCGCTGTCAATGATACGGCATAGAGCTCTTCGGGGATGCATAATCCCCGGTTGTGCAAGATCGTGCTGCAAACCGAGTTTCAAAGGTCTTTGTCTTCCTCTTTTTTTGCCCGAAAAGCCTTGCCCGCGGTTCCAATCGGCAGGCTTGAGAAGGTAAAATTTTCTAGTGTGATCACGGATGGTTCACCACCACAGATGGTTTACCACAACATCACTAAACCTTTGACTTTGCGAATAAAATACGGCAGTAACAGCGGTGATGATGACACGAAGGGCTGGATATTTTGGTGGCGGCTTAGCCCTGCATTACGAACTGCGGATTTTTTAGGTGACATCGTAGTACAACCAACCCCTTTACTAGCAAATTCTGCATTTGATAGGTAAGCATCGTTGTGTTACCAACCCAGGATTTGTGGCGTGACATTGCCGGATTAGCGAATCCGAAGTATTAGCAACTCCGGATTTGTTACGCGAAATCGGAACTTGCGCCTGTAGCTCAGGGGATAGAGCAGCGGTTTCCTAAACCGCAGGTCGAAGGTTCGAATCCTTCCAGGCGCACCTGGCAAAACCCCACAGAAATCCACGTAAATCCCGGCTTTTCCCGTACTTATCGCAATGTCCAATTTCCCAGTGACCTTTCCATTATTGTGTCGTAAAAGGCCACAAAATGCCGTTCTCGGCCAAAAAGAAGTGCACCTTTTAGTGCACCTAAACCCAAGGCCTAACGGCCTACTTCTCCCCGCTTCTCGGCCGCTTGTTCCCCCAAAATCGTAGTAGGCAAGCGGGAGACTACCGCTCCAAGGTCGGTAATCCCCAATTTGGTGTAGGTCTTAGCCGTAAGCTTCGGATCGGAGTGACGCATTAAGGCTTGGGCAGTCTGGAAATTCACCCCCACCTTGGCCAAGAGTGTGGCATTGGTTACCCGCAAGCCACGGAACCCTGCCCGGCAGGGTAGCCCCGAAAAGTTCGCCAGCCACCTTCTGCTATCCGGAGAAGCCGAATTAGTCCTTCCGAGGTCAACAACCGTCTTTCTGCCCGCCGATCGGCATCCGCGTTCCGCCCGAGGAAGACCGGCAAGAGGCGAATGATTCTTCGCGACGATTTAAAAGACTGTCTTCAACTTACCGACACCCTCCGGGCTTGAAATTGCCAGTCGTTCTTTTCGGAGTCTTCGGGCAGTATCGGGGTTAGAGATTCCCCCTGCTTGAGAGAGAACCTATATGGGCCAGATATCCCTTACCTTTCTGGGTGGTAACAACTTCCGGCTGATTTGCTATTTACTCACTTCCTGCTAAAGCTGAACCTGGAACCTCCGACGGTCCCATCAGGGCTGGCAAAACATTGCGAGAAATTTTTCTCGACCGGTCAACAGAGGCCGTTTTGCTAACTTGGAAACAAACCCAAACGAGTTCCCAACATCCACGAGAAGTGATTCAACAGGAGAAGAAATTATGGAGAAATTCGGCCCATGTATCTGATGGGCTGAACGACTCCGGGTTTCCTTGACTCTTTTCAGCCCCCTCTTAAATTTGTTGGTAACCCAAAACAATTCGAGTCTTGACAGGGCAAGGGCCAATCGATTCATGGTTCCCGCTCTGGCCGGTCTACCCACTGGGGGTCGCGATGCTGTATGTACGTCCATAAACAACCCTGCAAATCTCTGCCCGGAGACTACCTGGCAAGTGCCCCAGCGAATAGGTTAACAATGACTTGGCGATCTAGTGATCTTGGGTACAGTATTTCCTCGGCTGAGGTGAACACAAATCCGGTTGTGCTAAAAAGCTCGCTCGTTTTCAGATTTCACGCTTTACGTGCCTGCCGAATTGCCGAGGGAACGTTAAGGAAAGTTTGAAAGGGCGGGACTCTTTCGGTGAGAGAATAAGGAAACTAGGGAGGAATGGCGGGATGAGAGACCCTCTGTATTTGTATTCTCGGCTAATCCTCGGAACAGCACTGGTACTTGGGTTGATGATCGTTGGATGGCCCACGGCGGTGGCCGAAGAAGGCCAGCGGGTGGAAGTTTTTAATGCGGATTTTGAAAGGCCGGAAGGAGGAAATCCACCAGTTGGCTGGGCCATGTGGGGACCTCAACAGGATAAGGTACCTGAACATTTCGTTACGGATCGCTCCGAGGCCCGGTCTGGCAAGGCCTCTCTGCGGATTTTCCATCCGGCAAAGACCCGGGGTTACATCGTCACGGATCCCCAACATGCGATTCGGCCGGCGGAGGGCATGGCCTACGAGGTCCGGTTTTGGGCCAAGGCCGATCGTCCCCGGAAGGCCCGGTTTGGGATTACAGCCTACCGCTCCATTCGTCCCTTTGTGGATGCACCTTCCCCCGGGGCTTGGCCGATCGAGGTTACCCCTGAGTGGCAAGCCTACCGATTTGAGTTTTTTGAGGGGCTGGACTTCTTCGCCGACGAATCGCAGTATCTCCTTCTTACCTTTTCCGCGGTGACGGACACAGCTGAAGAGGGAACTTTGTGGGTGGATGATATTGAGGTCTGGGTCCGACCCAGCCCGCAACCTCGGGTGATTAACCCTGCAACCCTAAAGTATCCTCCGGTAAACCATCGTCTCCGTCCCGGGAAAAGTTTGGCGATAACAATCGATTCCACCACCTCATGGGGGCCCACCACTCGCCAAGTAACCGGAATATCTTTCCACCGGGTAGCGGGCTGGACTGGCCAGCCGTTTGATCGGGAAGGTCGCTATCGGCTGACAAGCAGCCAAGAAGAGGCCATTCGTCAGCTCCGATTGCCCATGAGCCGGTTCTATGCAGTGGGAGATGAACCGTTCCCCGTCGAGGAGGCCCTCGACCGCATTGCCTGGCTGTGCAATCGTGTTGGGATTCCTCAAGAGTGGATGGTTATCGAGCTTGAGGAGCAGTCAGCAGCACGGAGAATCGCCCCGGAGGGATGGGCCTCAGCAGTCGAGCATGTCAAGAAGAAAGGCTATCGGTTTCGATTTTGGGAAGTAGCTAACGAGCCTTATTCTTCCCTATGGGGTAAAGGCGGGGCATTCAGTTCGGCCGAGGATTACATGGAGCACTTCAAAGCCGTGGCCAAGGCGATTCGTGCGGTAGACCCTTCGGCCCAAGTGGGGGTAGCCATCCATCCTCGCAATGTGCGGTGGGGAAACCTCGTCCTTCGGCAAACAGCAGGTGATTACGATTTCGTTGTCGGGCATTACTATTCTTTTCCGCGAATCTTCCAGCAACCTTTCGAAGAGGTTGTAATCACCGAGAACATGCGGACACTTGATCTGATCCTTAAGATTCAGGCCTTAATTCGCGAGTACAACGGCAGTCGGCCAGTTTATCAGCTCGATACCGAATGGGGGCTCCATGCAGGTGGACCTGCCGGGGAACGAGCGGACTATGTCGACCGGAACGCCAATATTTGGGGTGTCCTCCACCGAGCGGTGCGGATGATTTATTATGCCCGCGAGGGAATGCTCCGTGGTGCTAGTGGCTGGCAGATGCTAAACCGGACCGCAGGCCAGGGTTTCGCGATTTTGTTCAGCGATGCTCCGGAAAGCCGAAGTATGCTCTATTGGCTCTACTATTATTTCAACCGGCATCTTGGGTCGGAGTTGGTGGCTTTCGAGGGAGAAGCTCCCTTTTACAAAGCCCCGAGCGATCCTGAGGGAGCGTTCGCAGCTCCGCTGACTCCCCTCGTAGTTACCCGCGAGCCCAACGGAAATCGGCTTTGGATCATCCTGGCCAATGGCTCGTGGGAGACGGCGGTGCCCATGCAGCTCCGTTTCCGCGGATTCCGCCCGGCCCGATACATTGGCACGTTGTTGACAGATCATGACTTGGATGGCAAACCCCTTCTGCCACCTGGCAAGACTTTTGCCCGACCTTTCCAAGCGAGGCTGGTGGAAGGGGAACTCCGAGGGGAACTGCCAGCCCACTCGGTGGTATTTTTGACGGTGGAAGGGGTGAATTCCCCAGTAACTCGTTAACGGCCGGTCCTGGGCTTTATTGCAATTCCAGCTGGGCTGTGATTTGGCAGCTGGTATCCGCAATTAAACGGAGCCAATGGGCGGACAGCCCCTGGGGAAATTCGTACACGATCTCTTGCCCTGGGGGAACGGCAACTTCCGCGATCTTCACCCAGTGGGTTCGTTGCACCGTGGGGTCTACTTCCACTTCTACCGTGACCGGTTGGTTTGCCGTGTGCTGGATCCTCAAGGTTTTTCTCGGAAACCCGTAAATGAGAAAAGGTTCCGAAGGCTCCCCGGCCCGAATTGCACTTTGGGCCCAAGGGCCACCCCATCCCCGGGGAGACGGTAGCTGCCACAGATCATCGGTCTTTCCAAACCATAACCGGAGAGAACCTTCCCCCACGATGTTTTCCGAGGGCTCGGCATCGGCCGAAACACCCATAAGTACCAACATCCCCCGGTAGGAAGCAAAGTCACTAAGAAAACGTTGATGGGCACAGACAGGAACAATGCTCCGGGCATAAGGCAGGCCAGACACTTCGTAGAAAATTCCGTGGCAGTCGAGCAGTACCCGCTCGGTCTCTACCTCGCGAATCCGGGGCCTGTAGAGGGCGATGTTCTGCTCAATAGCCGGGGAGGCTTTGGGAAACCGGAGACAATCCCACCGTCCTTGCAAATTCCGCACAAGCCAAAAGGCCGAAGCCCGATCCCATCCAATAGCCACTACCTCCTCGCTCATTGCCCCTAAATTGCAAACCTCGGCAAATGGACGGGTGTCAATTACTCGCCACGTAGTGCCCGTCCCTTCAACCAGAATTCCGGAACGTCCGTCGGGAGCAATTCCTGCCGCGATGAGCACCGACCCAACTGAATGACCAGCCCGAAAGCGAATTTGGTCCGGTTCTAATCCGAGATTTTGAGGAATATCAATTTGGCCCACTACTTGGGCTGATGCTATGTCCACTTCATAAAGGACACCACTCTCTGCCAGGAGATAGCATCTTTCCGGCCCGGCGGGATGCCGCACGGTTGCCACGAAGACCTCCCGGGGCAGACCCTCGATCTTCCGGACAGCCCCTCGCTCATCAACCAGGTATCGGCCAATTACTAGCACAGTACCAATCATCTGGCGATTCCAGGCAGGAAGGATCCGAGCAGCACCTGAGGGTTTCCGATCGACAGAACCTTCATCTCCAGGCAACACTGCCAGGTCTGGCTCTACCCGGAAAAACCCTAAGGGCCGACACTCACTGGGAGTTTCCACGTTGGCCCAGACCCAGAGTTTTTCCGCAAGGGGAAGCATAGCTCCGCTTAAGCGGGCTTCGGGACTATCGGCAAGGGGAAGCTCCTGAAACCGATTCCCGTGCCGACGAGCCTCCGAGTAAAAGGGATTTGCAACCAGGGCGAGGGTTACCGGTACAGGTTTCTCGGCAGAGAGCCGGATCCAGCGGACAGCCTCCTCATCGGCCAGTTGCCACCATCGATTTTCCCCCGGCTGCACGACAAATTCTTGGACCGGTTCAAACTGCCCACTGCCTGTGCGGTCCATCTCCAGCTTCAGGCGAAGGCTCTCTCCTGGGCAAAAGCCCTCCGACGGCCGATCGACCTGAGCTCCCAGCTCCGCCGGGAGATCTGTAATCTCAAGCTCTTCTAACCTCCCCTGCTTCGGCCGAACAAAGCATAGGTGCGGCACACCATAATGGCCGAGAGCATTTCGGCCGTTATGCTCTGGGATCACTACCTCCCCGGCATCAAACTCGGCTTCATAAATCCGGTCAGTGTATACCTGATCATGACGCCAACGGAGGCGATAAGGGGTGGGTTTCCACTTCCCTGGCAGCTTCGGATCTCCCCGATCGTGAACGGCCAGATAGACGGTTACTGGTTGATTGACCACAAATCGGTATCCTGCACCTGGCTGGGTCATATCGCCTCGACGGACCGTTACCCGGGGTAAGAAAGCCAGCCCCTCGGGACACTCCTCGACCACAAATTGCCCGCTACATCGAGCAAAGCCTGCTGGAGCCTTCCACAGCAAAAAGAGGGTTCGATTTTTATAGCCTGCTACTAAGATCGGATCAGATGTGTAGTATGTACTACCTTCACGTTGCTTTTGTCCTTCTACCTTTTCCCTCAACTGGGGAGGTGGCAAAAAGTCAATTTGACCCCATCCGTGCACCTCTCCCCACTGTTCCAGCTCTTCCAATGTGCCGAACCAAAGGTTGGATTGAGGTTGTCCTCCCGTGCGGTGACGGGGTTGCTGCCGGGTACTGGGCCCAAATAGCATGGCGGAATTCTGGTTCCCCGCTAGCACCAACCGCTCCTCCCACACACAAAAATCCGGGACAATCCGCAGGTGAGCGGCAAAAGGGTCGATCCGGGCCCGGCTAGGGCCGAAATCTTCCCCCATCCGAAAGAACATCCCATGCATATCCAGAAGACAGGTCTGAGGAGCTACCCGATTGATCCGCGGCCATTCCGTGCACCAACCGTGATCGTGACTTTGGCTGGCCTTCGGTAGCCGAAAGTGATACCACTGGCCCTCCGACAAAACTGATAGGATCACGGAATTCCGATCCCACCCGGTTGCCCACAGGGGACCGGGATCGTCGGGAATGGCCCACACACCGGCTGCGGTAGTGACCTCGCAGTAAGCTGTTCGCTGAACAACTTTCCACGTCTGGCCATCCCACTCGGCAAGGCGACCACCTCCCCAGCCGCGGACTGCATCGGCTGAATCGTAAGTGTTATTGGCGACAACCAGTCGACCTTGCGAGGTATATGCCCCTTTGAAATGAGCCCGGCCCTCACGGATTTCTAACACTTGGGTCAGATCGGCAATTGCTCGAACCGCAAGCGTTTCTACATCCACTTCGTAAAGTTTGCCTTCCATCGCCTGGGCATATACGAAACGATGCGGCTCAAAGAGATGGCGAGCATAGGCCGTAATCCTTTCGCGGAGTAATCCCTCAATAACCCGCACATTTCCCTGTTTGTCAATCACATAGGGACCGAGGAATAGCTGCTGCGATTCCCGATGGACCATCCGGCCGGCATGGGTACCCACAACACTCTCCGGCCTTTTGCGGATTGCAAGATCTGGGCCAATCTCGTAAAGGCCTACCCCTTCTCCAGCGATATGAGCGACATAACTGACATACCACAGTTTGCCGGCCCAAGGTACCACAGCTCCAATACCGCATTCCGTCCAAGACCGGCTCGTGGCAGCCAAATGAGGGTAGATCCCGCTAATTCTCCGCCAGGGTTTCCCCGGCGAGGACTCCTCCCCGGCCGTCGGGGCAACGGAGCTGGCATTAACCGCAGTCAAAACCCAACTCCCGACAAACGTAGACGTGCCCTGCACCGGATCGGTCGCCCCGGCCCAAACGCTTCGAGGGTTAAGCATGTAGTACCCAAACATCATTACCAGGGCTATTGCCACCCTACTTGCGTTACGAAGATGCCGATTGTCCGTTTCCATCGCTTCCTCCCTCGGCGAATTCCGCAACTTCAAAAAGTTTGGTCACCTCCGAGATATCGGCAGGGTAAATCTTGCTACTCCGCCGGTAGGCGAACCCGGAACTTTCCATAGAAAACCATTTGCTGTTGATGTAAAGCAGTGAATTTCCCTGCTTCTCCCCTATTCTACATGGCCCCGCGGAGGCGGCCCCGAGTGGTCCCTAATATCCAGCAAGTCGTTCGGCAAATCCTAAACTGCGGCAGAAGCGTCTTTGCACCCTGCAGAGGTCTTCAATATACCCGCTGCGGACTGTCTGCTGTATACCTCACAGGACCGCGGGCTCACCTGGTCATTTCCGAAAGCACATTCTTAACCAATCCACTCGGCAAATTCGAGCTTGGAAGATTCGAAGTCAGCAGCTTCCCACCCCCGGAAGCAGTTACTCCGAAACATAGCAAGGCCAATTCACACTGCATTGCGAAAGGAGGGCCCCCTTCCTAAATTAATGCTTTGGGTTTGTCCCCTTGCTGAATTAACGCTGCGGATTTGTCAGGGTAGCAGAGCATCCAACGAGCACAGCCCAATCCGAAAAATCCTGGACCGAATCAAATCCGGGAGTAGAGCACGTTCTTGCATCTTCGGGGGCTTCTTGCGGAAAGAAAACTACAGATTCCAGCTAGCTTTGGGCCAAAGCCAGATAGGGGGGCAAAAATGGTTCCTTGGACAGAAATTCGGGAGTTTTTTCTCCGCCCGATCGTTTTCAGCGTGGTGTCCAACCTTGTTTCCTTCCTCCTCGGTTGGCTGGTTGGCTCCCTCCAAGCAAGGCAAGTCAGGCGGAAGCTAGCAAAGCTGTCCGCCGCTCGTGGGGAGGCGGAAGTTGTGCTCATTGTTTCCAACCGGGAAAGAATCCGTCCCGCTGTCGAGCGACATCTTAAACAGCTGGGAAAAGAAAAGCTACCTGTCTTTGAGGAACACCGAGAGGCACCATTTAGCCACGATTTGAGCGATTGGTTTGATTTCGTGCAGAAAGTAAGCAAAGCGGTCAGGCGGATCCGGCAATTTGCTCCTACCAGAATCTTATTTTTCACCAACGTCCCGGTCGCAATGGCTGTTGCATTGGGTGCTATTTTGGATAATGGTCCAGAAGTATGGGTGCACCATTACTTCAACGGCATGTACCGGGTAGTGGTGATCCTAGCACATGAAACAGTAGTGCCCCGGGAAGAAACGGAGTCTGTAATCCGAGAAGAGCGTTTAGGAGGAGTTTTGGAGCAGTCCCAAAAGCCGGACAAAATCCAAACGGATCTACCCGGACCACCACAGGAGTAGTCTCAGTAGCAGGGGGAATAAAAAGCCTTTATCTGCCCATTAAATAAAGCACACTACACTCCCTCGATAGCCGGTAACTGCCGATACCAGCTTTGACTAGCCAAAAAGCAACCCAAGGAGTGTGGGCCTCCTAAAGATGCACCGGGGCTCCTCCGTCACCATCGAGGGGCCTACCGCCGATTTTCGGAAAAAGAGTAGTCCAGAAGATGCTGGAAAGGCTGACCCTCAGGGATCCAGAGCCGGCCGAGTCGGCAACGAACCTAAGGACTTTCGCCGTTGGCCTCTGCGGCCTGGGAATCAGGCTTGGCCGGGAGAGCTTGGCGGGCCCGCACTGCCGCCAGAGCGGCTGCAATGTCCGGATCCTGCGGGGCTAACTCCGCTGCATGTTGGAGAGCACTTTCTGCCTCGGCGAACCTCCCCAGATGGAGCAAGGCAACACCATAGTTGTACCAAACTCGCGGACGGGTAGGTTGCAACGAGGCGGCATGCCCCAGTAACTGTGCTGCTTCTTCCAATCGAGCCGGATCTTCTCCCACCAATAGCCCCAGAGAATACCAACCGTCAGCAAAGCTCGGGTCAGCCTCGAGGGCAAGCCGTAGCTGCTCCTCCGCTTCCGCTTTCCGTCCTTGGCGGTCATAGAGAATAGCCAAATTATTTCGGGCAGGAACAAATGCTGGATCGATCCGTAGTGCCCATAAATAGGCTTCCTCTGCCCGTCGCTCGTCGTTCAAACCTGCAAAAAGAACCGCCAGGTTGAGGTGGGCCGCCGGCTGGTCCAGCAAGGCCTCCTGGCCTTTCCTGTATTCTTCTAGAGCAAAAAGCCAACGCTCCCGATCCGCCTTCGAAAAGTGATCCCGCCGAGCATGAAGCAGGAGCCGGGCGGCCTCCATTCGCACAAGGCGACAATCGTCCCCCAGACGCCGCATCAACCTCCGTTCGCCCGCGGGGTCGCTCAATTCCCCAAGAAGCCGTACCGCCGCCCACCGCACCAGCGGTTCCGGATCATCCGCAGCGATCAGGCCAGCAGCCCAGGCCTCCCCGGTTGTTCCCTCCCGCTCCAAATACGGAATCAAAAGAAGTAAAGCACTCGCACGAACAATTGCCGAGAGGTCTTTCCTCCGGACCAGACCCGCCAGGGATCGGGCAGCCTGCGGATTGCGAGATCTACCTGCAGCAATGGTATAGGCAAAATGATCCGACCAGGTCTTCCCGCCGTACCATTTTTCCACCCACTCTGCGGCCCACTGAGGGGTTTCCCCCTTCTCGGGATCGTTGTGACAGAGATTGCAAGCATTGGGGATGCCCAAAGTTACACTCAAATGTGGCCGGGGAACATCTAATTTGTGATCCCGCCTGGCATCCACCACCATGTAGGTAGTCTCAGGCATGTGGCACTCAACACACCGAGTACCCGGCCCACCGGGGTTCGGATGAAAATGGTGCCGCTCCGTGTCGTACTTGCTCGGCAGATGACATTGCCCGCAGAGTGCATTGTCAGGTACTTCAGGACGGGGGGAAAACGGATCTTCCGTGCGAAATCTTAAAGAGTGAGGATCATGACAATTCCCACATCGGACCCCCTTACGGAACATCAAACTTTGCAGAAACGAACCGTACTCGAAATCCTCCTCCAGAATCTGTCCATCCGGATAGTAAAGGGAGCCGTCGATCAGCTCGGGGAGGTAGTGATCTAAAAAAGCATGACCGGGCCGAAATCCGGGATATATCTGCTGCCGCCTGGCATGGCATGGAGTACAAGTGTCAATTTCCAGCTGCGGGTTCTCTCCGTTCAGCCGCGGCAATCCGTATCCCAACCGGCGATCCCAAAACAGGCTCCAAGCCTCCGCAAGTTGTACGTGCACACTACCCGGACCATGACAGGTCTCACACCCCACTCCCAGCTCCGTCCACGTGGTTCGATATCGGTTCTCCTTTAGGTCGTAGCCGCGGTCCAAGTTCGTGGTATGACACTCGGCACACATGTAGTTCCAATTTTGCAATGGCCGGGTCCAGTGCAGAGGGTCCGTGTGCGGAATTCGCTCCTTCGGGTACAAATGAAACCAGCTTTTTCGCTCTGTATCCCAGGCCAAAGGCAAACATTGGATGCGGCCATCGGGAAATTCCACCAGGTATTGCTGCAGCGGCCGAATCCCCAACACATACCGAACCTCAAATGTCTCCAAGTTTCCTTCCCGATTGTCGGTCGTCACAAAATACCGGTTACCCTCTCGGAAGAGACGACTGGTGACAGCAAAGGAAAGGTCCAATTTCCCCGCCGCGGCAAGCTCACGAGCAGCATCGGCGATCCTTTGGCATGCCCACACCACATCACATGGCCGAACCACCTCCGGATGCTTCTGCCGCTCCACGACGGACTGCCACAAATCCGGGGGGAAAATCTTGGACAACCGCTCACGGAAATCGGCAGCTGCCTCCCGCAAGACAAGGGCCCAATCGGAAGGAGAGACTCTTTCGGCCAAAGCCACCAATTCGTGGTCCTGAAGGCGGTGCAAATCCTCAAAAGCAATGTGCGTGAACGTTCGATCCTCAAAATCCCCCAGGACAGTCTCCGGGGTCGCCACCGCCATTGCATGAGCGTGGTCGGACAACTTCCACAAGTCCCACTCTTTTTGGTGACAGCTTCGACAAGACTCGCTCCCTACATACGTAGCCCGCTCGAGAGCATCTGCCGGAAGACAAATCCACCAATCCAAAAAAACCAGGAGGGCTGCAACACCGCCTAACCCCACAATTCCCAACAATATCCATCCGTATATTTTGTTCCTGGCAGTCCATCCCCGTTGGGAACTCCGGGTAAAGCCAGAGGCCCTCTGCCGGCCGTAGGAGGTCTCCTCCGCACGCGGTCCCCCACCAGTTTTCACCTTTCGGGTTCCTCGTGAGACCATCTTCGCTTTACTCTGCCGAAACGGTGCCGGAAGCAACCGCTGGAATACCACTGTCAGAGGGAACAAAATCGAACCTTCTGGGAACCCCATTCGCGGAGCCCCTATGCGGGGCCACCACCGACCACCATCAATATGGGATCAGATTCCCCCTGCCCCATTTCAGAAGATGTGGCTATGGCCAACCTCCCTGCAAAATCCAACTTTAGGGTTCCCACTCGATGTGAGCGGTCACCCCCAGATTCAATAACTTGGAGGCCCGCACACGGTGCCTCATACCACAAATGAGTAAACCCCTGGCATAATAACAGCCCGGGTGGCACCTGCAAGAAATTATTTTCCAAAGGGTAACCCCAGGACCATGGAGTTCCTCGTTTCCAGGGCAATATCGATCAGGCCCGAAGCAGTATTTGGAAAAAACCCGCGAATCCAGGTGCCTTTAGACCTTCCGGGCACTCGAGCTTTAAAAACGAGGTTTAACCGCAGGAAGAAAAGGGAGAATGGCCAAGGAGATCGACATGAAATCGGTTATTCCTGATTCAACGAGATCGATCTGCTATTGGTGTACGGGCTGCAGTTTCAGCCTCTAAATTTATATCCAGGAATCTTTTGACGACGGTTATCACAGAACCTCGTTTTCGGGCGGGCTAGCACCAGGAAGGTCAAGCCTGTGAAGAGTCCAAACAGAATTCGCAGCAAAATCCGCCGTCATGCCGGGAGGTTATCTGACGAACTGGAACGCCCGTAACCAAGCTAAGCAATTCCCGGTCGATAGCACACACTGCTCGCGATTCTTCAAACATGCTGATAAAGGCACAACTCCGTTTCCGTAACACCACCGGCCCACCATTTTCGGAAACGATCTCTGCAATCTCTCCTTCGGCCGTGAGGAGCCGACACAACTCGGCCAACCGTTCCTTCGGATCACTACCAGTAATAGACCGGCAGTAATGATCCGCGAGAATCTTGGCCACCCGTTTGATTACCCTCCGACGGAGGGCATCACCGCCGATCTCTTCAATGGCCCGAAGAAGGGCCGGCACCAACAAGTGTTGATTGCCCTGAAATAGAAGCTGCAGAGCCCGTTGAGTCAACCCATAACGGTGGCGAGGCCGCCCTCGACCGGACAATCGCTCAGTCGTTCGTTCTACAAGTCCCAAAGCAGCTAGTTCTCCCAGCTGCTCCATGATCGCCGTCCGGGTGACCCCGGTAGCTTTCATCAAGTCGGCAATCGTTTGAGGGGGCATTCCCACCAAATGCCGAACAATTCGCAACGCCGCTGGACTAATGTGAATATTCGCCATGATCGTCTCCCCCGCCATTGACCTCACTGCCTGCCGATAGCCACCTCCCTACCACTCAGTACCATGCCAACTTTCCAAACTTCGCACCTTTACTCCAACTCAGTCAAGCCTTTTAGGTAGGGCACTACTTCACCGCAGTCAACTCCCGAGGAAATCCCGTCCCCTCCGCAAGACGGGCTTGCTGCAGCCCGCCGCCAGTCCCCGGACTGTTGACTCCCGCTTTATTATCCGGAAGTTAAAAACGGGCTGTTTGCCCTCCAGCCACCCCATCACTGTCTCCGGAAAAAAGCGGCACTCCCGGCATTATCCAAGAAATTAGGGAATCTGGGACCCAACCGTGCAACCGCTCAAAATCCCGGACAATCCTCCCCGAGCCTGGGGAGCGAATTAACCCTGAAGCTTGGAAATCCAGCCCCAATGCGTCCTACTCCTCCTCTGCCGGAGGGGCACCCCATCTTCAGAAAAAGCTATTATGAACTTTCCCCGCTGGAATATTCCCGTGCCCAAAACAGAAATTCCACATCTCTTATTTTAGACGATAGCTGTCAAAAAACCTAGTGGCAAACCGATTTTTGAATCACCGGCCAAAAAGCTGCCCAATTCCTGTCCCAATCCTGGGAAGTTGAACATCCCGGCCTCAACTGGTGAGATTCGTTGCCTGGGTCCAAGTACCCCCGAAGCAGGTCACTAGTCCCGTCCGACGGATTACGGGATGCAAGGCCATCGAGGGACACTCGGGCTCTCGAACACTCGACCTTGACCACCGGAGAAAAAGTTCTCCGCGAGGTTTTTTACCCGATCCCGCAAACCAACAACGCAAACTACGGGTATTTGACTCCGGGACCGGGTTGACGGAAGATTACCGATCACCCTCAAATTACCCTCTGTCGGCAAAGTTCAGGGGCCTCTCGGCCACACAGCTAAGTGGTATCAATCCCCCTTCAAGGGTTGAAACCGATCCAGCATTCCCACTCAACGCAGCTTACTCAGCATCGACCTGAATAGCTCGGAAAACCGTCCTGCAAATGGCATCTAAAGCTACGAATAAAGTAACAAAAGACATAATTCGCTACCCGGAGATTCATCTGTGGCAAGCTCGCGACGGCTACCGGTTTGCCGTACGGAAATGGTCCGTTGCAAATCCCCGGGCCGAGGTGGTCTTCCTCCACGGGATCGTAAGTCACGGCGGGTGGTACCTGGCAAGCTGCAGTTTCCTTGCCCAAAGAGGTTACCAGATCCACTTTTTAGAGCGTCGAGGGTCCGGGCTTAACCTCGCCGGCCGAGGAGATGTCCCCTCCTATCGCACCTGGTTGGAAGATGTGGTCGACTACCTGGAAAGAATTCCGGGTAGGCCTCGTGTCTTACTGGGAATCAGTTGGGGGGCAAAGCTGGCCGCCGCGGTCGCCGGCGAATTTCCCAACACCTGCGAGGCCGTCGGCTTTATTGGACCCGGTCTATTCGCCTTTCAACAGGCAGGCCTAGGGAAGCAGGCTTTGCTCAGAATCCTGCGAAAGGTAGGGCTGGGGCGAATCCGTGTTACGATCCCTCTTCAAGACCCCCACCTTTTCACGGACAATCCGGATTGGCTATGGTACCTGGCTTCCGATCCACTTACCCTCCGGAAGGTCACGATCCAGTTTGCCACAGAGGACCTAAAACTCAACTCTCTAGCTCGCCGAAATCCGGAAGCTATTCGGCAACCAGCACTTCTTATCTTAGCAGGTCAGGACCGAATTTGCGATAATCAAAGGACCAAGCAGTATTTCAACCGCATCGGGGGGGCAAAACACTTGGTGGAATTCCCCTCTTGCCACCACACCCTCGAATTCGAGCCCGATCCTCTGCCTTACTTCCAAGCCCTTGTGCACTGGCTGGAAGAAATCACCTCCTCTTACACCAAATCGTTTCGGCAAGAAAGGCGTTGCCTCAGCATAGAACCGTGAAGGAACGTGTAACTTCAAGCGGGCATTTGCCAACGTCGATTTTCCAAAGGAGTTTACTTGTGGACCACAGCTTCCGGAAGTACCCCCGGAAGGTCGGCCATGACTTTCAGGCAGCTGGGGTGAAGGTCTCCCATTTAGCCAACTCAATGTCATTATGTAGAACGAGAAGGTCCCATTTAAAGATGAACCGTTCACAGAAGGCGAAAATTTCCATCCTTTTGAGCGAAGGTTCAAGCACCTCCGCCCGACAGACTCTCTATGCTCTTGGCGGACGATATCGGATCGACGTTGTGGACCCGGCCTTTTTGTGCCAGTGTCGTTTTTCCCGATTTGTTCGGCGAATTTGGCCCTGTCCTCCCTTCCGAACCGATCCGGCCGGCTATCTTCGGTATGTGGTGGAACTTCTCCGTCGCCACAAGTATGATGTGCTCTTTCCCACACATGAACAAGTGTACCTTTTCTCCCGCTTTAGGGACCGACTGAGCCAACTGGCCGGGCTGGCAGTACCCCCCTTCGAAGTCCTTCGCCGTATGATCAGCAAACAGGGTTTTCTCGAGGTACTCGAAGAACTCAAGCTTCCATATCCACCCACGGTAATCGTTCGCTCTCGCGAGGAGCTTCTCCGAGCATGTGAGCAATTCCCGGTTTTTATAAAGGTCGATCATACCACCGCCGGCGAGGGTGTCTTTCGTGTAGAAGATGCCCACCAGTTGCCACCCCTCCTTGACCGGCTAAATCGCCGAGGGTTTCTTGACGGCAAGCACGTCATTTTGGTGCAAAGGCCTGCCGAGGGAATTAAGGGGGCGGTAGCCGGGGTTTTCCAGGATGGCCAGCTTGTCGCCTATCACTGCGACCAAGCCGTGGCTTTGGGAGTCGGAGGATCCACCCTTTGCCGGGTCACCATAGAGGATCCCGTGGCAGTGGAGCACCTGCGTCGGCTGGGAGCCCACCTGGGCTGGCACGGTCCGATGGCTTTGGAGGTCTTCCGCAATCCCCAAACGGAAACGATTCAGTATGTGGAATGTAACCCGCGGATTGGCGAGACCGTCAATCCTACACTCGGTGGGACAAACTTTTGCGAGGCCATGGTGCGGATCTCCCTGGGGGAGAAGCTTTCACCCCTGCCGGCCCCTCGAGTAGGCACCCGGACTCATCAGGGCTTCTTGGGCATGATGGCCGTGGGCTGTCGCGGAGGCACTCGCCGCGAAGTCCTTCGCGAGCTATTTCGTTGGTTGGCTGGCAAAGAACCTTACGCAGGAGGAGAAGACGAACTCACACGGCCCGGTCAGGATTGGCTCAGTCTGGCCCCGGCCATCGCGATGACCGTGCAACTCCTGATTTGGCCCAAGTCGGCTCGATGGGTCGTTAGCCGCACGGTGGCCAACTATGCTCTCTCGGCAGAAACGGTCGAAAAGATCGACACCATGGAATTTCCTGAATAATTTTCCCCAAACCGAGAGGTGAGGGAAGTGTACAGAAATGTCCCGTAAAAATGCTTCAACCGACTAAATGGGTTCCACCTCCCACTCGTGGATTTCGAGCGAAGCTCCCCGTTGAAGAAAATCGACCGCCAACACCAGGCGACATTTATTAGCTCGGTAAATGATGGTTCCTTCAAATCCCATGAACCGCCCCACTTTCACGCGAACTCGTTGGCCCTTTTCCAGCCGCACTTCGGGCACAAGGTGAGCCCCACGCTTATCCGCTTCGAATAGCTGCCGAAGCTGGTTGTGAAACACTTCCTGGTCGTAAGGAAGGAGGATCCGGCTAACACATTGGGTTTGCCAGGCAGCCTCGCGGGCCGAGTGGTCACCGAAGAAGAAGACGTATCCCGGAAATAAGGGAAGATAGGCTCGCCTTTTCCGCCCGCTCGCCGAATACCATTCGTGAAGATAAAGGGGACAGAAGTGGGCAACGCGACGCGAACGCAACTGCCGCACAAGCTTCTTTTCGTGGCGGGCCATGGTATAGGCCACCCACCAACTCTCCCCGTTCGTCCCTGCATCCCCGATGAGCGAGAAAAGCTCCTCTGGATAGACATTCGGCTCTTTGGCCAGGATCGGCATCGACTCACCTCCCCAAATATCCCATTACTTGCCCACTTTGCTACCGAAACTAATCGTGCGAAACTGCTCCGATGGTTCCCCACCCATCCAAATAAGGCCTGAGTTAGGGATTCCCACTCCCTGGGGCGAGTGTTGCCGACTTCCCAGCGTGCTCCGTCAGTCCGTGGCACCTATTCCACCACCCCCCACAAGCTTCAAGCCGCGAATAAGACAGTCACTTTAACCGTAGCTTATCCGCACTACAAAATCTTGCAAGGAATCGTCACCTTTCAGGCAGCATGCAAACTGAGGACCAAACGATTCGGTCAGCTTATATGGAAAGTGCAATTCGTACCAAAGCTATGGCATAAGAGTGCAATTCGTACCAAAGGTACGGCATAAAATGGCCTGCCAGCGTCCACCCATCGGGTAAGCCCTTTCGCTGCCCCCCTTCTTTTACCGCACACCTCGGCAATAACAGGACACAAAAATTCCCGGTTTTCACGTCATGAAGAATTTGCACCAAAAAAGAGACGCTTTCCGACCGTCCCGATTCAAACTATGGACCCAGCGACACAGAATTTTCGGCATCGGATGAAACAACAGATGCTACTCGAACAGACACCAGCCCGCTGAGTTCGCCGGTCGGCTCGCTTCACACAATCAGTTTCTCGCTTCCCCCCGCCCTTCACATGGCATGCAATCTCATTTTATGAGTTCCCCGCCAAATGAGCAGGGGGTAAGCCTTCGATTTAAGGCGAGGCAAACCGAACTGAGGTCCTATCCGGCGAATCCTTTGAACGAGAAAGACGGGTGCCCTCCGCAAGTGTAAGACGGTTTTCTCGGAAAATTCGGCATTTTTCACACACAGTTCGATATGAGCGAAGAACTGTGCAACGAGTTCGAGATATGAGCAAGGAACTGTGCAACCCCCTTCCCTTGAATTTCCCCATGGACAGAGAACCGGCAAAACGTCGCTGGGCCGTACTTTCTCCGCCCCGCTTGCCCCCCCACCTTCCCCCAGGGTCCTCGCCCGGTCCTGGCGGCCGTAAACCTCTTTCCCACGCCCAGGTGGCCTGTCCCCGCGGGGAAATCTACAGGTTTCCCTAGCCCTGGCAGAGTCCCAAGTAACTTACCAAAAACGGCCGATAGGTCTGAAAAAATTACTTTGAACAATTTGAGCTCAGAAAGGTTCAGACTCCTCGGACAGTGGGAGAGTAACGCTCGTCCCTCTAAATTTTTCAGTGGTGCCAATAACCACCCGGATACTCTTAGCCCCTCTCGGCCTTCCACCTCACCAGCCGGCGTGCTCCGTCCTGTCGGGACTTAATCCTCGCACAAACGCCCGACAATAATAAGCGTGGCCAGGTTCAAGCGAAAGCTGAGGCTATCTCGGTGACCGTGCCTTTGTTGCGTAAGATAGGAAGTACTATTAGAAGAGAGTTAGGATGCCAACTGTGGCAGCTCAACCCTTGACGGCCAAGTGACTTTCACCCTCCAGTGGGATCGTGAGCCCCTAATTCCACAGAGGCATCAATCCTCCATCGACTGGCACCCACCCGGCTAGTCTTAATAGCCATTGCACCAACTTTGGACATCGGGTAGCCTAGGCTAATTGGAGGCAGTTCTAAGCTATACCGCTTCCGGTTATCTTCCGCTCGCCTGAACAAAGCCTCCATGTGAACACCGCTCCCCGAGTCCTTTGCAGCCGGCCCAGCTACACCCCAAGCCGCTTGTCCCGGAAGATCTTCAGGTCATCTCCGCCCAAAAGCAAACTCGCACCCATTGCCGATAGGAGCTCGTCCGTGCTTCAACGATTCGACGAGTAGTTTGGAGAACCCAACCCCCAACGGGCTAGCGGAGTTTTCTTCAACGCACCAAAGGCAAAAGTAGTGGCTTTTTTGGTTTCTACCCTTCCGTGAAAACCCGTTATGAAGCACCCTGCCTCGAAACCACGGACCTTTAGTCCACCTTTTTAGTCGGCAGCGGTGGGATTGACCAGTTCGCAGGATCAGACGAACGCCGACCTGCAGCCAAAAAATAACGTGGTTACGTGGGTCATGAGGGCCAAACCCTGCCCCCTTATCCCGGTAGCCCTTTGGTTTCGAGGTGCCAATTCTTCCATGCAAAAATGATTCTCCCCGAGTCAATCCCGCTCGGGGTTCACCGGGAGCACGGGAGGTCGTGAAAATCAGACTGGAGACAGAAATTCAGTGGAGAAAAATTCTCCGTCCCTGGCCGAAGTGGGCTTTTCTCAGTCCAGGGGGCAAGCAACTTGCCGCTCCGGCCTCCTCTTCGGATCACCCCAACACCCGAACTTCTCCCTGTTTGAAAAACTCGGCCCGCAGAATTTCAGAAGTCTTCCAAAACCACCAAACTGCGGAGGAAAGGGACAAGATGTCGAGGGCAAAAAATTACCAATAACGGGGTCACAAAATCGGCAGCTCAGGGCAGGTAAACCTTGGGATATCCTATATTCACGGTGCCTACCCCCGACCGATAATATTCCCATATTCAGCGTTGGGTTTTTACCGTTCTCAGCTCCACTAAGCAGCGGCAGAGAAAGTACCGAGAAAAGGGAATTGCTCTCGCCATCACCCAATGAGCTTGGGGACACCCCTCGAAAATAACCGGTTTCACGGTTTTTTGACACACAAAGCTCCGGGATTTTCCTCCGCTCTTTGCCTCCTGGTTTTGCGAAATTGAAAACTGTGAGCGGACCACGCGATGAACCAAGAAGATCTGCAGGCCAGGTATGAAAACCTCATGAAAGTGGTCCTTCTAGAAGGCCAAACCGAATTCCTTCCAGCGGTGCGGCAACTAGGACGGGAGTTGTTTGCTGCCAAGCTTACTCCTGCTGATGCGGTACAAATGCACACTCGAGCAATCCGACGAGTGGGGGAGCGTCTTTGGCCCCATGTTGCCCTACCACGACCGGCCGATCTCGGTCTCCTATTAGAGCTTCTCGTGGGATGGGGTGAAGAAGCTCAAACGGCGACCGCCCAACTTCGCTCGACCCTGGAATTCCGGGAAAACACGTTGAGGATGATGCAGGGGGTAGCGGAGGACCGCTTGGCTCAACTGATTCTTGGCAATCAGCTGCTGGACCGGGAAATTCGAGAACGTCGACGCGTCGAGAAACGTCTACGGAGGGCTCGACTTTGGCTTTCGCGCGCCCAACGGACGGCCGGCTTGGGATTTTGGATCTGGCACTTCCCCGCTGGGAAATTTCGGATTTGGGGGCTCTTTTCTTTCACCCGGACTTTTGGCGTTAATGCGAAGACAGTCACCCGGCCAGAGGAATTTCTCAGTTGGGTTCATAAGGAGGATCGGCCGAAAGTCGAAGCCGCTTTCGCTCAAATCCGCACCGGTGAAACGCCGGAGGAGTTGGAATTCCGTCTAGGAGAAGCCCAACCCATCTATGTAAAACAGGAGGTGGTGGTCCGACGAAAGAAACACCAGGCCGGTGGGGTAGCTTTTGGAGTTCTCGTGGATCTCACCCGGATAAAGGAAGCAGAAAGTGCTGTTCGCCGAGCTCAGCGGATTGCCGCCATCGGAAGCTTTGCCGCCGGAATTGCTCACGAAATCAATAACCCGCTTGGCTCAGCCCTCCTTGCCGCAGAGACCGCCTTGGCTTTGCTAAAAGATCCACAGCAACTCCTCACGGTGGAACAATGTCTTCGAAACATTTTAGAGGCCATTGAACGGTGCGGCCGGGTGGTTCATGGGCTATTGGCCTTCGCGCGCCAGCAACCGGCAGAACGAGAAATTTGCGACCTGAACGCGATTATCACCCGAGCCTCGGAAATAGTGCATGGTTTTCTTGAGCAACGGCAGGCCACCCTCCGCACCGAGTTGTGTGCCCAACCGCTCGAGGTGCTGGCCTCTGCCCTGGAGTTGGAGCTGGCCCTCGTGAACCTTCTGCGAAATGCAATCGAATCGCGACCTCAGGGGGCCGAGGGGGGGGTTCGAACGACCTCCCGCGACTCGTGGCCAGCTGTGCGGGATGCATACAACGGGCCAGGCGGGCGTCT
>Ga0071330_1065513_pt1 | contig 29435 bp, 29 predicted proteins | sample GBScel77sediment_FD_63802 | JGI IMG/M metagenome (GOLD analysis project Ga0071330, IMG submission 63802) | Hot spring sediment microbial communities from Great Boiling Spring, Nevada - Cellulolytic enrichment Sediment 77C v2 (version 2) | ecosystem: Environmental > Aquatic > Thermal springs >...
CTGGTTGTTTATATCTTTTGGGCTGTAAGGGGCCTATTACGCATGCGGATTGTCCTCTGAGGAAGTGGAACAATGGGGTCAACTGGTGCATAGATGCGGGGATGGGATGTCAGGGATGTACGCAACCTGAGTTCCCTGATCAACTTGGCCCCTTCTATGAGAAGATCACCGATGTTCATGTGCCAAAGATAGGCGAATATTGGCAGAAGAAGGAGGTTTAGCGATGGGGAAGATCGTTATCGATCCCGTAACGCGGATTGAAGGACATTTGAAGGTTGAAGTATTGGTTGATGGGGGGCAGGTTAAAGAGGCGCGTTGTTCCGGTCTGCTCTTCAGGGGTTTTGAGAGGATTCTTAAGGGGCGTGATCCTCGAGACGCTCAGATAATAACTCAGAGGATATGCGGGGTCTGTAACCATTGTCATACAACTGCTTCAACTTACTGTCTTGATAGCGCCTTTGGGATCGCCGATAAAATCCCACATAACGGCCGTTGGATAAGGAATCTTACCCTTGCCTTTCACCAGTTGCAGGATCATATTCTTCACTTTTATCTGCTTGCTGCTCTGGATTATGTGGATGTCACGAAGGTGGCCGATTATGAAGGCAATGACCGGGTTTTGAACTCTGTTAAGGAGTTCTTGAAAAGAGGCGAGCTTTCGCCCTTTGTACCCCGGTATGAAGGGGATTATAGACTTCCTCCCGAATTAAACCGGGAACTCTGCGCTCATTATGTTAAGGCCCTGGAGATAAGGCGAAAGGGACACGAGGCGGTGGCCATTTTAACAGGGAAAGTACCGCATGCTTGTACCATTACTCCGGGCGGAGCCACCGAGACTGTAACGATTGACAAAGTGACTTCCCTTCTGTGGAGGGCGAGAGAACTAAGGGAGTTTGTGGAGGATTATTATATACCTGATGTAGTAAAGGTGGCCGAATATTATAGCGATTACTTTGAGATCGGAAGGGGCTGTGGTAGGTATCTTTCCTATGGGACTTTTGACTTGGACGGTTCTAATCCGGATTATGCCCAAAGGGCCCGATTCTTTAAGCAAGGTACAACCAACACCAAGTTAGAATACGAACCCCTTGACCTTGGAGTCATAAATGAGTACGTCAAGTATTCTTTTTATGACAATTCCACAAGTGGAAGGCATCCCTTCCAGGGTGAGACGGAACCCCTTCCGAAGAAAGAGGGAGCTTACTCGTGGCTTAAGTCCCCAAGGTATAAGGGAGAGGTTTACGAAGTGGGGCCATTGGCAAGGATCGCCGTAATGTACGCCAGTGGTGATCAGAAGGTTCGAGATCTTGTGGATTCAATTCTCGGGCATTTTAAGGCTTCAAAGGAGGCTCTGTTTTCGGTACTTGGAAGGCATGCCTCCCGAGCCCTATGTGCCCTTTTGATCGCCAGGCAGCTTGAAGGGTGGGTTCTTGAACTTAAGCCTGGTGAGCCCGCTTGGATCCCCTTCGAGATTCCTGATGAAGCGGAAGGGGTTGGGATAGTGGATGCGGCAAGGGGAGCTTTAGGGCACTGGGTGGTTATAAAAGATAAAAAGATCCATAATTACCAGTGCGTGGTTCCCACCACCTGGAATGCTTCTCCCAAGGACGATATGGGGAATCCTGGTCCGATAGAACAGGCCTTAATTGGAACCAAGGTGAAGGATGAGAAGAACCCCTTTGAGATAGTGAGGATCATAAGGTCTTTCGACCCGTGCATAGCCTGTGCGGTTCATCTGTTAAACGCTAAGGGGAATACGATAGGAAGGTTCATTATAAGTTAGGGGAGGACCAAAATGGTCAGGTCTGAACAGAAGCCATTGGAAGAGATTTTGGGATATTTAAAGGATTGCAAGAAGGTCTTTCTTTTAGGCTGTGATGGATGTGCTCAGGCAAGTGGAACTGGAGGGCTTCCTCAGCTCAAGGAGATGAAAGAAAAACTTGAACAAAATGGCAAGGAAGTAACGGGGCTTATGGTCGTGGATTTTTTGTGTCAGAAAGCGCTTGTGGCCTCTCACCTGAGGCCTCTTGAAGAAGAGGTGATGAGTTCGGACGCCGTTTTGGTTTTGACCTGTGGGTTGGGAATACAGGCATCAGCGGCTATGATCAAAAAACCGGTTGTTCCGGGTTGTAACACCGTTCCCTTAGGTGGGACTAGAGGAGAGTGGAGAGGAAGTGAAAGGTGCCTTGAGTGTGGCGATTGCGTGCTCTTTTGGACCGGGGGGATTTGTCCTCTTACGGCTTGTTCGAAGGGGCTTCTCAATGGAGCCTGTGGAGGGGCTTCTAATGGGAAATGCGAGGTTGACAAAAACAAGGATTGCGGTTGGGAAAAGATTTACCTAAGGCTTAAGGAATTGGGGCAACTTGAACGTTTGAAGCATTTCATCCCGCCAAAAGCTTACAACAAGATGAGGCCCAAGGGAGAGATCTTGACTTCCTTCCTTTGGGCACTTGAGCAGAAGTGAGGAGGGGAAAGATGGGTCTAAGAGAGGCCTTTGAGAGCGGAAAATTTGTGGTAACGGCTGAAGTCGGTCCTTTAAAAGGAACGGACATTACGGAGATAAAGGAGGTTGCCCATTTACTCAAGGGTAAGGTCGACGGGACAAATGTGACGGATCAGCAGAGTGCGGTCATGCGGCTTGGTTCCATGGTCACCTGTTATCTTCTTAAGCAAGAAGGACTTGATCCCATTTTGCAGGTAACCTGTAGGGACAGGAACAGGCTTGCCATCCAATCTGACCTTTTGAGCGCCCATGTATTGGGGATAAGGAATGTTTTGGCCATAACCGGTGATTATCCCACCTTGGGTGATCATCCCGATGCGAAGGCGGTTTATGATGTAGATTCGGTTCAATTGGTTTGGATGATCAACCGACTTAACCAAGGATATGACGTGGCAGGGAATGAACTCCAAGGAAAGACCGATTTCTTCATCGGGGCAGTGGTAACTCCCATCACCGATACAGAAGCGGCCTTTGAACTTCAGTTGATAAAGATGGAGAAAAAAATCGAAGCAGGGGCCAAGTTTTTCCAAACCCAGGCCGTTTATGACATTGATGCCTTCGCTAAGTTCATGAAAAGGGCCGAGAAGTTCGGTGTACCGGTTCTGGCAGGCATCATCCCCCTTAAGTCCGTCGGTATGGCCCGGTACATGAACAAAAACGTGGCTGGAGTATTCGTCCCCGAACACTTGATAGAAGAGATGCAAAAGGCGGAAAAACCCGCTCAAAAGGGCCTTGAGATCGCCGCAAGGTTGATCAGGGAAGTTAAGGACCTCTGTCAAGGGGTCCATATAATGGCCATAGGTTGGGAAAAGAAGGTCCCAGAGATATTGGAATTGGCAGGCCTTATCTAACCGCTTAAGAAGGGGAGGGTTACCTCCCCTTCTTTCTTTTTTACCTAAAAACTTTCGCAAAAAAGAAGAAAAGTGTAAAATTTTTCACAAATTAGGAGGGATTTCGTTTTGGGGAAAAGGGTCATATTAGGGGTTGGAAACATCTTGCTTAAGGATGAAGGGGTAGGGGTTCATGTGGTTAAGATGATGGAATCGATGGAGCTTCCTGAAGGGGTGGAAGTGGTTGATGGGGGGACCCTTGGTTTTGATCTTCTGGGGATTTTTGAGGATAGCGAAAAAATCGTTATTGTAGATGCCTTAAAGGGAGGGCATGAACCGGGGACCATTTACAAGGTTACCCCCGAGGAGCTTAAGGGCGATCTGAATCGGGCTTTGAGCCTTCATCAGGTTGGGCTTTTGGAAGTAATGGAGATGGGGAAGCTGTTAGGGTTTCAACCTAAAGTTGTTATAATCGGGATTGAGCCTAAGGAGATCGATTGGGGAATGGAACTAAGCGAGGAAGTGAAGGTGAAGCTCCCAAAGGTCATCTCGCTGGTGTTAGAGGAGATAAAAAGTGCATGAGTTAAGTATTGCTCAGAGTTTACTTGATATAATCGCTCAACAAGCCCAAATTTATGGGGCCAAAAGGGTCACCAGGGTAAACCTAAGGATTGGTGCCCTAAGTGGGGTTGTGAAAGAGGCCTTATGTTTTGCCTTTGAGGTCTTGAGTAAAGGACATGTGGCAGAAGGAGCCACTTTGGAAATAGAGGAAGTCCCGGTGAGGATAAGGTGCGAAAGATGCGGGATCTTTGAAGGGATCCCCTTTTTGGTCTGTCCCGACTGTGGGGAAATAGCCGAGCTCCTTAGTGGAAGGGAGCTCGAGATTTATTCTATGGAGATAGAAGATGGAAGTGAAGGTAGTGAAGGATATTCTTGAGGCCAATGAAGTTATAGCTGAAGAGAACCGCCGACTCTTCAAGGAGAAGGGCCTCTACGTGCTTAACCTTATGGGGGCCCCTGGGACCGGCAAGACCACGCTTCTTGAAAGGACCATCGAAAGGATAAAGGATCGGTGGAAGGTGGGTGTCATCGAGGGAGACATTGCCACAAGCAGGGATGCTGAAAGAATCGCTCAATACGGAGTCTCGGTGGTTCAGATAAACACTGGAGGGGCTTGTCATCTGGATGGGAATATGGTCCGTATGGGGTTAAGGGAACTTCCACTTGAAGGACTCCGAGTTTTAATTGTTGAAAATGTGGGGAATTTGGTCTGCCCTGCCGAATTCAACATAGGAGAGGACGATAAGGTAATGATCCTTTCGGTGACCGAAGGGGAGGATAAGCCTCTTAAGTATCCCCTGATGTTCCAAGTCTCAAGGCTTCTGCTTTTAAACAAGATCGACCTTCTTCCCTATGTGGACTTTAACCTTGACCGATTCAGGGAATTCGCCCTTAAGGTGAATCCTCATCTTGAGATAATCCCCATATCCTGTAAGACTGGTGAAGGGCTTGAGGAGTGGATCAAGTGGCTTGAGAACCGCTTAAAAGAAACCCGATGAAAAGGCTTCGCTTGACCGTAAAGGGGATAGTCCAGGGAGTGGGTTTTAGGCCCTTTGTTTTTAAGGTGGCCTCTGCCTTAAACCTTAAGGGTTGGGTTTTGAACGATGAAGAAGGGGTTAAGATCGAGATAGAAGGGGATGAAGAGAAGCTTGAGGAGTTTTTAAGGGAACTTCTCTCTAATCCTCCTCCCCGAGCCGAGATCGAAGAAGTGGAAAAAGAAGAACTTGAACCGATAGGGTATAGTTCATTTGAGATAAAGGAAAGCGAGGAGTCCTTTGAACGATCGGTTCTCGTTTCGCCTGATATGGCCACCTGTGAGGATTGTTTGCGGGAGCTTTTTGATCCTCAAGATCGTCGTTATCGTTATCCCTTTATAAACTGTACCAATTGTGGACCTCGCTTCACCATTATAAAAGATGTGCCTTATGATCGAGATAAAACCACAATGGCCTCCTTTAAAATGTGCCCCGATTGTTTAAGCGAATACCATAACCCTTTGGACCGAAGGTTTCATGCCCAACCAAATGCCTGTCCAAAATGTGGACCTAAAGTTTTTCTTCTTGACCGCGAAGGAAGAAAGATGGAGGTTGATGATCCGATCCGCGAAGCCATAAAGCTTCTCAAAGAGGGGAAAATACTCGCAGTTAAGGGACTTGGCGGGTTTCATTTGGCCTGTGATCCCTTCAAGGAAGAAGTGGTGTGGGAGTTGCGGAGGAGAAAATGGAGGGAGGATAAGCCTTTTGCCTTAATGTGCAAGAACCTTGAAGTCGTAAAAGAGCTCTGTTTTCTTGAAGAAGGAGCGGAAAAGCTTCTTTTAAGTAAAGAACGCCCCATTGTCATCCTCAAAGGGAAACCCTCCTCGCGTATCGCTCCCTCGGTAGCCCCAGGGCAAAACACCCTGGGGGTCATGTTGCCTTATACTCCCCTTCATCACCTTCTGTTTGAGGACGGAATAAGGTGTCTCGTCATGACAAGTGGCAATATAAGTGACGAACCCATAGCTTATAAGGATCAGGAGGCCTTGGAACGGCTTTCGAAAATCGCTGACTTTTTCCTCACTCACAATCGCCCCATTTGGATGAGGTGTGATGACTCGGTGATGAAGGTTTTTAAGGGTAAACCCCTCTTTTTCCGGCGTTCCCGAGGATACGTCCCTAAACCCATATTCCTAAAAGGGGCCAAGAGGAATGTCCTGGCCTTAGGAGCGGAACTTAAAAACACCTTTTGTATAACCCGAGGTTCTTATGCCTTTTTAAGCCATCATATAGGTGATCTTGAAAACTATGAGACCTTTAGATCCTTTGAGGAAGCCATAGAGCATTTTAAGAAGCTTCTTCGAGTTGAACCCGAATTGTTGATTCATGATTTACACCCTGATTATCTCTCAACTCGCTATGCCCTTGAAAAAGATATACCTCGTTTGGCCATTCAACACCATTTCGCCCATGCCTTAAGCTGTATGGCCGAATATGGGCTTGAAGGCCCGGTTTTGGGAATAATTATGGACGGAACCGGTTTCGGAGAGGATGCTACTATCTGGGGATGTGAGTTTTTAGAGGTTACAACAGAAGGCTTTTTGAGGCTTGGACATTTGAAATATATAGAGATGCCAGGAGGCGAGAAGGCCATAAGAGAACCATGGAGGATGGGGGCTATATATTTAGAGAAGGCCTTTGAGGGAAAATGGACCATGGATCGTTATAAGGAACTCGGATGGGAACTTTTGAGAGAGGGGGTAAAAAGGGGCCTTAATGCCCCCTTATGTTCGAGCATGGGGAGGTTATTTGACGCAGTATCAAGCATAATTGGCCTAAGGGATATGGTGAATTACGAAGGCCAAGCGGCCATCGAGCTTGAAGTCCTTGCGGATCCCAAGGCCCAAGGGAATTACCCTTTTGAGATGGATGGATATGTGGTAGACCCTCTTCCGATGATAAGGGCGATCGTAAGGGACTTAGAAGCTGGGATTAATAGGTCTCAAGTGGCCATGCGATTTCATAGGACCATCTCAAAAATGATCCTCCAAGTGGCCCAGAGGGCTCGAGAAGAACGAGGGCTTCAAGAGGTGGTGTTAAGTGGGGGTTGTTTCCAAAACCTTTTGCTTTTGGAACTTGTCACAAATCTTCTTGAAGGGAATCACTTCAAAGTTTATACTCACCACAAAGTCCCTCCTAATGATGGAGGCATCTCCTTAGGTCAGGCTTATTATGGAAGCAGGTGGAGGAGTTAGGGATGTGTTTGGGAATACCGGGTAAAGTTTTGAGCATTAAGGACGAAATGGCCGAAGTAGACTTTGGGGGAGTTAAAAGGACCGTTAGTCTTCTTCTTTGTCCTGAGGTAAAAGTGGGAGATTATGTATTGGTTCATGTGGGGTTTGCCATAACTAAGCTTGAGGAAGAAGAGGCAAAAGAAACCTTAAAGCTTCTTGAGGAGTACCTTGGAAGAGAGGAACTTGATTGAGGCCATAAAAGCCCTTCATGATGGGCCAATTCGCCTGATGGAGGTTTGTGGGACCCATACGGTCTCCATCTCCCGGGCGGGCATAAGGGGGGTATTGCCAAAGGGGATTGAACTTCTCTCAGGACCTGGATGTCCGGTGTGCGTAACCCCTCAGGAGGAGATCAAGCAGGCCATGGACTTAGCCCGGGAGAAAGAGACGGTGCTTCTTACCTTTGGGGATCTTATGAGGGTTCCGACAAGATATGGTTCCTTTGAGACCCTTAAGGCTGAAGGATCGGACATAAGGGTTATCTTTAGCCCCTTTGATGCCATAAGAATTGCCGAGGAAAACCCGGGAAAAAGGGTGGTCTTTTTCAGCGTGGGGTTTGAAACAACGGCACCAGCGGTGGCAGCTACTATCGTTGAGGCGAAGAAATGGGGATTAAAAAACCTGTTTTTTTTAAGCGCTCACAAATTGATACCTCCTGCTTTAAGGACTCTTCTTGAGGGAAGAAGGGTTTTAATAGATGGGTTTATCCTTCCTGGGCATGTGAGCGTGATAATTGGAAGGAAACCCTATGAGTTTATCCCTCGAGATTTCGGGATACCCTGTGTGATAACGGGGTTTGAGCCTCAGGACATCTTGGAAGGTATATTAATGCTTCTTAAGCAAAAAAGGGAAAAAAGGGCGGAAGTCCAAATCCAATACAAAAGGGCGGTAAGACCCGAAGGAAATCCCAGGGCAAGGGCTTTGATGGAAGAAGTCTTTGAAGAAAGGGATTCCCGGTGGAGGGGGCTTGGTCTAATTCCCTTAAGTGGGTTGGGTTTGAGGGAAAACTTTAAGGAGATGGATGCCCAAAGGGTTTTTGACCTTAAGGATCCTGAACCCATCCCTGATCCTCCTAATTGCAAATGTGCCGAGATCCTCCAAGGACTGCTTAAGCCTCCCGAATGCCCCCTGTTTGGAAAGACTTGCACCCCTCAGCATCCAGTGGGGCCTTGTATGGTCTCATCAGAGGGAAGTTGTTCGGCTTATTATCGATATGGAGATTTTCATGCAGGATAAGATCCTTTTAACCCACGGGGCAGGTGGAAGGGCAAGTTATGATCTCGTTAGGAAGTTTTTCCTCAGTTTTTTCTCCAATGAGGTACTTCAAGCCCTTGATGATGCAGCGGTTTTAAGTTTGGATGGAAGCAGGTTAGCTTTCACTATAGACGCCTATGTGGTTTATCCCTTGTTTTTCCCGGGAGGGGACATAGGGAAACTCGCCCTATGTGGAACCGTTAATGACCTTTCGGTTATGGGAGCAAAGCCGGTAGGGATAGCCGTAGCTTATATCCTTGAGGAAGGCTTTCCCAGGGAGGACCTTGAAAGAATCACCTCTTCTTTAAGTCAAGCAGCCAAGGAAGTTGGGGTTTGGGTTGTCACGGGTGATACCAAAGTAGTCCCCAAGGGAACTTCTCATGGGCTTTTCCTTATTACCTCGGGAATTGGCCTTATAGAAGAAGGTGTTTTCTTAAGCGGGTCAGGAGCCAAACCCAAAGATGTGGTAATAGTAAGTGGCCCTATAGGCGATCATGAAGCGGCGGTAATTCTCGCAAGGGGGGAGTTTGCCATTGAAGGGGATCTTAAAAGCGATTGTGCTCCTTTGTGGGACCTTGTTAGATCCATCCTAAAGGTCACAAAAAACATCCATGTAATGCGTGATCCTACAAGAGGGGGATTAGCCACAAGTTTATGGGAGATAGCTCAAAGTTCGAAAGTGGGCATTGTGATCGAAGAAGAATCGATCCCTGTAAGAAGGGAAGTCTTATCCCTTTGTGAACTTTTGGGCTTTGACCCCTACTACCTCGCCTCCGAAGGAAGGCTTATAGTAATTGCCCCCGAAGAGGAAGCGGAAAGAATTTTTTTCGCAATGAGAGAACATCCCCTCGGGAAGGAAGCCAAAATTATAGGAAAAGTAGTGGAAGAAAACCCTGGAAGAGTTCTTTTGAAGACGAAAATAGGAGGCCACAGGCTACTTGAACCCTTAATGGGGAGTCAGTTCCCAAGGATTTGTTAATTTTTAAACCCTTTTTGGCAGATAAACGGTGAAGGTTGAACCCTTTCCTACTTCGCTTTCTACCTCGATCTTTCCCAAATGGGCTTCCACGATGCCCTTCACAATAGAAAGTCCAAGACCTGTGCCTATAACCTGACGGGTCTCTCGGGTCCTCACCCTATAGAACTTGTCGAAGATCCTTGGAAGGTCCTCCTTGGGGATGCCGATCCCTGTATCAGAGACGGAAACCCGCACGTAATCCCCTTCAAGGCCGACTGAGACGGTGACTTTTCCTCCGTTTGGCGTGTACTTTATGGCGTTGGAAATAAGGTTAACAAAAACCCCTTCAAGCCCTTGGGGGTCTCCTAAAATAGGAGGAAGGGGATCCTGGGGAAGTTCAAGCGAAAGGGTTAGCCCTTTATTGGAGGCCTCTTGGGAAAGAAGGTCCACTGCCCTTTGAACCACTTCTTTAAGATCCAAAGGTTCTCGTCTCTGTATAGCCATACCTGCTTCAATCCTTGAGACTTCGAGCAATTTGTTTATAAGATCCACAAGCCCTTTGATCCTATCCTTGGCCCGTGTGAGGAAATTTCTTTCCCTCTCCCCCAGATCCTCTTTCATTAACACCACGTTTATCATCTGTTCAATGGCCGAAAGGGGGGCCCTTAATTCATGAGAGACCATCCCGATGAATTCGTTTCTCATCTTCTCAAGTTCCAACAAATGGCTTAGATCCTCCAGAACCGTCACCGTCCCCATGTTATGCCCATGAAAATCCTTAACCGAAGCCGTATGAGCCCTTATCCAAAGATCACTCCTCTTAATCTCCTGGCTTATAACCTTGGATGTTTCCGAACTCAAAGCCTCTTCAATGGCTTCTCTTAACGGCTTTGCCTCCAGGACCTCCCAAAGGGGCTTGCCTATTATCCCTTCCCTTTCTCGAATCCCCAATAATCTGGTGGCCGCTGGATTGAGAAGGGCGATTCTACCTTGATGATCCGTAAGCAGTACCCCATCGGCCATGCATTCGATAACGGTCATAAGGCGCCCTTTTTCGCGAGCCACATCCTGAAGGGTTCTTTCGGCTTCCTGCCTTAGCCTCTCCGCCTCCTTTTCGAGCCATCTCTTCTCATAAGCCCTTTGAACCACAAGCCGCAATTGATCGGGGGTAAAGGGCTTGGGGATGAAGTCATAAGCTCCCTTCTTCATGGCCTCAACGGCCGAATCCACAGTGGCATACCCGGTGATCACTATGATGGGGAGGGAGGGGTCTCGCTTTAAAAGCTCTTCCAACACATCCATTCCGCTTGGACCGGGCATCTTGAGGTCCAAAAGGACCACATCCACCCCTTCGCACATCTGAAGTCCCTTTTCGCCGTCAGAGGCCAAAAGGACTTCCCACCCCTCTTTGGAGAGAACCCTCTTACACCCCTCCCTTATTACCGGCTCATCGTCAATAACTAGAACTTTACCCTTAGAGTCGCTCACACCTTATAAGACCTGCTAAGGAGGATTTCCACTCTTTTTACTAATTCCTCGGGTTCAACGGGCTTGTCGATGTAGTCCTCGGCTTCGGTCTCCATCCCCTGAAGTTGGGTGTAACGGGTCGTGGGAATATGAGAAGCTACTGCAGTAAGAAGCAGAACGGGTATTGCACTATATTGAGGATCAGCCTTCAGCTTCTTACAAACCGTATAACCGTCAAGTCTGGGCATCATCACATCGAGAACTATCAGATCAGGCCTTATCTCCTTCAACTTTTCCAGACACTCATCCCCATCGTAAAGCTTTATCACCTCATGCCCCTTACCCTCTAAAATAGTAGCTGTTGCCTCTACGAAATCCGGATCATCATCTACCAAAAAAATACGCGCCATAATAAAACACCTCCTTTCTATAATTTAAACTTGAGGGCGCGGTAAAAGACCCGCGCCTTCAACTATTTCCCTCACCTTCTCCTCCCACTCTATAGCCATGAGGTGAACCCCGTGCACCCCTGGAATCTCCCGGATCTCCTGTATCATCTCGATGGCTATCTTCACCCCCTCCTCTCCCTGCTTCTCCTTCGGCACTCCCTTAAGCCTTTCTATAAGCTCATCCGGAACATCCATACCCGGAACCATGTTTTTCATATAACGCGCCATGCCCACGGATTTTAAAGGCGTTATACCCGCGAGGATAAAAACCTTCTCATGAAGGCCCATGTCTACCACCATTTTCATCCATTCTTTAAACTTGGGGATATTAAAGATGCATTGGGTCTGAATGAAGTCCGCACCAGCTGCCACCTTTTTGGCAAGTCTTAGAGTCCTTATCTCAAAGGGATCGGCAAAGGGGTTTTCAGCTGCTCCTATAAAGAGCCTGGGCCTTACGGTAAGATCCTCCCCGTTTAAAAACTTACCCTCATCCCTCATTCGTTTAACCATTGCCACCATCTGAATGGAATCCAGGTCGAAGACATTTTTAGCCTGTGGATGATCACCGGCTTTTTGGTGATCCCCGGTTAGGCACAATAAATTATTAATCCCAAGGGCCGCTGCCCCCAGGATATCGCTTTGAATGGCGATGCGATTCCTATCGCGTGTAACCATCTGGAGGATCGGGTCAAACCCCATCTCCTTCAGGATCAAACAAGAGGCAAGACTTGACATTCTCACCACCGCCGTCTGACAGTCGGTCACGTTCACCGCATCTACACACCCTTTTAGCAGCTCCCCCTTTTTCCTTATGGCCTCTGGGTCAGCCCCTCGTGGCGGACCACATTCCCCGGTGACGGCAAAGTATCCGCTCTTTAAAACCCTCTCAAGACGGCTATTTGTCTTGAACTCGCTCATCTCAAAAGATCCTCCCTGATGATCTTTCTTGGCCCTCCATCACGACTTTGTGACCAATCCTTGGGTGGGATGATCTCAAGATACCGGTCCAATTGCCCAAGTTCTTTCAACCGTTCCACGATCAAGTACCATCCACAAGGGACTTGTGGGTCAATCTCGCACCTACCGTTGGAAGATCCCCCACAAGGACCGTTCAAAAGGGATTTTGAGCAACGGGTAATAGGACATATACCCCCTGTTAAATGAAGCACACAGTTCCCACAACATTGACACTTCTCGCTCCATACACCTTGTTTTTCCGCACCACCCACAAAGGCAGTGTTAATCCCAGGAAGAGCTGGGATTCTACTGTAGTGTTCGGCCAAGTACTGCACCCCTACTCCACAAGCCAAGGAGAGGATCGCTTGATAGTCGTAAACGAACCCTCGTATCTGCTCCACGTACTCGGGATCACACTGCCTTTCAAGCGTCACTTCCCTTATCTCAATCTCTCGCCCCTGGGCCTTTCGGGCCGTCCTTATGGCCGAAGCCAAAAACTTCACTTCCCTCTCCCCTCCTGCCGCACATACCGCCACACACCCCTTACAACCCGCAATGATCAAACGATCAAAAGGCTCTATCATCTTAAGGATCTCTTCCAAAGGCTTCTGTTCGCCTACGACCATCCTTAAACCTCCCTCCCTTTACCCGTTTTAACTGGATTTGGACCAAGTTCCTTTATTCGGTTGGTTATCTCCCAGGTTATCTCCGCAAACCTTGAGCCCATGGCCGCTGAAAGGTTATACATCTCAAGCCTCATGGGGTTTATACCTATTGATTGAAGGACCTTCTTCACGTATTGAACCCTCCTTTTGGCTTGAAGATTCCCCACCAAAAAATGGCATTCACCCTCCAAGCATCCGGCCACAAATACCCCATCTATTCCTTCCTCAAAACATTTGATGAGATGAAGGCTCTCCACCCGCCCGCTACAGGGCACTTTTATGATCCTCACATTCGGCGAACATTCAAGCCTCATCGAACCTGCCAGGTCCGCCGCTGAATAGGCTCAATACTCACAACAAAAACCGATGATAATTGGTTCAAACTCCAACTTAAAAACCTCCTAAAGCTTCAATCTTGGAGAATATCTCCTCATCGCTTACCCCTTGAAGCTCTATGGCCTTTTGCGGACATACGGCCACACAATTTCCACATCCTCTACACTTAGCAGGATCGATCACCGAGACTCCATCCTCGTTTATATAAGGAATCCCATAAGGACAGGCCCTCACACATAAAAGACAAGCAGCGCATAGCTCCCCTTTCACCTTGGCCACAATCCCTCCCACCTCTATGTGATCTCGGGCAAGGATCCTTGAAGCCCTCGCTACAGCCGCCATACTCTGGGAGATGGTTTCCTCAATCAATTTCGGCCAATGGGCAAGCCCCGAGATGTAAACACCCTCTGTAGCCGTATCCACTGGCCTGAGCTTTAAATGGGCTTCCTGATAGAAACCTTCCAAAGTCCTTGGAACTCTAAACATGGTGGCAAGCTCTTCGTTTTCCCGCGGAATAATGGCGCAACTCAAAACCAAAAGATCGGACCTGATCTCTACAAACCGCTTAAGGGCCTCATCCCAAAACCTTACTTTTAGCCCATTTAAGTCTTCTAACACTTCCGGTGGACGTTCCGCCTCGTATCTTTCAAATATCACTCCTTTCTCCCTGGCCTTTCGGTAATAGGGCTCAAGAAGCCCATAAGTCCTCATATCCCTGTAAAGGACAAGCACTTTCACCTTTGGGTTTTCTTCCTTGAGCTTTAAGGCATTCTTTAAAGCCATCTGACAACATATCCTCGAACAATAGGGCCTTTCCTCATTTCTTGAGCCCACACATTGGATCATAACGACCTGCTTAAGCCTTTGGGAATCAAGCTCACCTCTGCCCAATTTTTTCTCCAATTCAAGTTGGGTCAAAACTTTTTCACTCTGACCGTAAAGATACTCTTTAGGCTTATACTCTTCGGCTCCGGTACAGAGGATTGTGACCCCATGTTCGAGTTTCCGATAGGTCATACTCGGGCCAACCACTATCCCCGTTGAGAAATTACCCTGGAAACCACTATGATCGACCACCTGGGCGTTAAGGATTACTTGGATGCGAGGATGATGGGTCACCTTATCGATAAGTTCCTCTAATAACTTTTGCGGGTTCTCACCCGAGATGGTGTAATAGAGCTCTCTAAGATTACCCCCAAGTTCGCTTTCCCTTTCCACCAAAAAGACCTCAAACCCGGCCTCTGCTAAACCCAAGGCCGCCACAAGTCCCGCAAGCCCTCCTCCTATGACTAACCCCCTTTTTTTCACTGGGACAAGCTCTTTTTTAAGGGGCCTTTTGTGTTTAACGGCGTTTACCGCCATTTTCAACAATTGTTTGGCCTTTTCGGTGGCTTTCTCCCGTTCCTTCATATGGATCCAAGAACATTGATCCCGGATATTAGCCATCTCAAACAGATAGGGATTAAGCCCCGCTTCTCGAAGCGTCTGCTGGAAGAGGGGCTCATGGGTCCTTGGGCTACAGGCAGCTACAACCACCCTGTTTATGCCCTTCTCCCTTATGACCTCCTTGATCCTCTCTTGGGTGTCCTGGGCACAGGTGAAAAGGTTATTCTCCACATGAACCACTTGAGGCAATTCCGAGGCAAACCTCACCACTTCCTCGATATTCACCACCCCCGCGATGTTTATCCCACAATGGCAAATGAAAACCCCTATTTTGGGTTCCTCACCGCTTATGTCCCTTTCTTCGGGAAATGGGATGAGCTTTATCTCTTTCCACCTTGAGGGAGCGATTATGAAAGAAGCCCTCGCCGCTGCCCCTGAGGCTTGAGCCACCGATTCCGGTATATCCTTAGGGGCCTCAAAGGCTCCGGCCACAAACACCCCGGGCCTCGAGGTGGAAAGCGGATCATAAGACTTCGTTTTCACAAACCCGTAAGGATCAAGCTCAATTTTAAGCCTTTGGGCCATCTGAATGGCCTCATCATCAGGCCTAATCCCCAAAGAAAGAACCAAAAGCCCAAAGGACTCCTCTTTTACTCTTCCATCTTCATCCACGTATCGGACAACTAAATCCTGCGTCTCAGGATCCTCCCTCACCTCCCCTATCATCGACCGAATAAACCTTACCCCGTACTCCTTCTTAGCCCTTTCATAATAAAGGTCAAACCCCTTACCAAAGGCCCTTATGTCGATGAAAAAGACGGTCCCTTCTATATCGGGGTTATGCTCTCGGGTGATGATGGCCTCTTTTATGGCATACATACAACAAACCGAAGAGCAGTAATCCTTATCCCTTTGATGATTCCTTGAACCCACACACTGGATCCAAGCTATTCTTTTCGGAACCTTCCCATCGGAGGGCCTGAGGATCTCTCCTCGCGTAGGACCTGAGGCGGAAAGAAGCCTCTCGTACTGCAAGCTGGTCAAAACGTTTTTAAAACGACCATAACCATATTGAGAAAGCCTCTCTTCAATGAGCCTGTAACCCGGAGCAAGTATCACGGCTCCTACTTTTAAGTGAATCCTTGTCTCCTTTTGTTCGTAATCTATAGCTCCTTTGGGACATACCTTCTCACAAACCCTACATTTCCCCCGGAGGAAATAGGTACAAACGTTTGGGTCTATGACCGGAATCCTGGGAATAGCCTGGGGATAGGGAATATAAATGGCCTTCCTCAAACCGAGTCTCTCGTCAAACTCACTTGGGGCCTTTCCAGGACATTTCTCCACACAGGTGCCACAACCGGTACAGAGCTCTTCTCTAACAAACCGAGGGAGCCTCAGAAGATGAGCCACAAAATCGCCAGGTTCTCCCTCCAGCTCTTCAAGTACCGAAAGGGTCAATATCTCTATATTGGGATGTCTTCCCACTTCAACCAGTTTCGGCGAAAGGATACAGATGGAGCAGTCGTTAGTGGGAAAGGTCTTATCCAGTTGCGCCATTTTGCCGCCTAAAGCCGGCGATCTATCCACCAAATAAACCTTAAACCCCGAATCAGCCAGGTCCAAACTGGCCTGAAGCCCCGCTATCCCTCCCCCTATCACCAAAACCGACCCTACTGCCATAAACCTTCCGCCTCCTTGAGGATTTGTGGCACCTTATCCTCCCATCCGATGGTTATAAAGTTCACTCCTTGACACACCCTCCTTATGCCCTTTAAGGCCTCAACCGCCACTTCGATGGAAGCCAATTCCTTATCGGGCGATCTCAAAAGCTTTTCTATAATTCCCTCAGGAATCATCACGCCTGGAACATGTTTATTTATGTAACGGGCCATACCGGCCGACTTTAGGACAATAAGCCCAGCTATAACCGGAACCCCTATCTTAGAAGCCCCCTCCATAAAACGCTCCAACTGCTCAAGGTCATAGACGGAACTTGACAGGAAAAACTCCACCCCCAAATGGGCCATTTCTTCCATCCGATCCAATTCCCTCTTCAAAGCCTCGCCCTGAAGGCTCGCATCCACTTTAACCCCAACGCAAAGATCCAAAGCCCCTTCTAAATCTCCTCCCACAAGGTCTTTCCCTTCTCTAAAAGCCTTAACGATCTGTAAAAGCTCTTTTAAAGTAACATCGAAAACGGCCTTGGCCTCCGGATGATCCCCCCACTTGGGTTCATCACCTTCGGAAAGCACCACATTTCTCAACCCCAAAAGCCCAGCCCCCAAAAGCTCGGCTTGAATGGCTAAACGGTTCGAGTGGGCGCAGTTAACCTCAAATATAACCTCATATCCCCGAACGTGAAGAAAATGAGCACAAAAGGCCGACCCCGCCCTCATGACTGCACCGGGTAATTGCGGGATGTAAATGGCATCAACCAACCCTTTCAAAGGAATAAGCCTCTCCTCAAAAACGTCACCCCGCGCACTCTTCGGCGGAAGAACCTCCACTAACTTCAAAAACCCATCCCCCCTCATTTTCTCTCTCAACTTTTCACTCCTATAACATTATTTGTTTCATTTTGGATTTTATAACAGATAATTCAACTGTCAAGGGATTTTTTGTACGTTTTATATATTATTTTATTTTTTGATTCACAAATACTTGATCTCAATTTAATTAAAGATTAATCATTATTATGAAAATTTGGGGAAACAAGGACAATGAAAGGAATTAGGAAAAAAGAATTTCACAATGCCTTATCTCCTCAGGATCTCCGCACCATTATCGATATGAGCAATGATGGCATTTTGGTATTCTCAGAAGAAGGAAGTATTCTCTATGCCAATACGACTGCTTTTGAATTTTTTGAAAAAAGAAACCTCTTAGGGGTTAATATTCTTGAACTCCTAGGTAAAGGAGTGGGTGAAGTTTTAAACCTATTGCGGGAGAGGGGTGATAAGGTCTGCCAAGAGTTAGAGATTAAAGAGACGCAGAAAATATTCTGGGCGTGTTTTCTATTAGTACAGGAGGAACCCAAAAAGTATTGCGTTTATTTAACGGATGTCACCTCCCGTAAAGAATTTGAGGAGAAGCTTCGGGCTTCAGAACGGCGTTATAGGGAACTTTTTGAGAAGGTTCAGGAAGGGGTTTTCATAAGCACAGTGGAAGGCCGGTTTTTGGACTGTAACGAGGCATTTTTGAAGATGTTAGGTTATACAAGCAAAGAAGAGCTCATGCAGATATTCATACCTACCGATTTATATGTAAACCCAAAAGACCGAGAATTTCTCCAACAACAAATTGAACGTTACGGGTATATCAAAGATTGGGAGGTCAAGTTTAAACGAAAAGACGGTTCAACCATCACCGTACTTCATACCGCTCATGCGGTAAGGGATGAATCGGGGCGGATAATAGGCTATGAGGGGATGAGCGTTGATATAACGGAAAGGAAAAAATTGGAAGAACAGCTCAAAGATTCAAACGAATTTCTGAAGGGGATAATAGAGAGTTCCCCCTATGGGATCATAGCTACCGACATGAAGGGCAATGTGCTGATCTTCAATAAAGCAGCCGAAGAGCTTTTGGGTTATAAGGCGGAAGAGGTAATAGGAAAAAAGCATATCTCCGAGCTTTATCCTCCGGGTATGGCCAAAGAGGTGATGAGGAAGTTAAGATCCAGTGGAGGCCGATACAGTGGTGAGTTTGAGGCTTTGGATCGCTACGGGCAAAAGATCCCTGTTCATTTGTCGGCGGCGCTGGTTTATCGAGATGGAAAGGAAGTGGCTTCCTTGGGCATTTTCACCGATTTAAGGCCGAAACTTGAGATGGAAAGGAGACTAAGGGAAACGCAATTGCAACTCCTTCAACTGGAGAAGCTCAGATCCCTAGGGGAAATGGCTGCTGGCGTAGCTCATGAGATAAATAATCCCTTAGGAGGCATATTGCTTTACGCAAGCTTATTGCTGGAAGAACTACATCCAGATGACCCAAAAAGGGTGGATCTTGAGAGGATCGTATCCGAAGCCACCAGGTGTAAGGAGATCGTGAAGAGTCTACTTGAGTTCGCCAGGCGATCGAGTCCCGATAAGGAGATAGTAGATGTGAATCGCACGATAAATGAGGGCCTTCTCTTTTTGGAAAATCAAGCCGCTTTCCTCAACATTAGAATAATAAAAGAACTGGACCCCGCATTGCCCAAGGTTTATGGAAATAGCGGACAGTTAAAGCAGGTCTTTATGAATATAATCCTTAATGCGGTTGATGCCATGCAAGGCGAAGGGCTTCTTCACATAAAAACCTATACCCAAAATGGGGGTAAAGAAGTGGTGATCTCTTTCACTGATACGGGGGTTGGGATACCCCAGGAGATACTTCCCAGAATCTTTGATCCATTCTTCACTACTAAAGAGGTAGGGAAGGGAACGGGGCTAGGTCTTTCGGTCTCTTATGGCATCGTTAGGGAACATGGAGGAAGGATCGAGGTAGAGAGCGAAGTAGGGAAAGGTTCAACTTTCAGGGTCATATTACCCGCTTTAGAAACCGAAGCTTAAAGTTCCCTCCGTCTCTCTTTCGAAGAAGGTATGCCCAGTGCCTCTCGGTATTTGGTGACGGTTCTTCGAGCGATGGAAAGTCCGTAATTGTGTTTAAGGATTTTGGCAATCTCCTGATCGCTCAAGGGGGAAGAGGGGTTTTCTTGGGCTATGAGGTCTTCTATCAATTTCTTAACCTGACGAGAAGACATCTCCACCAAGCCATCTCCCACTTTACTGGAAAAGAAGAACTTCAGTTCGAAAAGCCCTTGAGGGGTTAAGGCGTATTTTCCCGCTATGGCCCTTGAGACGGTGGATTCGTGAAGACCTGTATCGAGGGCCACATCCTTCAACACCAAGGGTTTAAGGTATTGGATACCCTTTTCCAAAAAATCCCTTTGGAATTTCACAATGCTTTTTCCTATTTTCTCCAAAGTCTTTTGCCTTTGTTCAAGACCCCTTAAAAACCACTGGGCTTCCTTGAGCTTTTGTTTAAGGTAGCTCTTAAGGGAATGGTCTTCCTTATCTTGGAACTGCCTTAAGTATTCTCTATTTATCCTTAACCGGGGTAAGCCCTCATCGTTAAGGATGACCTCGTAATTATCGTCTTTTTTGTAAATGATGAGATCGGGTATCACATAGAGAGTTGAAACTTCAAAAAACTCCCTGCCCGGTTTGGTCTCAAGCGTCTTTAGGAGTTTGAGAAGTTCCTGCAGTTTCTCCTTTGAAACGTTAAAGCGACTGCTCAAGATGTTAAGGTTTCCCTTTAGAATCTCTTCGAATCCCTCTTCCACTATCCGGATAAAAAGGGGCTCTATTCCCTCTTTTTGTCTCAATTGTATAAGGAGGCATTCCTTAAGATCCCTCGCTCCGATCCCAGGGGGATCGAAAGTCTGAATGACCTCGAGCACCTCTTTAACCTTCTCAACTGAAACCCCTAGGACCTCACTTGCTTCTTCGACGGAAATCCTCAAATATCCGTCCTCATCGAGGTTGCCGATCAAAAAATCACCGATTCTCATCCCCTCTTCGTCCAAAAAGGACATCCTAAGTTGCCACAGCAGATGCTCCCTTAAGCCGAGTTTGCCCCTTACCTCCTCTTCCCAGGGCTTCCCTTCCTCAAATGGATCCTTTTTCCTTGATCCCCCCTTACCCCACCCCGAGAGACTTTCCCATAAAACTTCCTCTTCTTTCGGTTCTTCCTCGAGAAGGGGATTTTGGTTAAGCTCTTCCCTTATGGCGTTTTCCAGTTCCAAACGGTTAAGTTGCAAAAGCTTTATGGCAAGCTGTAACTGCGGCGTGAGAAGGAGCTGTTGGGTAAGTTTGGGCTCTTGTTTTATTTCAAGGACCAAGCTATACCTCGCGAGAAGAAAGGGTTAATTTTATTTTAGCCTGAACTCCTCTCCAAGATAAACTACTTTTACCGCTTGATCCTCCACTATCTCCGAAGGGATTCCTTCTTTTAACAGCTTTCCCTCGTGGATTATATAGGCCCTATCGCATATTTTAAGGGTCTCCCGCACGTTATGATCGGATATGAGGATTCCGATGCCCTTTTCCTTTAATTCGTTGAGGATCCTCTGAAGTTCTAAAACCGCCTTGGGATCTATTCCCGAAAAGGGTTCGTCCAAAAGCATGAAATAAGGTTCAAGCACCAAAGCCCGGGCTATCTCAACCCTTCTTCGTTCCCCCCCCGAAAGATCCGAAGCCCTTGCGTCTTTTAACTCCTTTAACCCCATCTCTTCCAGGACCCTTTCGGCTCTTTTAAAGCGTTCGCTTTTGCTTAAGGGCCAAAACTCCAGGACCGCCAGAAGGTTCTCCATGACGGTCATCTTCCGGAAGACCGAGGGCTCCTGGGGAAGGTAAGTTATGCCTTTTCGAGCCCGGGCACTTATGGGAAGAGGGCTTATATCTTCCTCATCCAAAAACACCTTCCCCTGATCGGGTTTAACGAAGCCTATGATCATGTAAAAGGTGGTGGTTTTGCCAGCACCATTTGGTCCGAGAAGTCCCACTATTTCGCCTGATTCTACCCTGAGGGAAACTCCATCTACTACTTTCCTTTTTCCATAGCTTTTGGTTAAATCCTGCCCCTCAAGGACGTGGAAGGAATTGTCCTTCACCTTCTCTCTCCGTCACCAAAAGTTCCACCTTCTCGCCGGGTTTGGATTCCACAATGGCTCTGTCTTCCTTTAAAAATATGGTAACTCTTGAACCCCTTATCCTATTCCCTTTCTCCCAAAGAAGGGCATTACCCTCAAGGATCACCTTTCCTTCATCCGAGTAATAAATTGCCCTCTCGGAAGTAGCGAACTTCTCACCGTAACGCATTTTCACCTCGCCTATAGCCTCGGCCCAATCGATCTGATTGGTGTTATTTTGGGACTTAAGGTAAACCTTCATCTGCTTAGATTCCAGGTGAAAATCACCCCTTGTGACCTTTACGTCTCCTATAAAATGAAGAACGCCCTCCGCGTAATTAGCCTCAAGGCTCTGGGCTTGGACCTCAATGGGTGCTTCCTTTTGGGCTTCACTAAACCCTGTGCCTACAAAAAGAAGAATTAAAAGAACGGATAGGATCGCCTTTTTCATCCCTTTCCCTCTATTAGAATTTTAACGGTTCCTAATCTTAACTTTCCTTCTTTAAGATCCACCTGAAGCCCCTTCCCACTGAGGTTTACATCGGATTTTTTCATATGGACAGAATAAGGGCTCTCCAGGTATCCCTTGGAAGGATCGTATCTTAAAAATGGGGCTTCAAGGACCCATTCCTCCAACTTTACCTTCACATTCCCTTCCAATTCCACAAACTCTCCTCCCCCCCTTTTTGCTCTCCCTCTTTCAGAGGAGGCTTCAATTCTACGGCCATCCTTTAAGGTCACCCGTAAATCCACCTTCTCACCTTCTATGAGGTCTTCACCCAAATGGTAAATAAGCCTTCCGATCTTTAGTTCCCAACTTCCCTTGTCACTTTGGCCAATAAGGGTGACGCCTCGGGCTTCCAGGTCTGCACTTGGATTAAGGTCTATCTTCTCCTTCGATGGTCTTTGGCTCTTTAGGAATTGATATGCCCCCACGAGAAGGAGGGAGCCCAAAACTATTAAAAGTATTGCCTTCTTCACACCACTCCTGCTTTAAGGATATCGTGAAGGTGAATGATCCCAATGGGGATCCTATCCCCGGGGTTTTCAAATACAAACAGGGAGGTTATGGAATACTCTTCCATTCGCCTCAAGGCCTCAACGGCCAAGGCGTCGGCCTCTATGCTTTTGGGATTACAGGTCATTATGTCCTTGGCCCTTTTGGTCAAAAGATCCGGGAACTTCTCCAGAGCCCTCCTCAAGTCTCCATCGGTAATTACTCCCACAAGTTCTCCCCCTCCGTTCATGACACCTGTGACCCCAAGCCTTTTTGAGGTCATCTCCAGGAGCACTTCTTTCATAGGGGCTTCCTCCTGGACCTTGGGGAACTCCTCGCCCACATGCATCAAATCCCTTACCCTTAGTAAAAGCTTCTTGCCTAAAGCCCCTTTAGGATGGATCTTAGCAAAGTCTTCGGCCTTAAATCCTCGGGATTGTAACAAAGCCACGGCAAGGGCGTCTCCCAAGGCCAAGGTTGCGGTGGTGGAAGTTGTAGGAGCGAGCCCCAATGGACAAGCCTCTTCTTTTACCCCCACATCAAGCACCACATCGGCTGCCCGGGCCAAGGAGGAATTAGGGTTACAAGTCATGACGATCAATTTGTTCCCCTGTCTTTTTATCACAGGAAGTATGCTCAAAAGCTCCTCCGTCTCCCCGCTTTTTGAGATGGCCAAAACGATATCCCTCATCTCGAGCATCCCTAAATCCCCGTGCAACGCATCTGCGGGGTGAAGAAAAAAGGCAGGGGTACCGGTGGAAGAAAGGGTAGAGGCAATCTTACGCCCTATTATCCCTGATTTGCCAACCCCGGTAACAACCACCTTTCCAGTACACTTTAAGATAAGCTCCACCGCCTTCTCAAATTCAGGCCCTATACGATCAATAAGGGATCTAACCGCTTGGGCTTCCTGTTCCAAAACCCTTTTGGCCCACTCGATGATCACCTCCAATACCTCCTTCTTACAAGATCTATCTCTAAGGCCATCTCCAAAAGCTCTTTGAGTTTATCCAAAGGCCAAGAGGTTTCCGCATCCGAAAGAGCCTTCTCGGGATTCGGATGAACCTCAAGGTAAAGCCCATCCACCCCTACGCCCAAAGCCCCCCTTACCAAATGGGGCACAAACTCCCTCTGTCCTCCAGAGGATCCTTCTTTAGAGCCAGGAGATTGAACGCTATGAGTGGCATCGTAAAGGACCGGATAACCAAGGGACCGCATGATCACAAGCGACCTCATATCATTCACCAAATCCCGATACCCGAAAAAGGTGCCTCGCTCAGTCAATATCACCTGAGAGTTACCCTGGCTTGTTATCTTTTCGATGACATATTTCATATCGTAAGGAGACATGAATTGCCCTTTTTTCACATTTACCGCAAGCCCACTTCGAGCCGCTTCTAATAAAAGGTCCGTTTGTCGACATAAAAATGCCGGTATCTGAATACAATCAAGTATCCCCACTACCTCCTTCACCTGCCAACTTTCATGAACGTCCGAAAGGATAGGCACCCTTACCTCGGCCTTAACCTTAGCCAAGATCTTTAGGCCTTCTTTAAGCCCGGGACCCCGAAAGGAATGAATGGAGGTTCTATTGGCCTTGTCAAAAGAGGCCTTAAAGATCAAAGGGAGTCCCACTTCCTCGCAAACTATCTTCTTTAACTTTTCGGCCAGCTCCAATACAAACCTCTCTCCCTCTATCACACAGGGACCGGCTATTATCACCAGGGGATTATCTCCTCCGATTTTTACAGTACCTATTCTCACCTCTTGGGTCATCTTCTTCCTTTCTTTGCCGCCTCGATGAATCTCACGAAAACCGGATGGGGTTGAAATACCCGGGTCTTGAACTCGGGATGGAACTGACAAGCAAAAAACCAAGGATGATCGGAAAGTTCCACTATCTCTACCAATTGTCCATCGGGTGACTCACCCGAAACCCTCATCCCTCCTTTTTCGATCAAATCCCGATACTTGTTATTGAACTCGTATCGATGCCTGTGCCTTTCCATGACGAGGGTGGTCCCATAAATCTTGTGGGCCAAACTCCCTTCTTTAATTTTACAAGGATAAGCACCTAACCTCATGGTGCCGCCGAGATCGGAGTTCTCGTCTCTTTTTTCCCATTGTCCCGTTTTAGGATTATACCATTCTCTCATTAGGTAAATGACCGGATGAGGAGTAGCGGGGAAGAACTCTTCGCTGTGAGCGCCCTTTAAACCCAAAACGTTTCTACAGAACTCCACTACCGCAAGCTGCATCCCTAAACATATCCCCAAAAATGGGATGCCCTTCTTTCGAGCGTACTTTATGGCCTCTATTTTCCCTTCTATTCCCCTTGAACCAAACCCTCCTGGGATCAAAATCCCATCCACATCCGAGAGCAGTTGCGAGGGTCTCGAGTTCTCAAGTTCCTCCGAATCCACGTACTTGATATCCACCTTCACATCATTCTCCAATCCCCCTAAAACCAGCGCCTCATTTAAACTCTTGTAAGAGTCTTTGAGCTTCACATATTTGCCCACAAGTCCTATCCTTACCTCATCTGTTAAACCCTTGATCTTCCTAACTAAGTTCTCCCACGGGGAAAGGTCCGGATCTCGGGTCCACATGTTCAGGTATTCGACGATCTTTTCATCAAGCCCCTCTTGATGGAACACCAAGGGCACCTCATAAATGCTCTCCACATCTTTGGCCGTTATGACCGCCTCCGGTTCCACGTTGCAGTAAAGGGCTATCTTTTTCTTTATCTCCGGAGGCAAAAACCTATCGGTCCGACAAAGAAGGATATCGGGCTGAATGCCTATTTCCCTTAATTCCTTAACGCTATGCTGAGTGGGCTTGGTCTTAAGTTCTCCCGCCGACTGGATGTAAGGGACAAGCGTCACATGGATGTAAAGACAGTTCTCTTTCCCCACGTCGTTTCGAAATTGCCTTATGGCCTCAAGGAAGGGAAGGCTCTCAATATCCCCTACCGTCCCCCCTATCTCCGTTATAACCACATCGACTCCGTTTCCGAGCTTAAAAATGGCTTGTTTTATCTCGTCGGTAACATGAGGGATCACCTGAACCGTTGTTCCCAGGTATTCGCCCCGCCGTTCCTTTTGGATCACGTTGTAATAAATGCGACCACTGGTGTAGTTATTGTCCCTTGACATCTGGGCGTGGGTATAACGTTCGTAATGTCCGAGATCTAAATCCGTCTCGGCCCCATCCTCGGTGACATAAACCTCACCATGCTGGAAAGGGTTCATGGTGCCAGGATCAACGTTTATGTAAGGATCAAACTTCAAAAAGGTGACCTTAAGCCCCCTTGCCTCCATAAGGGCCCCAATGGAAGCACAAGCCACACCCTTCCCCAATGATGAAAGGACCCCTCCGGTAACAAAGATGAATTTGCTCTTTGTATGCCTTCTTTTCATCCCTTTAAAAAGTAATCTAACAGAGTATGCCCTTCTTCGATAAAAAGCCCCTTTTGGGCTTCTTTTTCTGAAAACAAGCTATATCCCCCTTCTTCCTTACGAGAATCATAAATCACAAAGGGAACTGCCTCCCTCACGTGGGTCCTTTGGCTTAAGGGAGTCGGATGATCCGTACAGACCAAAAGCTTAAAATCCTCCTTCATCTCCTTAAGACCCTCAAAGACAGGCCCAACCACCTCTTGGTCGAATCGCTCAATGGCCCTTATCTTTTCCTCCAACGAACCCATATGAGAAGCCTCATCGGGGGCCTCCACGTGAAGATAAACAAAATCCACCCTTTTTAGGCACTCAAGGGCCATTTGGGCTTTACCGCGATAATTGGTATCTAAAAACCCCGTAGCCCCTTCTACCCGAGGAGCTTCCATACCCAAAAGGATCCCTATCCCCCTTATCAAGTCAACCCCTGCCACCACTGCCCCCAAAAGCCCAAACCTTTCCTTAAAAGAGGGTAAATTGGGCCTTTTCCCTCCACCCCAAGGCCATATGCCATTGGCAGGAAGCTTTCCCTCTTGGATTCGTTTCAAATTTAAAGGATGTTCTTTTAAAAGGTCTCTTGCCTCTTTTATAAGCTCTTTTAAGGTTTCCGATCCTTCTCCCTGGGGTAAAAAGGATTCAACCTCCATTCCCATTATATCGTGGGGAGGAGTAGTTAATACCTCACCATCTAAACCGTTCACTATCAAAAGCCCCCGGAAGCTAACCCCCGGATAAAATCGAAAGCGATCCCCTCCGAGCTTTTGATCGAGCATTAAAAAAAGTTCCCTCGCCTCTTCGGTAGTTATGTGGCCTCCACTGTAATCGAGAAGCCTCTTTCCGTCTTCGGAAATGGTGACAAGGTTACATCTAAAAGCCCATTGCCCCTCCTGAAGGATTATACCCCTTGAGGAAGCTTCAAGGGGTCCTCTTCCTGGAAAGAACTTACGCGGATCGTACCCGAGAAGTGAAAGGTTGGCTATGGAACTATCAGGGGGAAGCCCTTCGGGCACTGTCAATACCCTTCCCATTTTTCCCCTTTGGGCCAAAAAGTCCATCCAGGGAGTGCGAGCAATTTCAAGGGGTGTTTTCCCCTCATAAGATTCAAGAGGCCAATCAGCCATACCGTCACCTATTAAAACTGCGAACTTCATCACCTTAAAACTATATCATACCCTTTCCTTCAAAAAGAAGTTTTCCTTTGGGGAGAGGGATATTAAAATTTGAGAAGAATGGGGGTTTTGATTTCAAAAAAACCCGACCTTTGGGAAAAGGTACGAATCCTCGGTGAATATGCCTGTAACGAAAGGCTTGATTATAGAGTAAAGGAAGATCCCTTGCCCTTTCGATGTTGGATTTATCCCGCCAAAGGCAAAAAGCCCATACCGATCTTTAAAACCTTAATGAGCAATTTTTGTGTCAACAATTGCCTCTATTGTGCCTTTGGTCGTTATCGGGACGTTCCCCGTTTTCGCCTAACCCCAGACGAATTGGCCAAGGCCTTTTGGCAACTTTACACAAGGGGATTGGTAAAAGGAGCCTTTCTGAGTTCTTCAGTTGATGGTGACCCTGATCTGACTACCCAACGCCTTATAGAAACGGCCGAGATATTGAGGAAAAAATACGGTTTTCAAGGTTATATTCACCTAAAGGTAATGCCAGGGGCCTCGGAAGAAGCCTTAAAAAGGGCTGTAGAAGTGGGTTCAAGGGTTTCGGTTAATTTAGAAGCCCCTGGACCCTTCGAGTTAAAAGCCATCTCGAAAGAAAAGGATTTTTATGTGATCTTAAACCACATCAAGGCTTTGAGAGACTTTATAAAAGAGGGAATCGGCAGGGCTAAGGATCAGACCACACAGTTTGTAGTAGGGGCGTCGGGAGAGAGCGATCAGAAGCTCCTTTTGCTTGTCGAGAAGCTTTTTAAAGAATATGAAATTCAACGTTGCTATTTTGAGGCCTTCACCCCTGTTCCCCGTACTCCTCTTGAGCACTTAAGACCCGAAAACCCTCTCAGGGTCACTCGCCTCTATCAGGCCTCTTTTCTCTTAAGGGATTATGGATTTAAGGTTGAAGAGCTCTTCTTTGATAAAAAGGGCCGTTTGCCTTTACAGTACGATCCGAAGCTTTTATGGGCCTTTAAAAACCCAGGCTTTTTTCCCGTTGACCTAAAAAAGGCCGAACCCGAAGAGCTTCTTCGCATTCCCGGTTTTGGCCCCCGTTCGGTATCCAAGATCCTTAAGCTCCGTTTAGAAGGGAACCTCAATTGGGAAAGCCTTCAAGGTATGCGTATCCCCTTACAAAGGGCCTTTCCATTTATAACGATCGATGGAAAGCCTTATAGGAAGTTTTTGAACCAATCTAAACTCAACTTCACGACCTTGAGCCTATCTTCCGGCTCACTTATGCGGTGATCGGCTCCAGGAAGGGGGACTAACTTTTTTGGCTCCTGAGCAAGTTCAAAAAGCGTCTGGGCCTCCGAAAAAGGGACTACTTCGTCTTGGGTTCCATGAATAATAAGGACATTTTTGACCTTACGCATTTCTTCTTTTCCATCAACCTTCCTTACCCCTTTTAACCCTTTTAAACTCAAAGGCGTTGCAAGAAGCACCACGGCTTTTACCCTTGGGTCTTTTGCCCCCTTTAAAATCGAGATAAAACCTCCGAGGCTACTCCCGAAAAGTCCGATGCTTTCTTTTTTTACCAAAGGATGGGCTATGGCGAATTCGAAGATGCTTTCAAGGTCTTTAAGCCTTAAAAGAGGATCACCCACAAGTTCCCCTTCGCTCTCTCCACATCCCTGATGATCGTACCTCAAAAAGGCTATTCCCTCTTCGGAAAACCCTTCTCCCAAAAGGATGAACTTGCTGCTTTCTTTACTTGAAAAAAGCCCATGCGACCCTATTACAAGCGGAGCAGGCACTTCCTTGGGCCAGTGGATTACCCCATAAATCTTCTTCCTTCCAACTTGAACGCTCATAAACTCAAGGGGCATCTTCTATTTTCCCATAGTAAACGACCTTTTCTGGACTTTTTAAAAGTTCGAGAAGTTCCCTGGCCGTCTTTTTTAAAACAGGATGAAAGGCCTCTGGTTCTATCTCCACCAGGGGTATGAGCACAAAAGCCCTTTGGTGGAGAAAAGGATGGGGGACTTTTAACCCCTCTTCCTCTATCACCTCTTCCCCGTAAAGGAGAAGATCCAGGTCTATTTCCCTTGGTCCCCAGTGGAATTGAGCCTTACGGCCGACTTCTTTCTCGGTCTTTTTTAAAAACTCAAGCAGCTCCTTAGCCGAAAGCGAGGTTTTGAGCTTCAGAACCCCATTTATGAAAAAGGGTTGTTCTTTATAACCCCAAGGTTCAGTGAGCCAAAGGGAAGATACCTTAAGAATTTCTCCGGCTTTCCTTAGAAGAGAAAGGGCCTTTTTGCAATAAAAAAGTCTATCCCCCAGATTTGATCCGAAACCTATAAAGGCCTCTTTCACGCTTCTTTTTCTTTTTCCTTTTTCTCTTCTAAGGGTTTATCCTCGCGGGGGGTTACGTCTATCTCAGGGGGTTCTTTTAGAGACCTTTTAAAATCCCTTATAGCCTTTCCTATTCCCGAACCGATTTCGGGAAGTCTTTTTGCTCCGAAGATAAGAAGCGCTATAAAAAGAATCACCAAAAGCTCTGTCATTCCAATTCC
>Ga0071330_1072284_pt1 | contig 29425 bp, 22 predicted proteins | sample GBScel77sediment_FD_63802 | JGI IMG/M metagenome (GOLD analysis project Ga0071330, IMG submission 63802) | Hot spring sediment microbial communities from Great Boiling Spring, Nevada - Cellulolytic enrichment Sediment 77C v2 (version 2) | ecosystem: Environmental > Aquatic > Thermal springs >...
CACTTGTAATCCGGCATCAAAGCGGATTTTAGCTAGCGAAGCTGGCGGACTCTCCCATCCCAGGCGAAAGCGTGGCTTGTCGCGAAAGAGTTCGAAGTTAATGCCGATCCGGTCTTCATCATCTAATCGAACAGCCAGGATCATTGCTTCGATAGCTACCTGGGGTGGTTTGACGTCAATCTCCGCGACTAATTGGTCTAGTTGGGTGAGCACATTCTCGTAATCCCGGACGATGACCAAATCGCCGCCAGCATAGCTATCGCCCCCAGTTCGGGTAGGATCTCCCGAGATTCCCGTCTCGGGAGGGCTGGAGACTGTTACCGTACCGATCCCGGCCGTCAGTAAAGGCCGGAAAAGGGATTCTAGCTCTTTTGCCGAGACAAAGCGGGGCCGATAAACCCGCAGGCCCACTCCGCTCCGGAGTTGATCGAAGCGGTCGCATTCCTCGGCAGTTCCCACGAAGATGTAATCCTCATACTTTCGAGCTACATAACCTGTGGCCCGAAGTAAAGCCTCGAGGGCTGTATGGAGATCCACCCCGCGAAGGCTGGCGGTCACTGGTCCTTGCACCGATTTACTGAGCAAGATACTAGTCCCCGAATGCCTTGCCAAAAGTTCTAAGACCTTGCGGATGTCCTCGTTTTGGACTTCGATAATTAACTCCTTGCCGGACGGGTTGGGAGGAGTGCTCCCACCCGATTCTGGAGCCGCAGGTTGGAGGCTTCGCACTATGGGGAAGATTCGTACATGTGTGTCCCCGCTAAACTCTCCTTGTGCCGGCAGGAGTGGCAAACCGGCTTGACCAGATCCTTGCTCGAAGGGTAGTCTCGGCAGATCTTCCTGCGTTTTGTAGGCTAATTCCCCATCCCTGGCCCCTGGGGAGAAGGCTACGGTCCCAGCATCACCGGCCGTGCGGGAAAGGTTTTGTCCACTTTCGTCCTCCCCCGTTTTCCGGGGAGGGTGCGGGGAAATGGGTTCGGCTGCTCTAGGTGGCACGGCAGATATCCCTATACCCCCACCTGCCGGTTCGGCATCAGGGGGAGTGCTATTTTTTCGGAGCAAGTTTTCCCGCGGCCAGTCTCCAGGGCTGTGTCGAGGGGATTGAGTGCCCACTCCATGGTGGGATAGGTCGGTCAACGTTTCTCCTTTTTCCGGCATTCGTGGGGCCAATTCTCCCAAGGCCAGTTGGGGAAAAGTTGAGACATGCGGAAAGTCTGCCGAGGCATTTGGGGGAGTGCTTCTACCCGGTATCACACCTTCTGGGGAAACACTGCCAGTGAGGGATTTTTGGGAGGGAGTCGTAAGAGTAGGGTCGGGACTTTGGCCGAGGGATGCTCCACCTCTCTTGGAGACACCTAAGGCTCCCGCTGCGGTCGATCTGTCCGGGTGGCTGGCGGCGGTAAACCCTCCGGGAGTGTGATCTTTTGGGGTAAGCGAGGCAGCTGGCAAATTCCGGCCGTCAAGGCCTACATGTTCCGGGGTTGGTCTCGAGGAAAGAGTGGCAGTTCGAATCCCCACAGCAAGAAGGATTCCTGCCGCACTGGAAAAGATCCCGATTCCAACCTTTCCTAGGCCTCGCATGATCGATCCGTGATCCCGAAGTTTCCCATCCTGAGGAGAAGAGCCGGCCGAAATGGGTTAGGACCAGTTGACGCTGAACAAATTCTCACAAAACACTGGGAGAATCAGTGTCCTCTGCCAACACCGCCGAATCTCGTTGTTCGGGAGGTTAAAGTTGACGGAAAAAGGAAAATAGGCTTTTCGAACCCTTCCAATCTCCCAGTCATGTGTCCCCGAGATTTACCCACCAATTCCGGAAAAGACCAATCCCAACTTTGAGTTGCGATGATTCTTGGGGCTTCTTCGAGCAGTTCCCTTTTCAGGTCTGTGAGAAGTCCCTTCGGCCTATCGGTGTTGTAGGCCCAATTCCTCGGCTTTCAAGAGTTGCGGCAAATATCTGTTGAGCCGTCCGCAACTAGTGAAATGTGCTGGGGTGTCGGGTAAGATACCTCCACCATAACCATAAGAGGTAAGAAAGAACGGAATTCCAGCCAAGTCAAATGGACTTATCTTCTTCCGCCAAAGACTCGGAAGTTGAAACCTCGCGAATTTCCGCTGCAGAACTGCTTGGAGAAAAGTTCACCTCGAATCGTTTCTCCCCGTATTGCAACACGACTCTGTCCGGTTGAATGGCCACCACCTCCAACGTCAGATCTCCTTCTGGGAGCGGGATTTTGATCCTTGGAGGATGCTGGCCGGGCCGAAGAACACACAACGTTTCCCCAAGTATGGCTGCCCGAGTCTCTCCCGCAACAAGCACAGCTTTCAATGGAGGCAAAAACTTTTCCAGGGGAAGATGCCCGGAATTTCCTCCGGCGGTATTATCTTCTTTGGCTGTCGGCCCAAGGTTGCTTGCGGGGGAAGGGAGGGAAGGATCCGGCTGGGGTGAACATTGAAAGGGGTTCGGCAGCTTAGGAAGGACTCGGGCGGGCTGAAAAGTCGGATCATTTAGAGTCCGTTCCAAAATCTCGAGCCATTGCAAGCCTGCTTGAGCATTTAGGCTCAGGCCAAGTTCTCCCTGAGGTTCCCTATCTTTTGCAAATCCCCCTAGTGACGGATTTTGCCCAGCCATTGAGGAACCGGCCAGAACCAAGGGGGTGCCTTGAGGATTGCTTTGCCCGCCGACCGAATTGGAACCGGCCAAACTCTTACCTGAAGGAATAAAAGCCCTTGCAAGCCGGGGCCCCCAAACGGCCAAAGCCAGAAGTATCAACCCTCCAAGGAGGGCGGCTTTGGCCGGCTGGGCCGCGATTTCCCGCCGAAGCAACTCGAATGTCCCCGAATGTTCGGAATTAGGCATTGCCGCGGGCTTTTTCCCAAGAAGCCTTTCCAGCACTCAATTTATCCCCGGGTACAAAGACTTGAGAAAGTCCTTGAGTCCCGGGTGAACTTACGGTCTTTTTTAATGCCACTTCGGCCTATGTTAGCTGTGAGAACCGTGTCAATTATCCCACTCTACCCCTCGGGAACTGCTTGGAACTCCCGAGAATTTGCAGAGTTCCTATCAAGCTCCTATTCCGAAGTGTCCCTTTTGGATGCCAAATGGTCTCGGTCTCTATAGACCGTAAACGTGCCTGTTGACGTTGGTAGCATCCGGCATTCAGCAGGACCGCATTAATTTCCGTCAACACAGCCAAACACCCATCCCAGCCGATCTGTGGGTAGCCTGCTGGGAGTGGATAACACTACACGGGGCTATTTCTTTATCGGAAATTGCACGCTCAACTTCACCGGAATCTTCAGAATTTTTGGAACAAGCGATCAAATCTTTCTATTTTTCGCAGATTGCCTCGACCTCCAGGATCTCCGCATCCTCCTGTTTCTTTCTCCAAGTTAACTCTACGACATGGAGCGAAAAGGGCGGGGACTCTAACAAAACAAGAAATTGGGCAATCGGCTCGAAGGATCCGAGGCACGAGATTTGTAATCCTTCTGTCGTTTTCTTCTGAGGGGTTTGCTGTGCTTCCACTGGGCGAAAACGGGTGAGAATGATTCCGGCTCCTTGGGCCGCTTGGGCCACTCGGGCAAAAAGCCCGGAATCTTCCTCACAGGCAGGGGGGATCACTGCTTGCTTGGCCAACAACTGTTCTGCCCGAGCTAAAAGTCGTTCGGTTTCTTCCAATGCTCGCTGATGGGTGGCTTGATCCTTTTCCAGCCTGTTGAGCAAGCGAATTTCTTCCCGGAGTTTGGCCAACTCTCGATGTTTAGGGACTATCCCGAAGATAAGCCAAGCCGCCAGTGCTGCGGAACCCAAAAGGTATAACCAGATTTGTCGCGAAGAATACTGAGCTAGCATCTTACTGTCTCGGCGGAAATGTCACCGGATCCCCGTGTTTGGCCTACTTTCGGAACGGTAGCCCAAAGCTTTCCATCTAGTCCTCCCCAAGTGAGGTCACCGTTGAGGGTAAGTTCCTAGCAAGTCTTCAATGGACCGATCGGAAAGCCTGCAACTCAGTTCGAGCTTAAGGGGCAGCTATCTCCTTTCGGCCGATTTCTCGTTTTCCTCCCGAGGGTGTTCAGGTGCCTCGAAGCCTCTGGGGGAAGGGAAACGATGTAGCTTCTGAACGTATCTTCACTAAAAGTTGCAAAGATAATTCTGAGAATTGCGTAAGGTTCGTTCCGGGCACGATCGCTAACCAGCTTCCAAGGTTTTTGCCCCGGAGCTTGCCGCATTAGCCCCTTGGGTAAGGGGAGGGGGCAATTATTCCCTTCGATGTTTCCGCTGCGATGGCTAGGTCTGGGGCTGAGACTTCCAAACGGATTTCGAAACGCAGTGCGGACTTCCGTGAGCTATCCATTTGACTCCCGACCAACTCCACCCGTCGGAAAAGAGCGGAGCGAGTGATGCCGGCAAGATACAGGTTCACATCCTCGGCCGCGGCTGCCCATCCTACCAAAGTGACAACTGTTTTGACCCTGGAAGGTTCCGAGCCGGCGGGGCCCTGGCCAGGGGTCGCTTTTGAATTCGGCGGACTATTGGCCGGCCCAGTGGCGGAGCCGGGGGAAGAGGGTTTTTCCCTGCGGACATGGATTTCTTCCCAATAAACCCCCGGTGGTTTGGCAATAATCAGGGCGTGGATAATCTGGGAGACAGGTCGACGGTTTTCCTCAGTAAGCCACTGAACCGCTTGCCCTTCCAGTAACTTAAGTTGATGCTGGGCTTCTTCGAGCTTTTCCTGCACTTTTCTTTGGAGGGCCGTGGCTTCTCGAAGGGCATGGCAAGTCCGCCGCAAACGTGCTAGCTCCTGGCCCAGCCAAAAATGGGCACCCAACATGGCCAACACGGTTGCCCCAAAGAGCAGGGCTCGTGGGCGGATCTCCCGCCGTGCCTGGAGTCGTTGGCGGTATTCGGGAGGGAGGAAGTCGATGGAAAATGTACTTCTTTCGGAGACCATCAGCTTTCCTCCCATAAGGCCAGCCCTACGGCAATATCCCAAGCCCCTTTGTGAGAAGTGGCCGGGGCATTCTCAAAGGGCAGAAATGGATCTCCCGCTCGCACACGGATGTTCAGACGTTGTGCCAGGGCCTGAGCAAGCTCGGGATTACTTTCCACTCCGCTGAGGATCACCTCTCGGGGAGGCGAGATCCGGAAACTGACCGAGCAGTAACGCAGACACATGATCAGTTCGTGGCACAATGAATCCAAAGGAGCCTCCAAGGCCTCAGCAATTGCTCGGTCCACCTCGGGGTCTCGACCTTCCTCCCGTCGGTCTCCGCGATGGTGGCGAAGGCCTGCGGCATCCTCCACGGAAAGCCCGAGATACCGGGCCACCGCTTCGTCCAGTTGGCGGGAGGAAAAGTCGATGTGCTTGATGAAGTTCGGTTGCCCTCGGTCACTTACAAGAAAAATGGTTCCAGTTTGCTGGATGCTTACGAGGGCAATCATCTCTCGGCGGTCGGACTCTCTGCGTAATTGAGCTTGATAGCACCGAAAGAGGGCAGCCGGGGCTGCCTCCAAGGCCCGGCAGCAAAGGCCGGCTTCTTCTATCCAAGCAAGTTTTTCTGCAATGACTTGTCGCCGACAAGCGAACACAATGACCTCGTGGCGAAGGGAATCTCCTTGCCGGATGGTTCCTGCAGGCAGGTAACGAAGTTCCGCTTCGTCGAGGGGAAAGGGTAATCTGCTGCCAGCTTCGTTGCAGACCGCTCCGTCAATATCCGCCGTATCCTGCGGGAGCCGGAGGTTTTGAACAAACAGGTCGCCATTTCCTAAGGCTACGGTTACTTGCCGCCCGAGGAACCCACCTTGTCGCCAGGCTTGGCGAAGAAGCCGGCCCAATTTTTCGGGAGAGCCCTCTTTTTGCCCTGGGACGACTTGTCCTGACCAACGTCGCTCCATCACTCGGAGGACTTTTCGGCGACGGCCGTCGAGTTGGACTATCCGCAACGTGCCATCCTCAAAGTGCAATCCCGCAACGCTGTAACCATTTTGCCCTAAGATTCCCCAGGCCATTTTCTACCACTTTAGCCTTCTCATTTGGAAAAGCGGACGTTCCGAGGGATTGGCACCGGAAAGTTAGGGACAACTATCGGTACGGCCCCTCCGAATCCGGCCCCGCTGATTAATTTCCCGGGACTGCTAACCGCTTGCCGGAAACCGCGATATGTGGCCAAGTACACTGGGAAAATGTCAACACGTGTAAGCTGGGAGAATCTCAACACCTGTATACTGGGATAATGTCAACATGTGCGAATCTGGCCTTTGGTGGCCGGGATTATCTGCCGGCCGGAATTATGTAGAGCTTGCAACCTGGGTCTTCCGTGCAAGTTAAAAAATCCAAACTCGCGGGTAGGTAGAGCTACCCGGACGACCTTGGCATACCTCGTTTCGTGGGCTGTCTCTGGCAAATTGGATGAAGCCAACGGCTTTGCTTTCAATCCTAGCACACAAAAGCTTCGTGCCACGCCGGGCTAAAAAGCTAACGCGGATCAAAGCACTTCCATGGTTACGATCCAAAATGCTGCCAATAGGTGCAAGCCTGTCTAATCTTGGCCGAATGGTAGAGTTTGCGGTGCTGTTGCCGTTATTTGCGAGGTTAAGGTGCTGCCGGGAGTGTTTGAGTGGGGTTACTTACCTCAGGGTGCCCCGTGGCTGCCCTCACCCGGATTGCCACATACCATGGCTGGTTGTTTTCCAGAGCCGTCAGGATGATGGTGATGTCCTGCGGCGAGGCGAGGCTGCCAAGCGGGTCGAAAATGATCGTTTGTTCCCCGCTTCCCTGGCTAGGGATACAGCCCCAGATCGTAATCCCGCGACCTACGCCGGGCATCTCTTCCAGGCGGAATACGAGTCGCTGGGATGTGGAATCCAACGCCGCAAATGGTGAGGGCGGAAGCTCAGCCAAAGCAGGGTTATTTCCCGCATATTCGATCCAATAGGTTCCTGTTCCCGGCAACAGCACAACCTTGTGAGGACCCCCTCGGGTCACTGCCAAGCTACGGGCGAAAGTGAGGTCGGCAGCCAGGACCTCTGCAGCCGAGCGGAGCACTTCGGGACGATCGGTCCCGGCTCGCGGGATGACAATTCCCGTGATGATTGCAAGGAGGAGGATTACAATCATTACCTCCAATAAAGTCATCCCGCGGCAAATAGGAGCCGAGACCCACTTTCGGCAAGCATACGGACTGATCCAGGCCACCTTTCGGTAACCCTCAATGTGGCAAAGATTTGCCCACTAGTTCCGATCGTTCGTATTCCTGGACAGCAACTTCCCCGTGGAATTCTCCTGCCACTTGGTTACCCCGATCCTAGTTGGTTTTTTTCCGGAGTTCGTTCCATCATCTCAGGGGACTACTCTTGGGTTTCATTCCTTGTGGCTTGTAATGCCCGCAAAAGCTCGTTCTGCTCCCGCAGTATGGCATTTTGTTCACGAAGGAGAGCCTTAATCGCTCTTAACTCTTCGATCATTTGGGCTCGTTGTTCCGCGGGATTCGCCAGGGTTGGGGGTGTTTGACCCTGGGCCAGAGTCCATCTCCCTGAATACCCTAGCACACACAGGACGACCATGCTTAGAAAAGCCAGAAAAATCACTACCCGCTGCATCATCGGTTAGTTCCTCCCGTTCGGACGTGCCTTGTGAAAATTCCGTCTTCAACGAGCCAAGTGCTAGCTCTCCCTTCGTGCGTAGACCGGCAAAGCGGCTCAATTTCTCACCCGATGCGGACCGGAAACATTTTGGCGGTTTTAACGCAGATTTGCGGGCATGAAATATGTTGATACTTGACGAGAAACCTGCGGGTTTCCAAACATTCAAACGATTTCCGAGTATTCAACCCTCTGGATATGTCTTTTCTCTTTAGGCCTGCGGGAGTTAATACCCTTGCAACATGCAGGATCTCCGCCTTTCGAGCCGTTTTGTTGTTTTCCTTTTCCGCAAGATAAGTCCTTGAGATTTCTCGGTCGGGACGGTACTGCCTGGCCACTCGAAAAGGGGGCCGGTGGTTCCACGCTGTCAGAGAAATCGCAATAACTTTTGTAACTTCACGGCGACTCTGTGTAGGGGTGGTGGCTGCCGATTCCTAAGACAGTATGTGTGCGTTCCGCGGACATTTATCAGTTAGCAATCGGAAAATAGCCCACTGACCCACCCTTGGTGCCCGAAGACCTTCAAAGGCCGTCCCAATTGCGGTGAATGCTGCCTGGCCCCTGCAGAGTGCCTTTCTCCTTTTTCGGGATTCTGGCACAGTGGAGAGGCACCAAAGTCCCTGGTTTTCAGATCCGTTTGTTTTCTTGGGTTTTGCGAAGATGAAGGGGCGGGAAGGGGAGTTGTCAAGCCTCCCCATCGGTGGGCTCAACGGAGGAGTCCCGAAGGTCAGGTGGAAGGCGGACTGAAAGTCACAATACCCCGACAAGCTTGAAAAAGTGGAAGAGAAAAAGGATGCCCCCGATGGAGGCGGCACCAATGGCGGCTACCAGCACGGCCCCGCTGCCGATGTCAAGGGCATCGCGAATGTGGGGATCGTATTTCAAATTAACCGCTCGGGCAAGCCGCTCCAAGGCACTGTTGAACATCTCGGCCGTCCAGACAGTCACGATGCACAGGAGGACGATGAGCCACTCAATCAGCGAGATTTGAAAGACGGCTCCTGCCACCAAGGCGGCGATCGTAAAGAAACCGTGCACAAGGAAACTATTCTGGCCCCAAATCCCCAGGGCAATCCCGCGAAAGGCATCGCGGAATTTTTGAGGCCAGGTCCGAGCCCGGCGGCCTGGGAGGGGCTCTCCGCCGCCTGGTTCCGAAGGTGGCTTTTCCTGGGGATTTTGGCAACTGGAAATAAGAGCCGGGGCTTCAACACACGAAGAAGAAACCTCTTCGTCACCTTCAGAGGAAGTTGGCTGTATCTCCGTGCCCACCGGAAGCCCAGGGGTAGCAGCACTTTGCCGCCCGTCGTGGATTGTTGAGCCACCCATCGTCAGTTCGCCGATCGATAAAATGTCGCCGAAGTTGGAGTTCTCGCCTTTTGCGGAGTATGGGTCTTTCTCTCTGGTGAATTCCCATCGCCCTGCAGACATCTGCACGTCTTTTGCCCCGCAGAGTGAGCCATTTTCGCCTGGCCCTTCGGGGAGGGGAAGCGGGAACACCCGTTATTGTACTCTCGCCGTCCCGTTGAATTTTGGGGCTAGCTAGTGAAACCGGCCGGGACCGAGCTTTGGAAGGAGCGAACGAGCAAACGTCATGCCGCAGTTGGTTCGCGGCAGGAAAATTCCCGACAAAAACTTGGCGATAGGTGGGGAAAGGGAGTGAAAAGTCGGCAGTGATGAGCGGGAGGCCAGGAAGGAAGTTGGAACTATTCCAACCCAAATGCCCCTGCCGGCGGTACCCGAGCACCACCCAGGTGGGCCATCCGCCCCCGGCCGAGGAACCTGGGTTCCACGGAGATTCCAATTCCCCAATTATCCCGGCTGGAATCTATGTTTGCCCCGAGGCTTACCAGCAGGGATTCACCCACCCGGGTAATCCAGAAGTTTTGGCCAATATTTCCGCCCTCCCCAAGGTCAACGGAGCTGGAAAAGGCGGTGATCCACTTGGGACTGAGCCGGTAACTGTAGGCCAATTGCAGCACGGTGCTGTTGATCGCCCCTTGAAGGAGATGCACCCCCGTGTAAAGATGTCCATGACCGGGACGTTCCAGGCTTGCTCCAACGGTGATGATTTGCTGGCCTTCCGGGAAAAAGTCAAACATTCCTTCTGAGAGGAGGGCCAAGCGATTACCAATTTGCCAGCGGAGATCATATTCCAGGAGCCCCACCACCTCGCCGAAGTTATCCCGGTCTGGTTTGGGGAAGAAACTTAGTCGGGTATCGAAAGTGAGCCAATCGATGATCCGGGGGGCATCCGGCGGACCCCTCTTGGTCTGCCAGCGATGCCGCATCCCGATCCGAAAAACGCAGAGGTCCTCGGCCACCTCCAGACTCGGGGAAGTGATCCAACTTCCCAGACCCGTCCGCACTGCATAGTAACGTTCGTCCAGTTGGGGGAGTGAGAATGCAGGAGACATGCGGCGACGAAAAACCTCGATGGCATCGTCGTCCAACGGATCGTAAAGGGGAAGCTGCTGGAGATCGAGGCTGCTTTCCGCGAAGAAAAATTCCGCTTCAAAGAGCACCTTATGGGCGAGGCCGTTTAAATTCCACAGTTCGCTAGTAAAGTAAGGATCCACTCGCCACATGGGCAGACTGACCCGAACACCTGCTTGGCCAAGCAGCCGCTCGGCATCCTCACCCAGGCGATCTTCTCCCCAATATGCCACTTCCCCCAACACATAAGGCACCACTTTGAAGGGGCCAAGTTGCAAGGGAAAATCTAGTTCGTGCCGGGAGCCAAACCGCAAAGCCGACACAGTTCCAAGCGGGGTTACTCCGTCGGAAGTTTCCCACTCGCGGTAGGAGAAAAACGGTATCGGGTTTTCCGGAAAGGTGGCCGTTCGGAAACGGGCCAGACCGATCGTGGTATGTTGGTACCACGTCAAGTGTTCGGCAAAGAGGGCTTCTCCCAGCCAAAAATGATCGAGGCGGGGAAGCCAGTCAGTTTGTGTGAAGAAGTTGTTGATCCGATAGTCGGCCGAAATTGCCAACGAGCGGTTTTCTCGGATCCGTTTCAGCTCTACCCCCGTGGTGAGGTCTTTCAGTTCATCCCATTCCCGCTCGAAATATTGCTCGAGGAAATTGCGGTCACTAATCCAGCCAGTCTCCGCGGTGAGTTGCCAATCGCCGGGCAAAAGTTGGCGATGTTGCCACAGGAGCCGCCAACGGTAGTCTTTTTCCGGAGGGATTGCCCGCCGGCCTCGACCGAGGTTGTCAAACCCATCATCTTGGATTCCCCAAAAATCGACTAGTCCCGTTACCGGGCCGGGAATCCCCAGAAATTCATCCCGGCGATACAAAAATGTGGTCCCATGCCCTAGGCCGCGATCGCTCATCACATCCAGGCTGATATCCCAACGGGTGCCCTCGGGTCGGGTACGGATCCCCAGGATCTGATAAACGTCCCAGTCGGTGAGGACTTGAAGTCCGAAGACACTGTCGTTCTTCACCCGCAATCGTCGGAGCAAGAAGCTGGGTTCCGAAAGGTCGGTGGTGATCTCCGGCCAAATGAGTACCGGCAACGGTCCCAAATAGAGGGCGTTATCTCGGGCGGAGAGGAAGTACCGGGGCTCCGTGAGGATTTGACTTGTTTCCGGATCGACGACCCAACCCCCAGTTGAGGGATCCACCACCGGTTCCTCGGTGGACTCAAGCTCCACAAGCCGAGCTTGGAGACGGTAGGTAGGAAACCCCATCCGGCTGGAGGTGACGAACGCATGCTCGGCACGAAATCGGTCCGGTCCCAGTTGGCGGAGGATTTGGGCTCGGAGGCGAAGGAGCCCCTCGTAATTAGGCACGGGAGTCAGAAGCTCGGCATTGACCAGCACCCCGATCCGCCGGCGAACATCGTAGTACATGCGGTCGGCATAGAGGATCCGCTCACCCTCGCGGAAGACGATATTTCCCTCCATGTAGATTTCCACGGGGACGTCTTCCGCCAGCGGGCGAGATCCGGTAAGGTCGGGCTGCTCGAGCCCGCGGGTCCAAATTACCATTCGATCGGTGGATAAATCGATCACCTGAGGCCGCCAGGATCCAACGGAGGCCACACCTTCGACCAGGACATTAACCCCTGAGGTAACGATCCCAACCCACTCCCCGGTCTGAGGATCTTGCTTCCACTGGACATGCACGGGGACATCGGTACGGGGGTAAACTCGGATTCGGAGTTTGTCCCAGCCGGTTGCCACTCCTAGAGGGATCCCCGGGAGAAGGGAGGGCAACGGTCCCCCGTCAGGGCCAAGGTTTTGCGAAACCAGGGATTCACCTCCCGGTGGTCCGGAAGGCACCCTTTGCAACTCTGCGGGCCCGGCGATAGGTTGCAGGAAACTTGTCCGTTTGATCCGCTGTTGAAGCCAGTCGCTCCGGGCTTTTACAGCACGTTGAAAGAGGGGATGGTCTCGGGCCTCCTGGATTTGCTTGAAGGATGGGAGAAACTTTACCTCGGCTATTGTCTCGTAGCGGCCCTGCCAGGAAGGCCCGGAAAGCCGAGCTTGACCGCTAGGATGGCGGGATTCTACCTCCACATCGCCTTCCGCATAGAGATGCACGACATGGGTTTGAACGCCCTCAGTCTGGGAGGTAGCAATCCACAGCACCCCCTTTTGGGCCTTAACCTTGTGTTCCCCTTGGCGAAATTCCAGGTTTCCTTCCAACAGAGAGACCTGGCTCGCATACTCCGACCAGACAAGAGCATTTTCACAGGCGACCTCGATAGGTTGGGAAATCTCAATGTCGGGAAAGACCAGTTCGGTTTCCTGTCCGCAGGCTAGTCCGTCCGAGGTCAACCGGCCGAGGGTCCCTGCCAGGAGGAGCAATCCTGCCGTGACTAGAATCATGCCCCCGTGTTTTGGACTCGTGCAATTAGAGGGAGGGAGAGGCTGGTAACCAGTGGGAGAGGAATGCCGGCATTCCAAGCTCGCAGAGCTATCCCCGGGAATTTGCTGCGATCTTGAAGGCTCGGAAGATAAACCCACCGTGTTAGCTTGGGGCGGCGAAGAAGGGCCCAGGATCCTCTCGGCCCGGGAACAAACCCATCCTCCCGGGGCATTTTTGCGATCCCGGAAAGCTAGTCCCGAATACGTTGGCGTTGGACGATCCTCTCGTAGAACGACAAGCACGGACAGGAAAAGCTCAAGTTTTCTTTCTGGCCTTGTGTCGAATCTTGTGATCCCAACCTCGGGAATAACGGCCTGAACTTCAGCACAGTTTTGAAGAGGCCCTTCAGCCCATGAGCTTCTATAACCGGAAAACGGTTTCCGGGAAGATTAGCCACCCGTGATGTTAACCATTGATGCCGTGTGATGTATCGGATCCTGCCGCGTCCGGCCGGGTGAGCCGGGATAGGCAGACATCACGCGGGAATGAAAAAGCAGAGAGTGAGTGTTTCCGTTTGTCGCTCTTCCTCTCCGATCGAGTACAGTCGTACGGATACAGGGATGTGACTGCTACCGATCCTTAGGGCGAAGTGCTTTCCCAACGACTTTCTCCCCGTGCCATACCGGTCTGGACCAACGGATCAAGGTTCCGGTCTCCCAATGGCCGCTTACCATTTGGCTGTTTGAATTTGAAAAAGAGATGCGGCCTCTCTTGGCGAAATTTGCCGAAAAGAAGATACCACTTTTTTTGCTCTCGTCCGCACGGGACTTTACGACGTGCGGGGAGGGTAGCTCCCCTCGTTGGACTAGGGTCCTTACACTTTGCCGCCAGATGTTCGGCAGTTTCCTAGGGCCGGCAGATTATAAGCCGAGGGCTTTTCGGGTCACAAGGTCGGCTTTAACCCTTGTGTTGGACCAGTTTCCCGGCGGAGCCCCGATCAATCCGGTACATAGATGAGATTAGGCCGCCACATTCAGCGAAAGCCGCCACCTCCAGGTACTGCCGGTTGTGCATTTGCCCAGCTGGTTCACCGTCCGAGTACCGGGGGGTTTTACGGGCCGGGGGGACTCGGAACTCTTAATAAGGCCTGGTTCCTAATTTGGGGGGACCGCGAAACTTGGGGGAGCGGGAAAGAAGGAAAGGCCACTTGCGACGCAGAGAGGATCAGGAGGGCACTAGGTTTTGCCGGCTTATGGCCGGCCATTTGCTTTTGGGGAACTCCAGAGCCGAAGCTGGGTTAGGGGGAGAGCAGCAAAACAGGCAAAGACGGGCACAGCCGGGGCCCGCATCCGCATGTTAGACCAATAAAAAGCATGGACGGCTGTCAAAACTAGGGCGAGGGCGGCCCCGGAAAGGAGGAACCACAAGATTTGCGGGGCCTCCCCACTGTTTATCCTTTTTCGCAAAGCTATTCCGATTCCCCAGATTGCACATCCATACTGGAGAATGTAGAACCCTCCCACGGCCCAAACTGCCAAGACTCCTCCGGTCAAAGCCTCACTTAATTCCGCGGGCGGAAATGGAGTCCAAAGCCAAAGCACTCTCCACAGACAGGACTCCCAAAACTCTTTGGGCCGACGGGCAATAGTCTCCCCGGCTAGCCGGTAGGCGAGGCGATCTTGCTGTGCCTCGTCAAGCCCCGGATGTTGTTCCACTGCTTGTTGCCAGGCTGTGATGAAGGCCTCCGATTTCCATGCCCGCAGTGGTTTGTGCTCTCTAAGGTGATCGTAAAAATAATCATTGTTGGCCAGATAAAAGGTGATGCCACCATGCGTGGTGCCAAAAATCCAGTAACCGAGGACCAACCGATTCCGCAAGACCCAGGGGAACAACACACTCCCTAACCCCACATAACCAATCAAGCTAGTCTTGATTACCTCGCGAAACCGCACCTTGCTTCCAGAAAGGCGAGGTAGGGACTGAAATGAACCTTTCGTCTGCTCGGAATGGTGGGTGGTTTGCTCCCGTTTTTTGTCCCGGGTGAAAGGGCCAGTCTCCCCGAGTTGTCGTACAAATCCTAGGAGTCCAGGAACCAAAAGACTCCAGGGCAGAAGGTTGGCCCTCGTAAGTGCCGTAATTCCGGCTGCTGTCCCGGTGAGAAAAGTCCAAGCCAGATTTTTGGACTTTGAAGCCTGAAAGCCACAAAACAGGGTTACCACCACGAAAAGCACGGCGGCCGTTTCCGACATAATCTGGGTGGATTGCCACACCAGAAGTGGATCCGCGGCCACCAACAATCCCGCTATAAGCCCCGCCTGCAAGCCACCGATCCTTTTCGCAAGCAAGCCGGTCAAGAGAACCGTTCCCGCTCCCAGAACCACGTGCAATGCCGCAATGGCCCACCATGTATATGGGCCGGCCGCCACACAGGGAACAAGAAGAATCGGATACACCGGCGGACGAAATGCCGTCGGATTGCCACCGAGAGCAAACCTCCCCTCGCGAACCAAGTTTTCTGCTAGCTGGCGATAAAGGTCGGTATCTTCCTCCAAGGATCCGGGCACAAGGAACAAAACCACCCCTCGAACAAAAACCACAAGGAAGGCAAAAACCAGTACTAACGGCAAACGCTCTAGCGGATAAAGATGTTTCGAGGGCAACACCGTCGAATACTCACAAAAGGGATTGTGGCAGGACATCCGAGTACCAACGCCGTGAATTGCCTTTGGTTAACACTGCGAATCGAACCCGCGACTCATTCGTTTCAAGTTTCTGAGCTGTTTCTAACGAGCACAATGCCTGGCCCAGCAACGTAAGAACCCGTCCACAAACCGGGCCCCATTGGTTTACTGCACTGGAGTGATTTAGAGTTTCCCTAAATGGGCTTTTAGGTGCCACGGTGGCGGAGACGGCTCTCTGCAGAGGCCACGTGCCTAAGCGAGGGAGATTGTTCCCCAGGCTCGGAGGCCCGGGAAGGTGCACCTACAGCCCAAAAGACCCGGTAATATCCCGGATCTTTCAAAAGCTGAAAATTCTCGGCCGTTCGAGGATCTCCGCCATATTCTCGCAAGAAATCCGCCACGGACAGGTGTGCCGGCAAAATAAGAAAGACATGTTCCTCTGGACAGTTGGGAACAATCTCTTCTTGGGATATGCCCTCCTTAGCTAGATAATAGGCCAGGGGATAAAAATCTGGCTGAGGAAATAGAACGCGATAACTTCGTTTCGGGGCCATTCCTCGCACGCAGTCGGCCACAATCCGGACGGCTTCCGACGGGCGAAAGTGAGCTGCATAGTAGTTGTAATATCCATCTTGAACTGGCTCGAGTTGCCGTCTTTTCTCTAGCCTGTCGGCATAGGTCCAAAACCGAGGTAGCACGAAGACAAGAAGCACCAACTGGGCCAGGAGAATCTCGGACACCGCCCGGGGGTTTATCACTCCTTGATTGAGGTCGTTACCCGAACAATAGGATTCCGGGGCTGCCGAAAGGTTTACCCCGCGGCTGAGCTCGGGGGGGTGAGGTCTTCTCCGAGCAGCCCAAAGCCCCATGATGGACCGGCTGAGCTTCGTGTAGGCTATAGCCAAAAGTGCACCACATCCAACGGCAAGAAAATGTAAAGCCGGAATGAAATTCCGCACAAAAGGATGAATTCCCAATAGGCCCGCCAGGAGAAAGGGAGAAAGAAGCCCGGCCACAAGCCATCCGAGCTGGTTGGGGAGGGAAATCAGCCCGAGGTTTTTCGGATCCTTTTCCGCGAAGCGATCCTTGCGAGTTGTCTTCGGCTTCCCGAATGCAAAACTCGCCAGCTGAGCTACTATTCCTAGACCGAGGATTGGCCACCAGTCGGCAAGGGCTGCACGAAAGAATGCCCACGTGATCTCCGAGCTTGCCCTCCAATTCCAGCCGGCCCCTTGGGCGGCAGTTGCATGGAGTTGTTCCCACACAGGTAAGTACAGAGCACAGCCCGCCACCAAGCCGGCAAACCACCACCAGAATTCTCGGAGGCCAAAACACCGGGCTTTGGGATCCCATTCCCGGATGGCAAGGAATCCTGCCAAGGAAATTCCAAATAGCAAGTTCGTGGGGATGGTGTATACAAGAAGAGCTGAACAGATGAATCCGGCAAGAGAAGGCAAAAGTTTCTTTTGGGATGGGTATTTCGTGATCGCAAGGGCCAGATATCCAAGAACCGTCGTTAAGAATAAGGACAAACCGTACCCCCGGATCTCCATCGCATGGATCACAAACATCTGAGTCATACCCAGCCACAACGTGGCTAAGCATCCGGGGAGAGTTCCCCCACATAAAGCTCCGGCTTGGAAGGTAAACCAGAGGGTTCCGGCGGCAAAGAAAAAGCCCGGCAAGCGGAGTACGAATTCCTCAGAAGACAAGAGAAAAAGAGGACGAAGCAGTAACGAATAAAAAATATGGTTGTTCGGAGCAGAATAATCGCGGATGATCCGGTGCCACGGTTGGCTTACGAAGTGGATGATCGTATAAGCCTCGTCATACCACAGATCGCAGTTTAATCTCCCGGCACAAAGACATAGGGGAATCCCAGCCGCCAGTAACCAGAATTGCCACGGATGGGGAGCAGTTTGCGACAAGGTTGCAACTTTTCTTGAGCGGGCAGGAAAACAGGAGACTCTCTGCCGCCTCGGCTCAGTAATCATGGTCTCGCGGCTTCAACCCAGTAGGATTGCCGAATTATTCCCCGCCGATTTGTGAATACCCTCCCTTTGAAGAAGCCTTTTAGGAGCACCGAAGCTGCCCAAACGCAGCGGAAAATTTCGTGGTAGTTTACGAGGATCCGAGCAAACTTTTGCTCGTGGTTCGTACGTCGTCAGCCTTCGTCCTCACCCTTCGTCGCAAATTACTTGGCCACACCCACCTTTGGACATAGGTCCTCTAGACAACAGGAGGAACACTTCGGTTTCCGGGCGGTGCAAACCTGTCGTCCATGATGGATCAGCTGATGGCTAAACACAATCCATTTATTCTTTGGAATGAGCCGCATGAGGTCCTGTTCAATTTTGTCGCGATTTTTTTCCTTGGTGAGGCCAAGCCGTCGGCTGACCCTTTCCACATGAGTATCCACAACCACCCCTGTAGGAATTCCATAAGCGGTGCCGAGGACCACATTTGCCGTCTTGCGACCAATACCCGGAAGTTGTGTGAGCACATCGATATCCCGCGGAACCTCGCCCCCGTATTTCTCGGCAAGAATTTGACAGCACTCACGAATCATTTTGGCTTTATTGCGGAAGAAGCCCGTGCTTTTAATCTCTTGCTCGAGTTCTTCTTGGGAGAGCCGGGCATAGTCGGCGGCCGAGCGGTACTTCTTAAATAGAGTTTCGGTCACCTTGTTGACGCGTTCATCTGTACACTGAGCGGAAAGAATGGTCGCAATCAGAAGTTCAAGTGGGTTGGAATACCGCAGGGCTGTGGTGGCGTTGGGATAGCACTTGTCCAGCCGCTTAAGGAGGTCCTTGATGGGGGGTTGGGATGTGGTTGTCCTTTTCATAAGACTTCGACACCTCGGAATTCTTACGTTGCAAGCTGCTTGATTGAAAATCGATCAAAACTGATCGAGTTATCCTGGGCTGTGTTTCCAACTTTGGTGTGTTGGAAACGTGTTATTGCCGGGAGGCCAAATCTGCCGCGATTCAAAAATCCCCTCCATGGATCTATTCTTTGATTTTCAGGATCGTTGTCTGTTTTAGCAACTGCTTTTGTGTTTTGGCCGGCATACAATGACTTCCAAAGGGGTGCAAAAGCGGGAATCTGGTAGATCCGCTGAATCGGAGGCTGGCTCCCTTTTGTGAATCGAATCGGCTTATGAAAACACATCTCTTATTTGGGAGATCTTTTCCGCGGCAATTTGGCCAGGCTTGGACCGGTGGCGATTCAGAACGAAGATATCGGAAGGGAGGGTCAACATGACAGAAGTTACCTCGTCAGCTAACTCCAGGGACAAGCGAGCTTCAGGCAGACTAAGGGGAATCCTGAAGACTGTGTTGGGAATCGTCGTGGCTGTTGTATTGGTCCTTGCGGTGAGTTACGCGGTAGCAACCTGGATTGCTTACCGGACTTTGAATGCACGTTTAGGGGAACTTCGATCATTGGGCCTGCCTCTGGAGGTCGAGGAGATTTTCGCCCAGGCGGGAGGGGAAGGGCAGCAGGCAGCTCACCAGATCCGCGAGTTAGAGGAAAGGTTTTCGAGCCTCCAGCCGAACGTGGATGATCTCTGGCGTCGTTACACCGAGGCCGAAGATTGGCCGACGCAGTCGGACATAGAGTTCCTACGCCAGTTGGCGGAGGCCCCAGAGTGGAAAGTAGTTCGGGACACTGTCACCCGCCTTGCCTCCCGAGAAGGATTGTTGGTTGTCTGCACCAGGGGGCAAGGTTCAAACGCACTAGAGGATGTGATTCTCTCTCCGTTGATAGAACTCTCTCAATCGGTCCGGAGGCTCAATCGCTTTTTGGTGCTCTGGGCGGAATATTACCATCTCACCGGAGATGCCGATCGGGCTCTGGAGGTGGTCTGCCTTGGTTTGCGGTTCAACCGGGTTCAGCTCCCCCTGATGGTGGGGGGATTGATTCGGCATGCGTGTTTTCTCACGCAGGTCCAATGTGCAAACGAGATTCTCCAAAAAAGTGCGGTTTCTCAAGAGCGTTTGGCCGAGCTTGAAACTCGGCTCGCGGAAATGGACTTGATTGGTGCCTGGCAACTGGCTCTTGCTACAGAACGGGCATTTGGTTTGGAGCAGTTCCGGAAATTCCCTTGTGGCCAGGCGTGGTGTCGGGAATTTTTCTGGGTGAGAGCGGTACTGAATTATCTGGACACCGTGGACCTGGTACGGGCGTACGTGGAGCAGGCCGGTGGTCACCGGCAGAATCTCCAAGAGGAGTTGCGGGCTTCTTTGGAAGGGGCGGCTCGCCGCCGATGGAGTTTCCTCAATCCGGTGGTTGAACTTCTGGTGCCGGCCTTTGATTCGGCCAAAAATGCTTTCGCCCGGGGCATTATTTTGCGGAATGCTCTTTTCGTCCTAAGCCGGCTTGAGCAAGCAGGCCCAGAAGCAAAAGCAAATGAGGTACTCGCCCAAGTGCCGGAGGATTTCCGGCGGGATCCGTTTTCCGGGGGTGATCTTCGGGTAGTCCGGACCGAGGCGGGCTGGCTGATCTACAGTGTCGGGCCGGACGGCGTAGACGACGGTGGGGAGATCGAGAGTAACAAAGATTGGGGCCTTGCCCCGCCAACCTGAATAACAGCTTGGAAGTTTGGGCCGGAGGCCGAGCGATCCAAAAGCTGATCGGTCCCCCTAAGCAATGCAGTGGGGATCAAGGGGGCTTAGCGTGGGGAGGTTGTCACTGGGCCAGGGACCGGAAGGCGGACTTGCCACAGTCGCCGGGGGTGCTCCTTCCGTGGTCCTCCCAACTCCTTGGCCGGGGGTTTGTATGGCCAGAAAAACGCTTACGGGTTTTACCACTGAAGCCCCCCGGGATTTACCCCGGTCCTCAACTCTTCAACGTTTCGTTCCAACACTTCAAAGTCGAAATTCCCGCCACATTTCGGCAGCTATTGATCTCCCCAGAAGTGGAACTTAGTCGCACTCCATAGTCCGGAGGGAGAAACTCTACGAGTGGTTCACTTTGGATCCACCCGATCAATACCGGTTGCGTTGGGCGGTGAGACTATTTGCACAAGGTAAGTTTCTTTTTCCAGCAACCTCGCTTTTCCTGAATTTGCCGCTAGCATCGGCCAAGGATCCTGCCGGGAGTCCCCCAACCTTGGGGGGTCCTAGTTGGCTTTTCTATTGTTCTCCTTTGTAAAATTCGTTTTGGCCCGTAGTGGTTTTCGGGGCGGAGTAGCCGGGACTCGGACCTCGGGCAGGTTGAGTTCGGAAATGACTCTGGGCCTGCCCGTGCCTCGTGGCTTTTGAGTTTCAACATTGACCGGTGAGTCTTGCCCGTCTCAGTCGGTGCACTGGATCTTATTAGCAAAACTGAATCTTATTAGCAAAAGGATTAACGATCCGAAGGGTGGTGGGCTTCTCCCCGGCGGGGATGATTGAATCGGAAGAAATGGAAACCGGTTGGGAAACACTTCGGGGGGAAATTGGATTTTGGTGGCAAATTGACAAACAGCTTCGTAATTGGAAAGAGGGAAAAACCCGGGGCACAAGTGGGAAATGCACTGGAAAAGTGGAGGAAAGATAGGCTCGAGGTTGTTTAGATAAGGAGGTGTGCCTGTGGCTGAGCAAGGATTTGCGGGACCCTTGGAACAGGTTGATGAAACTACTTGGCGGATTCCTCGGTCGTACAAACCGGGAATGCGGGTAGATGGGTTGATATTCGCCGACGAGCGATTAATGGAGCAGGCTAAGGCCGATCAAGCCCCGGAACAAGTGGCCAACGTGGCTTTCCTGCCGGGGATTCAGATGGCAAGCTTAGCCATGCCCGATATCCACTGGGGATACGGATTTTGCATCGGCGGTGTGTGTGCTACCGATCCAGAGGAAGGCGGGGTGATTTCCCCAGGGGGGGTCGGTTATGACATTAATTGCGGCGTTCGTTTAGTGCGGACGGACCTTTCCCTGGAAGATGTCCAGCCGAAGATTGAGCAGCTGGTCAACCATCTCTTTAAGCGGATTCCCGCCGGGGTTGGAGAGGGAGGTCCGTTCAAGTTTAGCAGGCAGGAAATCCGCAGCATCATGGCGGAGGGTGTTGGCTTCCTGAAAAAGCGAGGTTGGGCCACCGATGCCGATATCGACTGTACAGAAGAACATGGATGCCTAAAGGGGGCCGATCCCGACGCCGTAAGCGACAAGGCGATCGAGCGGGGTTTGGATCAATGCGGGACTTTGGGCTCGGGTAATCATTTCCTCGAAGTGCAGGTGGTGGATGAGATTTTCGACGAGGAAGCCGCAGCCGCCATGGGCCTCCGGGAAGGCGGCATTTGCGTGATGATCCATTCCGGATCGCGGGGTTTGGGGTATCAGGTGTGCGATGATTACTTGCGGTTGTTCCGGAATACCCCGGAAAAATACGGCATCTCTCTCCCGGATCGCCAGTTGGCTTGTGCTCCTATCAACAGTCCTGAGGGGCAAAAGTATCTGGGGGCCATGCGGGCGGCAGCTAACTACGCTTGGGCTAACCGTCAGCTCTTGATGTGGTTGACCCGGGAGGCCTTCCAGGACTTCTTTGGTCGGCCTTGGGAAGAGCTGAAAATGGACCTGGTTTACGATGTGGCCCACAACATTGCCAAGATGGAAAGACACATCGTCGGCGGCAAGGAAAAGCTCGTCTGTGTGCACCGTAAAGGGGCCACTCGGGCGTTCCCGCCGCTTCATCCGGAGGTTCCCGAACGCTACCGGAATATTGGTCAGCCTGTGATCATTCCGGGGGATATGGGGCGGTCGAGCTGGGTGCTGGTGGGGCAGCCCGGTAGCATGGAGAAAGCCTTTGGCACCACGTGCCACGGTGCCGGCCGCGTTATGAGTCGAAACGAAGCCATCCGCCATGCGAAGGGACGACGAATCGACCAGGAGCTGGCGGAGAAGGGCATTGTGGCCCGGGCCCGCAGCAGAACCGGTTTGGCTGAAGAGCAACCGGATGCCTACAAAGATGTCAGTTTGGTGGTGGATGTGGTGGAGAAAGCAGGTTTGGCGAAGAAGGTAGCTCGGCTCCGCCCCTTGGGGGTGGTCAAAGGGTAAATGGAGAGGGGCCAAAAATCCCCTTTTCCCCTACAAAGTGCAGGTCCACGGATCCCTACCCGATCAGCCGGGCTGAAGAATAGACGGCTCAATGCTTCCATAAGTTCGAGCAAGATGATTGCCACCGAGTACCTCGACAGGTTAGCCCTAATTCGGGGTACCTCGTGGCGGCAGCCCCAATGGACCAAGGGCTGGGGTGGAGCTATATAGGGCTTCGGATTAATTCGAATGCTCTATCGGGGCATTTACCCCCGGTTGGAAGCCGGGGTGAGTTGGCTGCCACGGGCTGTGGAAATTTTCTGCCGAGGAATCTCCCCCGGAGGGATGCCGGTCAAAAATTCTCGCTCCGCTTGGGGGCTTGGTGGAAAGCCAACGGCTGGCCGGCTAGAGTGTCCAAAAAGACTTCCCCGGTTAAAACATAGATTGTCGACGACCCAGCCGGGCTACTAGGTGGGAGTTGGGCGGTACGGAGTCCGTAAGAAGACCTCGTTTGCGGGGCCGGGAAAGTTCGGGAAAGTACCGGGAGGTGGCCACAATGATCGCGAAGGCTCATCGATCGTTCTTCATTCAGTCGCTTTTAATAACGTGTGGGATGGTGCCTCTAAAAACTGCTGCGATCGTGCTTTTGAGCGGGGGGCTAGTTGTCTTGAACCTGGTTGGCGGTGGGTGTTCAGCATCCCACCAAGTGACGGAGCAAGCTCCAGGGGCCCAAAGTTTCCCGGCGAAGACTGGGCCGGGGGATCTGACGCACAATACCGCTCTCGGCAGAGGCGGTGAGGAGGAAACGCGGGAGTTTGCTACAGTGTCGCATCCGGAAACGGGAGGTGTGCAGATGAAGCTGGAAAGTACCGCTTTTGCAAATCAGGGTCCGATTCCACGAGATTACACGGAGGATGGAAAGGATATTTCCCCGCCCTTGAAATGGTCCGACCCGCCTGAGGGGACAAAAGAGTTTGCTTTAATATGCGACGACCCGGATGCTCCAAGCCCCCGTCGACCCGCTCCCGAGCCGTGGGTTCACTGGGTAATTTATGGTATTCCTGCGGAGGTGCGGGAATTGCCGGCCGGGATTCCGGCCAAGGAAAGGCTCGACGTTCCGAAAGGAGCTGTCCAGGGTAAGAATTCTTGGGGGACGATCGGCTACCGGGGACCTGCACCCCCGCGGGGTAGTGGCCGACATCGGTATGTTTTTACTCTTTATGCTTTGGATAAGCCCTTGGAGCTGGCCCCCGGTGCCACCAAGGCCCAGTTGCTAAAAGCTATGGAGGGCCATGTCCTGGCCACTGCCCAATGGATTGGCACCTACGAACGGCCGTAAGTAGTCTCTTTGGGAAGAAACCAGACTAGGTATCGGGGGAATTCCGGAGGAGCACAAGCCGGAGGGAACTGGCCCCATTCCATGTCCCAATAGGTGGGGCAACACCGTAGCCTTCTTTATTCGGTGAGGTTGTCTTCCTGTAACGGTCTGCGGTGGCCGAACGGTATCTCGCTGGTAACGTTAGCAACACCCCGCTTTTCCGAAGAGTGTTGGCTGGCCCCTACCAGGGGACAACCTTTCGACATGCCAGCATAGAATTTGTCGGGGGATGGTCCGGTCGTCGGGCAATTTGGGAAATTTGCTGGATCAGGTTAGCAGGGGAAGAGCGGACGGCTTAGGCGAGTGGGCGATTTCGCCGATATTTATTCGCCGGTATTTAGTGCTGGTTTGGGATTTGGCGGGTTAGCATCCCCACTTCCGGGCCTAATGAGAAGCCGGCTCACACGCAGGTGGGGAGCGGTTGACCTTCTGCAGGCGAAGGGTATTCCCTGCAGCGGACAATTCACACCGGCCTTGGATCGGCAAAGAACATCCTCCGCAGGCAAAGACTATCTCCGAAGGATACCCCCGCAGAGTTTGTTCGGTGCTAAAGGCTGAGGATATCCCCCAAGATGGGAACCACAGGGGAATGCTTTGCGGCATCTGTTACGGCGGGACCTACTTAAGAGCCTCGGCCGGCACCGCATTCTTGCTCTTGTAGTGTCCGAGGTGTTGAGCCTAGTTTTTGCCCGGGGTTCATGCCCCCGGTCATGACCCAACCCTGAAAGCGATCCGGCACCTTGCCCGGATTTTCTTTGGGGTAGTGCGGAATTTCGCTGGACAAGCAGGGAGGCTGTTTATCCAAAACGAGGGATTGGGTGCTTTTAGGGGAGGGTCATGCCATGCCGATCCGAGTCACAAGCCCTGCTTTCTCGTACGGGGAGCCTATTCCGGTGAAATACACCGCCGACGGAGAGGATATCTCCCCGCCCATCAACTGGTCCGATCTTCCCAAAGGTGCAAGGGAACTAGTGCTTATCTGCGAGGACCCGGATGCCCCCACGGCTGAGCCTTGGGTGCACTGGGTTGTGTATAAGATCCCGGCCGAACTGCCGGGACTGCCGGAAGGACTTCCTAAGGAAGCTCGCCTGCGTCAATTCCACGGGATCTTGCAAGGGAAAAATTCGTGGACAATCGGCCACAACATCGGTTATCGGGGGCCAGCTCCTCCGCCGGGCAGCGGGGTGCACCGTTACTTCTTCCGAGTTTACGCCCTGGACAGCAAACCGGTTATTGAGCCCGGGAAGGATCGTAAGTCCCTGTGGCGGGAGATTTCCGGGCATATCATCGACGAAGGTGAACTCATGGGGACATATCAACGGTGAAAAAATGGGGGTTTTGCCAAGAGTAAGTGGCTTCTAACTCCCTGGGCGTTCCTCGGGTCATCTCCTAGTATTGTGCCAGGTTTCCCAGAACTGAATCTGTCTCGGGGGCTGGGAGGTTGCCGGCAGAGGCCCGCTAGATCATTAGCGTTCTGTTTTTTGCTTTAAGTCTCGCACAACCGCGGCAGTCAAGGGGGTTACCGGAGGAGCACTTGCAAGCTCCGCGGGAGGCCGGTTCGTCTAAAGGGCCGTTGTACCTCGGAACCGGCATTTCATTAGCCTGGAGGAGTAGCCCGGGATTCCGCTGCGAAACCCGGCAAACGGAGGAGAACCCAACTGTGCCGGATAGTCGGTCCCACCGCGGTCCCCATCCAGAGGATGCGGAACTTTTTGCCCCCACAGAATGGGAGAAGCTCCGCCAAGCCACATATGACCTTTCCTGGCTCCTCACCCGGGGCTATGTCAATCCCTCAGCCTTGACGTTAGTGGGTAACCGCTATCGGTTGACGGCTCGCCAGCGATTGGCTGTGGAACGCTCGGCTTGTGGCGATCGGGAACTTATTGCACGAAGAGCACGTCGACTTGATCCTTCGGCAGTAAAAGGCTGCCGAATCCTCATCGATGGTTACAATGTTCTGACAACGGTCGAGGCTGCATTGGGAAAGGGGGTTCTTCTTTTGGCCCGGGATTCCACCTACCGAGACATGGCCAGCATGCACGGACATTACCGCAAGGTGGCCGAGACTGTCCCCGCTCTCGAATTGATTGGAAAAACTTTAGAACAACTCGAAGTCCCGGAGGCCGTTTGGTTTCTGGACCGTCCCGTTTCCAACAGTGGGCGTTTACAAGCACTAATAAAAAGTGTGGCGGAAAGCCACGGATGGGTTTGGGAGGTGGAGTTGGTGAACAGCCCTGACCCCATCTTGATGGAGGCCTCGGAACCGGTTGCCACGGCCGACAGTGTCGTGCTCGATTATTGTGGCAACTGGCTCAATCTGGGCCGATTGACTGTCGAGCGATTCATCCCTGAGGCCAGTGTGATCGATCTGGCCTGTCCCCCTGATCCTTTCCCCGACCAAGGCAATCATCCGTAGACGGGATCTTCACCATCGGGGCCCCGAGCCGCTAATAAAATTCGAGAACCCCGTCCGGGCACTTCAATTTTTGGAGCCTTAAAAGTGCTCAGACCGAGGATAGACTACGATGGCACGGCTGCCCGAGGAATTCCCCCCTGGCCACCGAAGGGCAAAACCTCAGTGCACACAATTGGAGCGACTAATCCTTTCGGTGCCGGATCTTGGACCGCATCCGGCGTTTTTTACGACCCACCTTACGACGACCTTTTCCACGCTTTTTGACGCCCACGGATACTCCCTCTCCTCTGTTAGATGATGGTTTCCTCCTCAGGACTCTAAAACTCTAAACCCAAGACAATGATCCAAACCCGGAAGCTTGATAGTGCAAATTGCCGGGTGCTAACGGAAACTTCGCGAGACTGATCGCCTATTGAGTATAACGGTTTCTCTGCCGTTTGAACAACCCCCACACCGGCTTAAGAATTAAGCTTTCCGATGAAAGGAAGTATCGGAGAAAATTCCTGCCCGAGCTTCGAAGAGAGTAATTCGCAAACGTGGAAAGGATTTGGGCCCCGGGCTGCTCGGGTTTGTAGGAGCCGGCTGAAATTCCCCGCTGTTTGAACCAGGGAATTCCCCGGAACCAGTCCCCGCCTCAAAACCTGGTTGGTCGAGAACTCACTGCGACTCCTAAGTTGAGCGGATAACGGCTGCCCGAGGGGATTCTCAAGTTCGCTTTCGAGCTTTTCCCACCCTCCATGGTCCGACATCGGTAGTTGACAGCCCCTGGCCCAGATCCACCTTATGCAAAAGCCGGGAATTACCAGGCCTGTTTCTTGGAAAGAATGGAGTTGTTAAGCTGTTGTTAAGCTTACATCGTTGTTCTTTCTTGCCCAGTTCTCCCCAGATTCCCCCAGAGGATTAGCAGTCAGGAAACTTGGTGGTTACCCAAGCGTTCCCCAAGTTCCCCGAGTGTCTCAGCAAAGCCGAGGGAGGGAACTTCAACCCATCACCTGAGTTTGACCAGCGGTAAAAGACTACCGCGAGAGCCTACGGGGACCGACGATTTTGGGGCTACCCTTGCCGCTCTGCGGAGGTTGCCGTCTCACGGACTGTAGGTTGAAGTTCATCTCCGTTTTTGCCCCGCATGCGGAGTCTTGGTTTTTCCATGGTCACAGTAGTGTAAGGAGGTACAGAACTGGTGAGCCAGACACTTGAACCAATCACCGAATCGTGACCGACGACTGTCTCGCCACCCAAAATCGTGGCATTGGCGTAAATGATGACCCGATCTTCGATGGTGGGGTGTCGTTTGAGGCCTCGAACTAACCTCCCTTCTGCATCGGTGGGGAAACTAAGGGCCCCTAGGGTCACTCCCTGATAAATTTTGACGTGGTTACCTATCTCGCAGGTTTCCCCGATAACCACTCCTGTGCCGTGGTCGATGAAGAAGTGGGTTCCGATTTTGGCACCAGGATGGATATCGATGCCGGTCCGGCTATGGGCCCACTCGGTCATCATTCGCGGAATCAATGGAACTCCCAACTCATGAAGGAGATGGGCCAGCCGATAGATCGTGATCGCTTCAAAACCCGGATAGCAAAAGACCACCTCATCCAGCGATTTGCAGGCCGGGTCTCCATCATAGGCTGCCTGGACATCCAAGGCGAGAATCCGCCGCAACTCCGGGAGTTGTTCCAAAAAAGCGATGGCCTTTTCATCCCCCAGCTGTTCATAGTGGGTTTTTTGTTCTGGTGTACATGTAACATCGTCGCCGGCCGCATGGCATAATGCCCGAGCAATCTGAGCCCGCAGCCGGTCATGAAGCCGGTCTATAATGGATCCGACATAATAGGTGACGTTTTCCCAATGGAGACATTCCCGCCTCCGATAGCCGGGGAAGAGAACTTCTTTAAGATCCTCGATACAACTAATGATGACCTCGTAGTTAGGAAGAGGACAGTGACCAAGGTGGGTCAGAGCATCGACCTCACGATAGGTGGCCACCAATCGGGCTGTTATATCCGGAATCTTATCTTTGCGAAGTGTGACAAAACCCATCATGATTTTTCTCCCATCGGGGGATTGTGCCTGCAATTGGGGGCACTCAGCATGATTTTGTTTTTCAGGTCAGATCGCAGGCCCGAAGAACCGTAATAAGCACCGCCGTCCAGCACTGGTGGACTTGAGGCTCTTGCACCGCCGGGAGCACTTGGTTCGGGGAGGGAAAGGCAGGAAGCAAATGGCAGTGGTGGCAAAAAATCAGTTCTCCGTCCGGCACAAGGCCGGACAACAAAGACAAGCCAAAACTTTGGGGAGGATGTTGACGAAGCTCATGCCTGAATTGGGCTCAACGAATCTTTACCGGTGGCACTCAGGGTTCCCCCATCTGTATGAGAGTTCCACCTCCCAGTTGGTACCTCAAAATATTGGGTCGGTAACGGGACATCAAAATCATTAAAACCAGTTTGGGTTGTGTCAAGGGGCAAGAAAATTTGGCCGTCAACCCGGCCGAGCTTTCCGGGGTGAAGCCAGGGTAAAGTTGGGTTTTGGAGCTTCCGGTTGGGGGACAGGAGGGCTTTACCGGGTGGAAAGGGTTGGGGGACTCTTGCATCCCGCAATGGTTTTCTGTTGGATCGCTCCGGATCCCCTTTGTACCTGTTTGCATTTCGCTGGGTTCCCGGTACCACTTCACGGAACGGGGAAAGGTTCGCCGTGGGCCTCCCAGGCAACAAAGCTTTCGGTTTGTCCCCCCTTGTGGCAGGTATCCGGCCTCTGAATGTCGTGACATCCCGGGTGGCAAGCATCCGGCCATTGGAAGTGGTCACATCCCGCCGCCGGATAACTGATGCCAAACGACCCGTGGGCTTGGCCCAAGCCGGTCCCAAATGACCTGCCCTTTTCTGCAGTTATTGGTGCCTGCGGGATGCCGGATCCTGTGGCCTGAGGAAAATCCGGGCATCCAATCCGTAAGGATTTCTCGTTTCCAGGGATTCGTTTTTTCCAAAGCGGAGTCGAAGTGATGGGACCCCCAACCTTGGTAAAATTTGCCACGTTCATAATATTAGATCAAATTTGCCGGTATCGTCTGTCGAGGTTCCCTAACAAATCGTCCGTCGAACTTCACTAACAAGGCGAATATTCCGATAATTGCATCGGTTTAGCATGTTGAGGGTTTCTTCCCCTTCCGCTTCGGCTTGTGAGCACGAAAGTCTTCGGCCGAGCTGACTCTTCTCCGATACCGTTTCGACGTTCCCAGGGAGATTGGCCGTTAAGGGAAACGAGTTCCCCCTATTCTTGAGATTTGCTTTTACCCACATGCTGGAAGTAAGAAAAACCGCCGCCGTTTGATTGAGGCCGCAAGCCCCTTTTTCGGCACCCAACCTTTCGGGTGGAAGATGCCCCAACACGACCAAAGTATTCCCGTTTTTCACGTGGGACCCCGCAAGTCCCCTCAGTGGCCATCAAGTTCTTCGAATAGATTGTGGCCCC
>Ga0071330_1065530_pt1 | contig 29409 bp, 30 predicted proteins | sample GBScel77sediment_FD_63802 | JGI IMG/M metagenome (GOLD analysis project Ga0071330, IMG submission 63802) | Hot spring sediment microbial communities from Great Boiling Spring, Nevada - Cellulolytic enrichment Sediment 77C v2 (version 2) | ecosystem: Environmental > Aquatic > Thermal springs >...
GGTCTATATTAAAAAAATTGAAAACTGTAAATTTTCTTTTAAATACACGTGGAATAATTTGTAGTACTATATAATAACATTAATGGCATAATTATTTATTCAACAACTTGAAAAACGAATACATTTACAATTTTACAATCAATATTATAATAAATAACATTTAAAATTTCGATGCTAACTTGAAAATAAAATGATCTCAACCAGTAAACTAAAATAAAGCTTGCTTTGATGGGATTTTAAAAGGTATAAATTTTTAGGCTTGACGTACAGCTATTTCAGGAGTAAAATATACTTCGTATCCGAAATATTTGAGTTCGAAATATTTGATACGAAATAAATTAACATTTGGTGGTGACTATGGAATTAAGAGAAAAAAAGATTAAATTATTAAAACTTTTAAAAGAGGTGTCTATAAAGGTTAAAGATGCGCTGAGGTACAGGGATGATAATGTAAATATACCTGCTTCTCACTGGATGCTTATGAATGTTCTTGATAGGAATGGGGAAATGAAAGTTGGAGATTTAAGTAAATTTTTAGGGCTATCGAACAGTACAGTCTCTGGTATAATAGACAAACTTGAGGAGCAGGGCTATGTTGAGAGAAGAAGAAGCAACGAAGATAGGAGAGTTGTGTGGGTAAAGACAACTCAAAAGTTCAAGGACAGTCTAAAGCAGCATTTTAAAGAAGCTGAAAAACAGTTTGAAGGTATTTTGAGCAAAGCAACTGAAGAGGAATTGGATAAAATTATCGAAGGTTTTGAAACTCTTAAAAAAGTTTTGGAAAAACGGTAAAATCCAAAATTCTAAAAAGAAGGGTGATAGCAAATTGAAGAAAGTGCTAAGATATGTAAAACCTTATACTCTGCTTGTCTTAGCAGCAGTTTTGTTTGTGTTTATTCAAGCAATGAGTGAACTTACGCTACCAGATTATATGTCAAAGATAGTAAATGTAGGTATTCAGCAAAGTGGTATAGAAAGTGCAGTGCCAGAAGCTATATCAAGTTCAACTATGAAAAAAGTGCTTTTATTTGTGTCACAAGACAAAAAAGATGACATTTTGAACATGTATAAGCTTTTAACAAAAAGTTCTGATAATTACAGTAGCTATCTTAAAAAATATCCTTTTTTATCCAAAGAAGATATTTATGTATTAAAGACAAAAGACAGGGACAGCATAGACAGGGTTAATGTTGAGATGGGTAAAGCTATTTTAGCTGCTTTTGGAATTGAAAAGATGAAAAAAGAAGCAAAAGGCGGGATTATAAACTTTAATGGCAGACAGATACCAGCAAGTATTGACCTTTTTGCGATTTTAAAACAGCTACCACAGGAACAGATAAATCAAATTCAGAAGGAGATCAACAAAAAGTTTTTATCGTTTGGCGATAGTATGATAGTTCAGGCAGCAGCTGCAGTGATAAAGGATGAATATAAAAAAATTGGAATTGATATAGGCAAGATGCAGAATGCGTATATTATAAAGATGGGGCTTTTGATGCTTCTTTTAACTTTGGTTTCAGCAATCTCCACTATTCTGGTTGCTTTCTTTGCAGCAAGAGTGGCAGCTGGTGTTGCAAGAGATTTGAGAAAAGATGTGTTTTCCAAGGTTGAAAGTTTTTCAATTGAAGAGTTTGATAAGTTTTCAACAGCATCACTCATTACAAGAACGACAAACGATATCATGCAGATTCAAATGCTTCTTGTGATTGGAATAAGGATGATATTCTTTGCACCTGTAATGGGGTTTGGTGGTGTAATCAAAGCACTTTCAAAAAGCATTTCAATGTCGTGGATAATTGCTCTTGCTGTGATTGTACTTCTGGGGCTTATCATGATTTTATATGCCATTGCAATGCCAAAATTTATGATTATGCAAAAACTAATAGATAAGTTAAACCTTGTAGCAAGAGAGAATCTGTCAGGTATCATGGTTGTACGGGCATTTAATGCACAAAAGTTTGAAGAACAAAGGTTTGATGAGGCAAATAGAGATTTGACCAAAGTAGGTCTTTTTGTAAACAGGGCAATGGCAGTGCTTTTTCCTTCAATGCTGTTTATTATGAATGGCACAACCCTTTTGATTGTATGGGTTGGAGCACATTATATAGAAAATTCAAGTATGCAGGTTGGAGACATGCTTGCATTTATGCAGTATGCTATACAGATAATCTTTTCATTCTTGATGCTTTCAATACTATTTATACTTGTTCCAAGAGCTGCTGTTTCAGCAGGACGTATTGAAGAGGTACTTTCAACAGAACCTTCAATCAAAAATCCAGAAAAGCCGGAGAAGTTCAGAGAAGATATGAAAGGAATGGTAGAGTTTAAAAACGTGTTCTTCAAATATCCAGGGGCTGAAGAGTATGTTCTTGAAAATATAAACTTAAAAATTATGCCGGGTCAGACAGTCGGCATAATTGGAAGAACGGGAAGTGGAAAGAGCACTCTTGTGAACCTTATTATGAGATTTTATGATGCAACAGAAGGTCAGGTTCTGGTAAACGGGGTTGATGTTAAAAATGTAAAGGTTGAGGATTTGAGAGCAAAGATAGGGTATGTTCCACAAAAGAGCTGGCTTTTTAGTGGTACAATCAAATCAAACCTCAAGATTGGCAACGATTTTGCAACAGATGAAGATTTGAGACAGGCAGCAGAGATTGCTCAGGCACTTGAGTTTATAGAAGAAAAACCACAAAAATTCGATACTGAGATTGCCCAGGGTGGAACAAACGTCTCAGGAGGACAGAAACAGAGACTTTCAATTGCAAGAACGCTTGTCAAAAATCCAGATATTTATATATTCGATGAAAGCTTTTCTGCTCTTGACTTTAGAACTGAACTTAAGCTAAGAAGAGCTTTAAAAGAAAAGCTAAAAGATAAGACAGTAATAATAGTATCTCAGAGAATTGCAACCTTGATTCATGCAGACCAGATAATAGTGCTCGAAGATGGCAAGATTGCTGGTATTGGCAGGCATGAAGAACTTTTAAAAACCTGTGAAACTTATCGTGAAATTGCACTTTCACAACTTCCAGAGGAGGAACTTTTGGCATGAGCAAAAGGCATACTGCACCATCTCAGATGAATATTCAAAGAACGAGAAGAGGTGGACCCGGTGGACCGATGGGACCGGCTTTTGTTGGTGAAAAGCCAAAAGATTTTAAAACTGCTATGAAAAAGCTTATGAGGTATCTATCTTCTTATAAGCTGTCATTAATAGCAGTGATAGTACTTGCAATGCTGTCTGCTGCCTTTTCGATTGCTGGGCCCAAGATTCTTAGCAAAGCTATAACAAAGATATTCGAAGGACTTATGAGCAAGATAAGCGGCACAGGCAGTGGTATTGACTTTGAATATGTTGGGAAAATCATTTTAATTTTGCTGGGTCTTTATATAGTAAGTGCTATTTTTGGTTACTTACAGGGCTGGATTATGTCGGGGATTTCTATGAAGCTCACATACAGGCTCAGAAAAGAAATTTCACAGAAAATTAACAGGCTTCCACTGAAATATTTTGAAAGTACAAATCAGGGTGAGATACTGTCAAGAATTACTAACGATGTTGACACACTCACACAGACGTTAAATCAGAGTCTTACACAGGTAATAACCTCAACAACCTTAGTCATTGGTGCGCTTGTTATGATGCTGAGCATAAATGTATTGATGACTGTAGTTGCACTGCTTATAATTCCTCTTTCTTTTGCAGCTGTTGCACTCATAATTGGAAAGTCACAGAAGTTTTTTATGCAACAGCAGGAATATTTAGGACATGTGAATGGTCATGTTGAAGAGATGTACGGTGGACACGTTGTTGTCAAGGCTTTCAATGCTGAGAAAAAGAGCATAGAAAAGTTTGATATGTTCAATAACAAGTTATATGAAGCTGCATGGAAATCACAGTTTTTAACAGGTGTTATGATGCCGCTCATGAACATCATAGGGAACCTTGGATATGTTGTTGTAACTGTCATGGGAAGTTATTTTACAATAAAAAGAACAATTGAGGTTGGAGATATTCAAGCATTTATTCAATATATAAGGTCATTTACACAGCCAATTGCCCAGATTGCTAACATTTCAAACATCTTGCAGCAAACAGCCGCTTGTAGCGAGAGAGTGTTTGAATTCTTAGAAGAAGAGGAAGAGGTGCCAGATACACCAAATCCACAGATTAATCTTGACAGCATAAAAGGAGATGTAGAATTTAGAAACGTCAAATTTGGTTATAGACCCGACAGAATTGTTATTAAGAATTTTTCAGCAAAAGTCAATGCCGGGCAGAAAATTGCCATTGTTGGGCCAACAGGTGCCGGTAAGACAACTATTGTTAAGCTTTTGATGAGATATTATGATGTCAATGATGGTGCAATTTTGATAGATGGATATGACATAAGAGAGTTCAACCGTAATGATTTGAGATCTCTTTTTGGTATGGTTTTACAAGATACATGGCTTTACAATGGTACTATAAAAGATAATATACGCTATGGGAAACCAGATGCAACAGATGAAGAGGTTATAAGAGCTGCAAAACTTGCACATGCAGACCATTTTATAAGGACATTACCTCAAGGGTATGACACAGTTTTGAACGAAGAGACAACAAATATTTCTCAAGGACAAAAACAGCTATTAACTATTGCAAGGGTAATCTTAAAAGATCCGAAGATTTTGATACTTGACGAAGCGACAAGCTCTGTTGACACTTTGACAGAGATTCAGATTCAAAAAGCAATGGATAATCTCATGAAAGGCAGAACATCGTTCATAATAGCGCACAGGCTTTCAACAATAAGAAATGCAGACCTGATACTTGTCATGGACCATGGAGATATTGTTGAGCAAGGCACACATAAAGAGCTTTTGCAGAAAGGCGGATTTTACGCTCAGCTTTACTACAGTCAGTTTGAAAGGGAAGAAGAACTTGCGGGGTAAAAATATAGGATTTTCTTCAAAATTGCTGCAGAGACTGTCCTGAAATAGGGAAGGGCAGTCTTTTATTTTGCTGTTTTTACTTATGTGGTTTTTGAATAGAAAAGAAAAAATCGTAGAACTTAAATATGGAAAGACAGTCTACTGAAAATTATGTATTGGAAAACCTAAAAAATTGTAAGGAAACTATACTGTGTTCACATTATATTACAAAGTGGGGAGATTAAAAGTATAATAAAAGCAGATAGAGAAGGAGTATTCAAAATGTATCTACAGGAATGTAAAAATAGAAAACTGCTACAGCAAAAAGCTGTGGTTTTTGTTTTTTATGTGGTATAATAAAAGTGAAAAGAACTAAACCTCTTCTTCCCCTGCTGGAAGTTTACTAAAAGAGGGAATTCAACAAGGAGAGTATAGAACAAAGGTTGAGATAGCCAAAAAGTTGATATTAAAAGGAGAGAGTGATGAGGACATAGCAGAGGTAACAGAACTTGCTATTGAAGAGATAAGAAAACTCAGAAAAGAGCTTGCAAATTGAAGTTATTTCAGCCACAGGCAGCTAAAAACAGCCTGTGGATTTTTTTTAATTTCACATAATTAAGAGCAAAAGAAGGAAAAATAAAATAATACTTGTCACCTGAAGCGATTTAAAAGATTGAACATGGTATAGACAGGTATGGGAAAAAGGAAAATGGAGGAGATAACATGTAAAGGTTTTATACCTCAGAACTGTTTTTAAAATGTGCAAGCTTCTTTGGTGTATAATATGACTAAAGAGCAAAAAAGAATGTTGAGCTTTTCAATAAGTTTGAGGATTGTAAAATCAAAGCAGAGTTTAACAAATATTTAACGTATATATAATTTGAATTTAACAAAAAAATGGTAATATATAAATCGAAAAAAATAAGAAAAAAGAATATTTTGTCAAGGAGTAGAAGGGATTGTATATTTATGGACTATAAAGACAGTAAGATAGAAACTATCGATTTAAACCTTTTTTATGGAAATGAACAAGCTCTCAAGAATGTAAACATATCAATTCCCGAAAAAGCAATTACCGCTTTAATAGGACCATCTGGATGTGGCAAATCTACTTTTTTGAGGACATTAAACAGAATGAACGATTTAATAGACGGAGTTAAGATCTGGGGGAAAGTTTTTATTGATGGTACTGATATTTATACAGATAGTGTTAACCTTATGGAACTTCGAAAAAAAGTTGGGATGATTTTTCAACATCCAAATCCTTTTCCTATGAGCATTTATGAAAATGTTGCTTATGGTCCAAGAATTCATGGGGTAAAAGATAAAAGAAAATTGAATGAAATTGTTGAAAAATGTCTTATAAGGGCAGGACTTTGGCAAGAAGTAAAAGATAGACTTTCAAAAAATGCTTTGTCGCTTTCTGGTGGTCAGCAACAAAGGCTTTGTATTGCCCGGGCACTTGCGGTGGAGCCACAGATTCTTCTCCTTGATGAGCCAACCTCAGCACTTGATCCTCTTTCTACCCTTCGTATTGAAGAACTCCTGATTGAACTGAAAGAGTTTTATACTATAGTTATAGTTACACATAACATGCAACAGGCAGCAAGAATTTCTGATTATACAGGTTTTTTCTTAAATGGTGAGCTTGTTGAATTTGGTAGAACAATAGATATTTTTCATGCACCAAAAGACAAAAGGACAGATGACTATATATCTGGAAGGTTTGGCTAACACTTAAATTTGTTTTTGGGGATGAGGTAGATATAAGATGTTACGTTCGGCCTTTTTAAGAGAGTTAAAAGAAATAAACTTAGAGGTTTACAAAATTGCAAGTCTTACACTTGAAGCGATTGAAAAAGCAATTGAAGCATTTATAGAACAGGATGTAGTTTTAGCAACAGAGGTTATCAAGAACGATACTGATATTGACAATATGATAGAGGAATTAGAAAAAAAGTGTACTGTTGTTATAGCAACTCAACAGCCTATGGCAAGTGATTTGAGACTTCTGATTGCAGCTACCAGGATAGCAAATGATATTGAAAGAATAGCTGACCATGCTTCTGACATTTCCAAACTTGTACTAAAGCTTGAAGGACAGCAACTTGTAGACATTAGCAAAGAAATACCTTATATGTCAGAACTTGCAAAAATGATGTTCAAAGATGTAATGGAAGCGTATATGCTTTCGGACATAGAAATGGCCAAAAAAGTAAAAGCCATGGATGACAAAGTTGACCAGATGTTCAGGTATCTTTTAGAACAAACCGAAAAGACAATAAAAGAAAAGCCTGATTTTACGTCTCAATGTGTTTTACTTATTCTTATTATGAAATATATAGAAAGAATAGCTGATCATGCGACAAATATAGCAGAGTGGATTGTGTATAAACTTACAGGACTTTTAAAACATGAGTGGAAATGGGATGACACAACTTTTAAAACAAGTAGTAATAAAGAAAATAAAATAGTGGAAAATGGTGAAGAAAAAAATGTCGGGCAAACTTGATTATTTAAGTTTTTTGGTGGAAAGGCAAGCCGTAAAGTTTTCCTATCAACCATTGTTATTTGCTACTGCTGCCCAGATAATTGGGTGGGAAGTATTTCTCATAAATCCGTATGAAGCTGGATATATTGATTTAAAATTTTTGTTTGATATCTTGAAAGAAAATAACCTTGTTGTAAAAATTGATAAAATAGTTGTTAAGAAAATTTCAGAAATTTTAAATGAGAATAAAAGTATTTTTGAAAACAAGAAGCTCTTTGTGAACATTTCGCCAGTATCTCTTATGAGCGACGATTTTGTTACATTTGTAACTGGTATTCTTTCCGTCAATCCCATGATTACAAAAAATATTATATTTGAAATAAGTTTAAGAACATGTGAAAATTTATCTGTAAATGATTTGCACAGGGCAATTAGAGTGCTAAAAAAACAAGGATTTGAATTTTCTGTAGAGGACATAAATTCGCTTAAATTTTTTCTAGATTTTATTTCTGTTTCAAAACCCACCTATGTTAAAATTGGCAGGGAGGTATACCGTGATATAGCTATGGATTCTATAAAAAGTAAATACTTGCATTCTTTTTTAGAATTTTGCGATGAATGTCGGATAAAGGTTATTGCAACCATGATTGAAAAAATGGAAGAATTTTTAAGACTATTGGAAATTGGAATTGAATATTTACAAGGATATTTTATTATGCCTCCAGGTATGGAACTCAAAACCTCAGTATCTAATGACATAAAAGAACTTTTAATAGAGATAATAGAAGATCAGAGAAAACATTATTTTCTTTCCTCTTCAAGTATTCATATTGGAACGCTTTGTATAAAAGTTCCTTCTGTTGGGCCACACATATTATGTGAGGAAGCTCTTGAAATTTTAGAAAAAAATCCAAAGCTGCATGGTCTTGTTGTTACAAAAGACGGTAAAGTAGAAGGGTTGGTAAAGAGAGACAGATTCTTATTAAATTTATCCACAATGTATGGATTTGCAATGTATTCAAAAAGACCCATTACACTTTTAATGGATACAAATCCAATTATAGTAGAATATAATACTTCTCTGTATGATGTTATTAAAGAACTTTCTGCCCGGGAGGGTGAGGATATTCATGATTATATAATAATAACGAAAAATGGGATGTATGAGGGTGTGGTTACAATAAAGGATTTGCTAAGAAAGTCAACACAGATAGAAATAAGTTTTGCAAAACACCTAAATCCGCTTACTAATCTTCCAGGTAATTTATTGATTGAAAAACAAATAAATAGTGCTATAGAAAGTGGAAAAAATTTTTGCATCTTTTATATTGATATTGATAATTTTAAACCTTTTAACGATTATTACGGATTTGAAAAAGGCGATAAAGTTATTTTACACCTTGCATCAATCTTGAAAGAAATACGAGCGCACTGGCAGGAAAAGGTGTTTATTGGACATATAGGCGGCGATGATTTTATTATGATTGTCTATGATGAAAAAGAAGCTGAAATAATTGCTAAAAAAATAGTTGAGGTATTTGATTCTACAATTCAATATTTTTACCACCAAAGCGATCTTGCCAGAGGATATATTGAAGCTAAAAACAGGAAAGGAGAGATAGAAAAGTTTGGACTTATGAGCTTATCGGTGGCTTGTGTGAAAGTTGTACCTGAAAAATTTTCCAATATTGAAGAGATTTCAAATCGTCTTTCTGAAGTCAAAAAACTTTGCAAGCAGAAAAATACCAGCTGCTATGTAATATGGGAAGGTGGACCATGAGAAAAAGAATAGGGATTATTGATATTGGTTCAAATACGGTAAGACTTGTGGTGTATGAGATTGAGAAAGGAATATTTTTTAGATTGATTGAAGATGAGAGTATAGCAGTAAGACTTGCGGAATATGAAGAAAGAGATCGGATACCACCTAATAAAATTTCACTTTTAATTGAAGTGTTGAACTTTTTTACAGGACTTTGCAAAATGAACGGAGTTGCCAAACAGGATATATTAGCAGTTGCTACCGCTGCTATAAGATATGCAAGTAATAAAACAGAAGTATTAGAAAACATAAGAAAGTATACCGAATTAGAAATTAAAGTACTTTCAGAATTCGAAGAGGCAAACTACAACCTATGGGCAGTTAAATGTTCTTTAAACTATCAAGAGGGACTTTTGGTTGATATTGGCGGAGGAAGTACTGAATTTGTTTACTTCAAAGATAAAAACTTAAAGTACTGGGGTTCAATCAAACTTGGCGCTGTAAATTGTTCAAAAATGATCTCGCAAATTTTGCAATCTTCTTTATCACTTGAAAAAGCAGAAGCTGAAATAAATTCAATTTTTGAAAAATATAAGTGGATGGAAGATCTAAACAATGTAAACCTTATAGGAATTGGTGGGAGCATAAGAAACCTTGGCAGAATTATTCAACATAAGAAGGATTATCCCATTACTACTTTACACAACTTTTCGATTTTATATCATGAATTTATTGAAGTTTACAATATGCTTCAAAGTATGGAGGTTGAAAAACGAATAAATATACCCGGGCTTTCTCAGAAAAGAGCTGATATCATTTTAGGCGCTTTTTTGATATTGAAAGTACTGTTTGATAGGGTAAAATCTCAGCAGCTTTATATCAGTTCATATGGACTGCGCGAAGGTATATTATTTGAAAGTTTATTCAAAGATGCAAATTCAGTAACTTATTCGTCTGAAATGTTATTAGAATACAGTATAAATAATTATCTTAACTTCTTTAGTTTTAATAAAAAACATGCCAAAAATGTATGCAGATATGCTACCATGCTGTTTGACCAACTTATATTGTTTTTTTCAAATTACTTTGCTAAAGAAGACAGAATTATTTTAAAAGCAGCTGCTTTGCTTCATGATATAGGGACTTATCTCAGTTTTTATCAACATGCTCAGCATTCAGCTTATATTATTTTAAATTTGCCGCTCTTTGGACTTTCACACCAGGACATAATACTTACTGCACAAATTGTGTCTTTTCACGAAAATTCAAATTCAAAAGCACCCTTTTTGGCAAGATATATAAAGGTATTAAGTCCTGACAGAGTAAAAAAGATAAAGCCGCTTGCATTTATATTAAAACTGGCAGAGATACTTGATAAAAGAGAAAATGGACTTGTTACATCTATAAGATGTGAGCAAGAATGTGAAAAAGTGGTTATAAGGATATACTCAAAGTCAAATCTTGATGTGGAGATGTCTCTTGTAGAAAGGTTAAAACCGCAGTTCGAAAAGATATTTGGCAAGCAACTCATTATAAAAAACAATATGTAAAAGGAGATGGGATATTCCAATGATGTTTAAGGAAATAAGAGGTTTGGGACTTACAAAGACATATGAAGGAAGGCTATTTGTTGTTGAAGGGTGCGACGGTTCTGGTAAATCTACCCAGATCCAACTTTTAAAAAAGTGGTTAGAGTTTTTGGGATATACTGTATTCTTTACCGAATGGAATTCATCTGATTTAGTAAAAAATGCTACAAAGAAAGCAAAAAAGAAAAATTTATTGACTCCAACTACTTTTTCTCTTTTGCATGCTTGTGATTTTGCTGATAGATATGAAAGACTTATACTTCCTCATTTGCGGGCAGGATATATAGTGTTGTGTGATAGGTACATCTATACAGCCTATGCACGGGACATTGCAAGAGGTTGCAATCCAGAGTGGGTAAAGACAGTATATGATTTTGCAGTAAAGCCAACAGTCACATTTTACTTTAAAGTACCGGTTGAAATAGCAATTGACAGGGTTTTGACGGGACGAACTCAAATAAAGTATTATGAAGCAGGAATGGATTTGGGATTGAGCACAGATACAATTGAAAGTTTTAAACTTTATCAATCCAAAATTATTCAGATGTATGATATACTTGCTGGACAAGAGGGGTTTATTACAATTGATGGGACTCTTTCTATAAGACAACAACAAAAGATGGTCAGAGAAATTGTTCAAAGATATCTTCATGATTATAAACCTCCTGCCCAGAGGTGGATATTGAGTACTTTTAATAGAGAAGGTGAAACTAGATGGCAACTGAAGTAAAATTCTATGGATTTCCACTTCCAAATTTTGAATTATTAAAAAAGCAAGGAAAATTAATTGTAATAGAAGGACCGGACTGTTCCGGCAGGTCAACACAGATAGAGCTTTTAAAAGAATGGCTTGAAGCAAGCGGTTATGCAGTGTTGAATACTGGATTGAAAAGGTCGAGACTGGTAGGCGATGTTATAGAAAAAGCTAAAAAGGGTAATACCCTTGGTAAAACTACCTTGAGTCTTCTTTATTGTTGCGATTTTGCTGATCAGCTTGAAAATCAGATAATACCTGCTCTGTCTGCAGGTTATATTGTTCTTGCAGATAGGTACATCTTTACACTTATGGCTCGTGATATTGTCAGAGGAGCAGATAAAGAATGGCTTAAAAAGCTTTTGGGTTTTGCTATAGTTCCAGATCTTATCATATATCTGGATGTGAGTATAGATATTTTGCTTGCCAGAACATTTCAGAAGTATGGTCATCTTGATTACTGGGAATCTGGAATGGATATTCAGCTTTCTGCTGATATGTTTGAAAGTTTTAAAAAGTATCATTTTTTACTTAAAAGAGAATATGAGGAAATGGCAAAGGAATATAATTTCGTTGTTATTGATGGTAATCAGGGTGTTGGCATCATACAAAAAAGAATTAGAGAAGAAATTTTAAAAATACTGCAAGAGGAGGATAAAAATGAATCAACTGGAACTATTTGATCATAACGTGCTTCAACTTGCTCAAAAATATGGTTATGATCCTCGACATGCAAATTTTGTTAAAGAACAGGCTTTATTTTTATTTGACAGTACTGTAAATCTTCATAATTTATCAAATACTGAAAGAAAACTCCTGGAGCATGCTTGTATCTTGCATGATATTGGTACGTTTATTAATGAAAAGAAACATCATAAACATTCATATTATCTCATTAAAAATGATCTTGCTTTGAAGGAGTATCCTAAAGAATACAAAAAAATTTTAGCTTTGATATGTTATAACCATCGGAAGAAAGTTAAATCGAAGACATTTAAATTGAAATCGAAAGACAAAAATGTGGTTCTTGTATTGAGTGCAATATTAAGACTTGCAGACAGTTTTGATTATTCCGGTGAAGAGATCCAAATAAAAGGAATGAAAATTGAAGATAGTATGGTGAAAATTGTTGTTGATGGGTTTATAACACCTGTTCTTTACAATCGAGTGGAAAGAAAAGGAGAGCTGTTTTTATATCTTTTTGAGTTACAAAAGATAGAGATAGAAAGTAAAGTGATAGTCAACTAAAAAGGAGGAGTGTAAAAAGTGAACAGTGAAAATCAAATAACTATAGAACTAGAAAATTTAAAAAAAGAAATTAAAAATCTTACACAAGTAGTATGGGCACTCAACCAGCAGATGTTTTCTATATGTTCAAGTGTGGAAAATTTAAAGTTTTTATTGGATGAGAGCTATAAAATAAACGAAAAATCACTTTTAAAAATAGAAATTCTAGGAAGAGTTCATCAAGAACTTCTGAAATGGAAAAACGAAAAGCAGCACAAAGAACTTCAAAAAGAGCTTGATTGCAAGATAGAAAAACTTGAAAATCTTGTTAACCTTTTGTTGGACAACGTTTATTGTATTCATTCACAGTTGTCTGATAGCTGAGGATATATGTCAAATACACCAAAGAACAAGGGGTTGACCTTTGGAAAAGTTCAAAGGACAACCCCTCTCTTATTATCTTATTTTAAATTATCTTATCTTATATTTTTTAAGTTTCTTTTCAAGCTCATCAACAAGTTTTTGAAGTGACTGTGCAGAGTATTTCATCTCATTTATAGAATTTAACTGATTTTCAACAGTTGCTGCAACTTCCTGGGATGCTGCTGCCGTCTCTTCAGATACAGAGGATATACTTTCAATTGCTTTGATAACTGCATTTCTTGCATCTTCCATTCTGACAAGAGCATCCTTTACAATATAAGTCTTTTCGACAATTGCATTTATCTCATCAGAAATTTTTGCAAATGACTGTTGAGATTCAATAACAGCATCTTTTTGACCAAACGCAGCAGATTTTATTTCATCTATTATCTTTATTGTATTTTCAGTTTCTCCAAGTATAACATCAACAATTGAATTGATTTCATCAGCAGCTTTTTTGCTCTGGTCAGCAAGTTTTCTTACTTCATCTGCAACAACTGCAAACCCTCTACCTGCTTCACCTGCTCTTGCTGCCTCAATTGCAGCGTTGAGTGCTAAAAGGTTTGTCTGCTCGGCAATAGTATTTATCACTTCAACAAAGTTTGAAATGTTCCTAATTCTTTCTATAAACGAAGTAATAGTATTTATAACATTTTCAGCGGTGGTCACAGCAATTTCAGCCTTTTCGCGAAGCAGGCTCATCTTTTCTATTCCTTCTTTGTTAAGGCTATCTATCTTGTTAGCTTCATCAATTACAGCATTGTAACTTTCTGATACAGCATTTATCTGTTCGGAAAGGTTATTTACAAGCAGAACACCATGCTGTGCCTCTTCGGCCTGCTGGGACGCGCCTTTTGCGATCTCCTCAATGGTCTTTGCAATCTCTTCAATTGCAGCAGCAGCTTCTTCAGATGTCTTTGTGACCTTTTTAGATGCACCTACAATTGCGTTTGACAAGTCAAAAAAGCCTTCAATCAATGTCTTTATATCCGAAAGAACAATGTTTACACTTGATGCAACTCTCTGGATATTACCAAATTCTTTTGATGAAATAAGTTTGCTGTAATCTCCGTTTTTGATTTTTTCAAGAACATCTTCAAGTTTTGCAATCATTTTGTTCATCTCATACCTGATCATGAAAGCTGTAAGTGAAAGTGTTAGGATAAATGTGATTGTGGCAACCAAGATGGAGTATAACTTGAATTTTGGTGGCATAATAATTCCGAGCAGAATATCAAGCGCAATTATAAATGCAATTGCTACATATGTAAGACTTATAACTCCTTTTTTGACAACACCATTTTGCTGGTTTTTTGGTGGCATTAATTTCACTCCTTTTACCCAAAAATTTCTTTAGTTATTTCTATTATAATACAAGATGTGTCCTTTTTGCTAATATTTCTTTTTAAAATTGTATCTAAAAATTATACAAAACTTTTTGTCTAAAGCTACAAAAAGATTTCAATACTACTATAATAAGCAAAATTTTAGGACGGAGAAAAAACAAATGTCGAAATTTGTAATAGAAGGTGCAAATAAGCTTTCGGGAAGTATAAAGGTTCATAGTTCAAAAAATGCAATACTGCCACTTTTGGCGGCAGCCTTGCTGGCAAGTGAACCGATTGAAATTTTAGATGTTCCTTTGCTGGAAGACATCAAAGTGCTTGTACAGCTTCTTTCCCACTGCGGGTGCGATGTAAAGATTGAAGGTAGCAAACTGCAAATCACTCCTGATATCAAAAACGGGGATATAGATGTAGATGGGGTGAGCAAACTCAGAGCCTCAATACTCCTGTTAGGAAGCCTTCTTGCCCAGGGGAAAAAGATTGTAATTGGAATGCCGGGTGGGTGTAATATTGGAACACGACCAATTGACCTTCATATAAAAGGGCTTTCTCAGCTTGGTGCAGAGATTAAACTCAATCAGGGCTACATTGAAGCAAAAGTTAAAAAATTAAAAGGTGCAAAAGTGTATCTGGATTTTCCGTCTGTTGGTGCAACAGAAAATATCATGATAGCAGCCGTTTTAGCAGAAGGGGAAACTATAATAGAAAATGCTGCAACAGAACCTGAAGTTGTATGTCTTGCAAATTTTTTGAATTCTATGGGTGCAAAGGTGATGGGGGCTGGTACTGATACAATCAGAATTTTGGGAGTAAAGAAGCTTTCAGGCTGTTCATTTATTCCAATCCCAGACAGGATTGAGGCGGGGACGTACATGGTAATGGCTGCAATGTGTGGTGGAAAGCTTGAACTTACAAATGTAATTTGTGAGCATATAAGACCTATTATTGCCAAATTCAAAGAGAGTGGCGTGAAGATCTATGAAGGGGAAAATACTGTACGCGTTGAGGCACCAGACAGGATTTTAGCAACAGACATAAAAACCTTGCCTTACCCGGGTTTTCCAACAGATATGCAGGCGCCCATGATGAGCATGTTAAGTATAGCAAAAGGTACAAGTGTTGTTATTGAAACAATATTTGAAAACAGATTTCTTCATGTTGGTGAACTTGTCAAGATGGGGGCAAATATAAAGGTAGAAGGGAGGGTAGCGGTGGTTGAAGGAGTAAAAAAGCTAAAAGGTGCAAAGGTTGAAGCGAAAGATTTGCGTGGCGGTGCTGCACTTGTTCTGGCAGCACTCTCAGCAGAGGGTGTTACTGAAATTGAAGGTGCTTTTCACATCGATAGAGGATATTTTGAATTTGAGAAAAATATCACAAGCCTTGGCGGGAGAATAAAAAGAGTGTAAGAAAGGGTTTTTCTCTCACACTGCTGAAAAGTTGTGGTATAATTAAATTAAAAAGCTTGTTTTGATGAAAGAAAATGAAGAGAAATAAAGTGCCAATTATACTCAGAGCACACCATCTTTTGTGTTTTTTGGGCTTTAGAGGATTGGGATACAGCAAAGAATTTGTTGAAAATTTCAAGAGTATATATAAAAGAGTATATCTTGAAAATTCGCATATAAAAATTGTATCCTTTCCTGATAGGATTTGCCGCTGCTGCCCGAATTTAACTGCTGCAGGGTGCAGGTTTGAAGAGAAAGTAAAAATGTACGATGAAAAAGTGATGGAGCTTTTAAAAGTATATGGGCTTTCTGATTTAGAAGATGTGCTGCCTTCTGAAGCTTACAGCGCTTTGAAAAAAGTTTTGCCACAGCAACTCGAAAGCATTTGCCGAACATGTGAATGGTTTGTCCTTGGTTTTTGCAGAGAAAGCTTTTATAGAAAGGACTTGTGGAAAAATGGATGAAAAAGACCTCTTTATATTAAGAAAACTTTATGAAAATGAATACGTCTCAGGTGAAGAGCTTGCTTCTTGTTTAAATATCAGCCGAATGGCAATAAACAAGAGAATAAAGTTGCTAAAAACTTTGGGTTACAAGATAGGGTCTTTAAAGAAAAAAGGATATATACTTTTGGACAAAGATGTGATAAGAATTTGGGAAATAAAAGAATATATCAAATCCTCAACCCTTTTCAAAGAGTTTATATATCTTGAAGAGGTAGACTCAACCAATACATATATAAAACAAAACCAGCAGCATCTTCCAGACGCTACACTTGTGTATGCTGAGAGGCAGACCCAGGGAAGAGGCAGACTTTCACGCAGTTGGGTGGACCTTGACAAGGGTATAAAAATGTCTATATTATTGAAGCTTCTTTTGCTGGATTTAGAAAAGATTGTCCCGCTTACACTTTTCACCGGGCTTGTGATAAACAGGGTTTTGAGAAAACATGGAGTTGAGAGTTTTATAAAATGGTCAAATGATATATATTTAAACGGTAAAAAGGTTTGTGGTATTTTGTCAGAGCTGACAGGTGAGGTTGAGGGGTTTGGCAGTATTATAATTGGTATAGGAATCAATGTCAATGCCAAAAGTGTGCCAGAGGAGATAAAAGACATCGCAACTACCTTGAAAGCTGAGACATTACATGATTTTGACAGGACAGGGCTGATAATTGACATTTTAAAAGAATTTGAAAGAGATTTTTCCAACTTTGAGAAGTATGGGTTTTCGTATTTCAGGGATGAATATAAAAGCTTTTGCATAAATCTTGGAAAAGAGATTTTGGTAAATGGTGAGAGGATGCTTTGCAAGGACATTGGCAAAAATGGAGAGCTTTTATGTGAAAAAGATGGAAAAATAATAGAGATTTCAAGTGGAGAAGTTACCATAAGATTTTAAAAGGGGATGATAAAATTTGAGGCTGATTTCAAAAGATGCAAATTTAAGAAAGATTTTGTATCAGAAAGGTTTTGATGAAAAAGACATTTTAGAATTTGAAAAAAAAGCAAATTCGATAATTTTGAGATTTAACAATGTGAAAGATCCATCAAGGCTTGTTCAGTTTCTTTCAAATGTTGGATATTTTGCAATATCAAACGGCAATATGTGCTTTGCAACAACATCACTTTACAACTTTGAAAAGACAAGATGTGTCCTGGCAGAGGAAGGGATAGAGTGCAGTTTTGATACAGATTTTACCATTTCGCAAAGGTACTTGCTGGCAAAAGATAAGCAAATAAGCCTTTTGAAGACGAATGTAATGGGGATTATAAATGTCACACCAGACTCGTTTTATGAAAATTCAAGAGTTCAGGTTGATAAGGTGACCCAAAGGGCGTTGCAGATGATTCAAGATGGTGCAGATATTTTAGACATTGGCGGTGAATCTACAAGACCTTTTTCAGAGCCAGTCTCAGAAGAGGAGGAGATAAAAAGAGTAATTCCTGCAATTGAAGCGATAAGAAGCGTGGACAAAAATATTCCTATTTCAATTGATACATATAAAAGCAGGGTAGCTCAAAAAGCGATAGAAGCCGGTGCTGACATTATAAATGATATCAGCGGCGGAACGTTTGACAAAGAAATGTTTTACGTGGCAGCGCAGTACAATGTTCCTATCATAATTATGCACATCAAAGGTACCCCAAAAGATATGCAGAAAAATCCTTACTATAAAGATGTGATTGAAGAAATTTTACAATTTTTCGAGGAAAGAATTGAACATGCACTAAAAGCCGGTGTGAAACTTGAAAACATCATTTTAGACCCGGGTATTGGTTTTGGAAAAAGACCTGAAGACAATTTAGAAATACTGCAAAGATGTGAAGAGTTCAAGGTTTTAGGAAGACCAATTTTGATTGGAGCATCTAGGAAATCAGTAATTGGTCATGTACTCGGCGGTGTTGGACCTGAGGAAAGACTGGAAGGAACTATTGCAATCTCTGTGATATGCGCTCAGAAGAAGATCGAATTTGTGAGAGTACATGATGTGAAAGAAAACAAAAAAGCTATCTTGATGACACAGGCAATATTTGACAAGGTTTAAACTTTTTAAAAAAGAGGTGCTATATGGTGACCAAAAAAGTTATTATAGACAGGTTTGAAGGTGATTTTGCTATTATTGAGCTTCAAAACAGGAAGATGGTAAGTGTTCCAAGAGAGATTTTACCTGAGTGTGCAAAAGAGGGCGATGTGATTTTGATTTCAGTAGATGATAAGGAAACTCAAAAGAGAAATGAAAGGATAAAAAATCTTTTTGAAAGTTTGAAGGAAGAAAGCGAAGGATAGGATATGGCTGAAAATATTGTATTTTTAGGACTTGGAAGTAATCTTGGTGATAGAGATGAGAATATAAAAAAAGCAATTGAGCACCTGAAAGATAAGGTGAGAATTGAAAAGGTTTCGAGCATAATTGAGACAGAGCCATATGGATTTGTAGATCAGCCAAAGTTTTTAAACTGTGTTTTGAAAGGCACAACAGTACTTTCACCGTTTGAACTTCTTGAGTTTGTACTTGATATAGAAAATAAAATGGGGAGAAAAAGGCTTTTTAAATGGGGACCGAGGAACATCGATATTGATATTCTTTTGTATGATGACCTTGTAATTGATGCTGAAAATCTCAAAATACCTCATCCAGAGTTACACAAAAGACTATTTGTACTTGAGCCTCTTTGCGAAATTGAAAAAGATTTTGTCCATCCGGTGCTGAAAAAAAGCGTGTATGAGCTTTACACTCAGCTAATTTCTTCAAGAAAGGAATGATAAAAAGTGGGGAATTGTTCTTTTCTTTCAGTGCCTGAATTTAGGAATAAAAATATAGTTATAACAGGTGCTGCACAGGGGATAGGACTTGTTACAGCTCTTGCTTTTTTGGAAAACGGTGCGAAAGTGTTTGCCACTGACAAAGACAGTGAAGCAATTAAAGATGCTTATCAGGACTTTTTTTCTATATTCAAAGACAGGATAACCTTTTTTAAGTGTGACCTGGCAGACGCAAAAGAGGTTGAACTTGTGTGTCAGAAGATTGGGAAGAGAGCAGGAAATGTAGATGTTCTTGTCAATAATGCAGCTATATCCTCGATAAAGTGGATTGAAGAAAGAAGTGTTGATGAGTGGGATGAAGTTATAAATGTTAATTTGAGAGCGCCGTACTTGATGGTAAAATTTCTTCTGCCGTACTTAAAAGAAGGAGCTTCTATTGTTAACATAGCATCAACAAGAGCTTTGATGTCTGAGCCAAACACAGAGCCATATTCAGCGTCAAAAGGTGGTATACTTGCACTTACACACTCTTTAGCAATTTCACTATCTTCCAGAAAAATCAGGGTAAATGCCATAAGTCCGGGGTGGATAGATACATCAAGGTACAAGAAAAGAAAACATCGCCAAGAACCAGAACTGCGCGAAGTTGACCATCTTCAGCATCCGGCAGGAAGGGTGGGTGTTCCCGAAGACATTGCAAACGCCATTTTGTTTTTGTCGTCTGAGAAAAGCTCGTTTATTACAGGTACAAATCTAATTGTTGACGGTGGTATGACAGTTAAAATGATTTATGAGGAGTAAAAAATATCAAAAAGAAGGTGTGCCAAAACTGATTGTTGAGGTGCTCTTGCCTTCGAGTGCTTCTGTTGACTATATAAAAAAGATGCAGATTTACAGCTACTTTGGTGTTTGCGAGTGCTGGATTGTAAATCCGCGTAACAGATCTGTCCAGGTTTTCGTTTTAGATAATGGAGTATATATAGAATATGCTGCCCTGTCTCAAAAAGGGATTGTAAAGTCAGCTGTATTTGGAAATCTGGAATTTGGCATAGAGAATGTATTCAATTTCTAAAAAGTAAAAAAGAGAGGCTTTAAAAATGTGGGGTGGGTTTTATAAAGTTGAGATAGATTTTTCAAAATTGTTGTGGGCGCAGCTTTTGTGGTTTTTGTTTGGACTTTTCTTTATAGTTGCTGTGATTGTGGTAGCTATTGTTATCAAAAGAAAAAGAGCAGAGAAAATAAGAAGACTTAAAAACTTACAGAAGGTGGAAGAATATTTTGAAGTAATTTCAAACAGAATCTTGAGTTTAGAGGACAAAGCAAGGTTTTTTAAGTTACTTGATGATGGTCGAAAACTTGAGAGCAAGTTCGAAGAGATTACCATAAATTTTAAAAATCTTAAAGAGTATTATGAGGGTATAAAAAAGAGTTATTCAGATAGTGAATTTAAAACCTTCATGACTATATACAATATTCTCAAAAGTGATCTGGATTTCATAGAAGGTATTTTAAAAGATTCTGAAAAGGCACTACAAGAGCAGATAGAATACATTAAAAAGGTAGAAATGGCTGTAGATGGGGTTAAAAATAAGGAGGTTCTGAAACGAAAAATAAATGACTTGTTTGCAAAAAGACTTTCTGATGATGATTTGAAAAGTGCTGTTGAGGGTATAAAAAGAATTGATGAGAAAATAGAATATTTCAAAAGCCTTGGTGATGACAAGAAAAACGAATATATAAATACAATGATACAGCTTTTAACAAAGAGGTTTGAAGAAAAGTATTCGATGATTCTCTCAAAGTCTTCTTATTTAGCTTTAGAACTTCAAAAAGAGTTTGATGATTTGCTTTTAAAACTTCAGGTATCAAGCGACTTTGAAAAGATTGTCCTGGTAGAAGACTTTTTAGGAAAACTTGTGCAGATTGAAAATGAAATATCACAGAATTTTCAGAAAAAGATGAAATCTCAAAAAGAGCTTATCGACAGGTTTGAAAAAATTGTATCAGTTTACGACAATGTTGGTTTTAGATTTTACAAAATAGACCTTGAGATTGAACGAGTGAAAAATTTGCTTGAAAATTGTGATAGTAATGAAGAGTTAGAAAAAGAGATATTCAAGCTTGAAGATGCTATTTTTACCTTTTCTCAAGAGTTTTTAGAGTGCAAAAGACTTCTTGAAAATTTCAGGAGATTTTTGGAAGAGGCAAAAAATAGGCTAAAAATTAGCTTATCATCCAATCTTTTTGATTCATATTATAAAAACTTGAAAGAGCTTTTATATGAATGCAACTTTGACGAGTTCAAAAAACGCTATATAGAATACCAGAATGCTGTCTCAGATGCGCTTTTTAAGTCATCTTCATTTTCCAGTTCGACCGATACAATTAAAAAGGTTATAAAAGACCTTTTTAATGAGTTTTTTAGATAAAAACAAAATATTACATTTTTAGGAGGTTATATTGCTATGGGGGTATTTCAAAAGATTGCCCAGCTTCTCAAGGCGAACATAAATGACCTTATTGAAAGAGCTGCCGACCCTGAAAAAATGCTCAATCAGCTGATTGAAGACATGGAAGACCAGCTTCAAAAGGCAAGAGCTGAGGTTGCAAACGCTCTTGCAGATGAAAAGATTTTACAGAGAAAGGTTGAAGAAAACAAAAAGGCTGCTGAGGAGTGGCAGAAAAAGGCTGAACTTGCAGTTTCAAAAGGCGAGGATGAGCTTGCAGTAGAAGCGCTCAGGAGAAAGAGAGAGTGCGAAAAACTTGCAAATGAGTACCAGAAACAGTATGAAGCACAGCATGAGGCTGTTGAAAAGTTAAAAAGTGGTCTTAAGATGCTGGAGGATAAGATTGAAGAAGCAAAAAGAAGAAGGGATTTGCTCATTGCCAAGTCAAAAAGGGCTGATGCTCAGGTTACAATCACACAGACCATGAGCAAACTAACAGACACCTCTGCCTTTGAGTCGTTTGAAAAGTACGCGCAGAAGATTGAACAAAAAGAAGCAAGAGCACAGGCGCATGAAGAGCTTTTAAATGCTTCAAAAACATTGGAAGATAGGTTCAAAGAGCTTGAAAATAGTGATGAGGACATTTTAAATGAGCTAAAAATACTGAAAGAGAAGATGGGCAAGTAAAAGAAAGATTTTTTACAGGCCAGCAGACTCTTTGAAAAGGGTGCAAAAAGGTTTTTTAAAAAACCTTTGCACCCTTTTTTATTTTTTGTCGTAAAAAATTTTCTGGTCATCTTACTATTTACAACAAAAAATACTCAAGAGGGCAAGTAGAATAAATTGTGCAAGTGATTGGTTTACAAAAGACTTTTGAGAATTTATACAAAAGGAGATGATGTTGCCTTGGAAAGAATTGAGGTTTTGCAGTTTAAAAGAGATCAAGTCAAAACTTCAAGTAACAGCATATCAAACCGATTTTTAGTGTTTGGTGCAGAACAATTTTTTGTTCTAATTTTAGCCTTTTTGCTTGGAAGATGCAGCCTGTTTTCACGAAGTTTCTTTTCAAGTGCGTATATTGCAAGTTTCAAAAAAAGGGATTACATGTATTATTTAGCTTCAATCTTTTCTATTTTCGGTATAATTTCATGTTCAGATAAAGGGTTGATATTTAAATATGTGCTTTCTATTCTTTTGATAACTACAATAAACCATTTTTTTGACCTGAACCTTTATTCAAAGGCTTTGCTATGCGCTTTGAGTGTAGGGAGCAGTGGCAGCATTTTTATTTTTTTGTTTTCTAAAGCACCAGTAGAATTTTTGTATCTTATGCTTGAGATGATAGGATGTTTTTGGGCTGTAATTATGTTTGAGAGGTTTTTTGCTGCAGTTTATTCCAAAAAAGTATATACATCTGATCAAACGTTGGTTGTGGTTGTAGTTCTGGCTTTGAGCTTTTTGGGACTTTCAAGTGGACTCGATTCGATGTTGAGTATTCAAAATATATTGTTTTTTATTCTTCTTTTTTCGGTATCCCTTTTCCACGGAATGATAATGTCTACTGCGATGGGTTTTGTGGTTGGACTTTTAGAATGGATAAAAGAAGGCAGCAATATTGAGATTGCATGTGTTTTTGCATTCTCAAGTCTGCTGGCAGGTTTAATGAAAGGGTTTGGCAAGATTGGAATTGCTTTAGGCGGGTTTTGCGGATATATCATATCAATGTTTTACATATCGTCAAACCCGACGTTAAGAATCCGTGAAATTTTAATATCTGCCGTGTTGTTTTGCCTGTTTCCGTTAGAAAAAATTGTAAAATTACAAACTACTGACGAAAGGGAGGTACAAAGAATGATAAAGGAAAAGATATTTGGAGTTGCCTCTGTGCTTGAAAATGTGCAGCAAAATGTTTGTGATAAACAGGCAATTTTGATTTGCAAAGAAGAAGCAAAAAACATTGTCCAAAGTACGTGCCAAAAACTTTGTTTAGATTGCAGCAATTCCAATGTGTGCTGGAACATAGATTATTACAGGATAAATCATAGCTTGAATGAGATAAAGAATATAATATTGAAAAAAGGCAGGGTTGAAGAAGAGGATTTAAAAGAATTCAAGTTTTTGTGTGTAAGATGGAAAGAGTTTATAATAGTTATAAATGGATTTTTGGAATCTTTGAAATATTCAAAGCTTGTTCAAAAGGCATCAAGCCCCAAGGAAAATGTATTCAAGACACATATAGAAATTTTAAAGGACATTGTGATGGATGCAGCAAAGATGGCTGAAAATGAGATGAAGAAAGATAGAGGTACATCAAAAGAGATTGAGCTTGAACTTGTGCGGTTTGGCTATGAGGTTGAGAAGGTAGACTATGTTGCATACGATCACTATTTCCAGATAGATATAGATCTCAAAGATGGGTTTAAGGCTCCGCGAAAAATGGAGATAGAAGAGATTGTGAAAGGAGTTGTAGGCTGCGATGTAGAAATTATATCAGAGGTGCCAAAAATATCAGGGGGATATACAGTTTCCATTATCAAGAAGCCAAACGTGCAGATAGATTATTCTATATATTCGAAGAGCAAAGAAAACATAAATGGAGATAGAGTATGTTTTTTGCAACTCAAAAACGGAAAATTTTTAGCCTGCATATCAGACGGTATGGGCACCGGAAAGACAGCTTCGGAAAACAGCTTTATTGTGATAGATGCTCTCAAAAAATTTTCGTCGCTTGGATTTGACAGAAAAGTCGCAATAAAGTTTATAAACTCTCTTCTTAGCATAAAAAATGCTGAAGAATTTGCATCTGTTGACGTTGTGTGCATAGACAGGTTTACACTTGCGTGCGAGTTTTTAAAAGCCGGCGCAATGCCAACGCTCATAAAAAGGGGGGATGAAGTTTTAACTGTAGAGTCAAACTCTCTTCCGGTTGGGATAGAAGTTGAAAGTCAGTTTGATTTTTCAACTTGCAAGGTCAAGAAAGGTGACATGATATTTATGTTCTCAGACGGACTTTTTGAGTTGCTGGGCGAGGATGGAGAAAGGGTCTTAAAAGAGTTTATTTCCGAAACCCACTTTGTTTCAACTCAGAGCGCTTCAAAACAGATTTTTGAATGGGCTACTTCTAATTCGTTTTTGATTAAAGACGATGTAACCATAATTGTTTTGAAGGTGGGAGGTGGAATTGAAAAAAGAGGTGAGTAAAGAAAGATATAGTTTCTTTTGGCTTGACACAACTTTGATGGTGATTGCTATTATTGTGCTTTTGATAGCAGATATTGTTGCAAAACCAGTGCTCAATAACTCCAGAAATATACAAAAAGACAATACTTTGCAAAAAGGTAATATTCAATCTGCATCTTCAATCTTGCAGAACAAAAATCAAAAAGATGATATTTATATAAATCTTCTAAGAAAAAATAAGAACAGGATTGAAAGGATTTTGCTTGAAGAATATGTTATAGGCGTTGTGGCTGCAGAGATGCCTGCCGAGTTTAACCTGGAGGCTTTAAAAGCCCAAGCAGTTGCCTCAAGAACATACGCTGCAAGAAAGATTATGAGCAAAGCCTTTCACAAAGGATATGAAGAAAAAAAGGTTTATCTTTGCGATGATTTTTCCCACTGTCAGGCATACATTGACAGAGATGAGATGAGGAAAAAGTGGGGCAAAAACTTTGAAAAGTATTATAGCAAAATATGTAAGGCTGTTAAGCAAACAAAAGGAGAGGTTCTTGTGTACAAAGGGCAGATTATAGACAGTTTGTATCATGCCGCATCTGGCGGTAAAACTGAAGATGCTAAAGAGGTGTTCAAAGAAGAAATTCCATACTTGAAAAGTGTTGTGAGCCGTGGCGAGGAAAGCTGTCCTAAGTTTTCAGGTGAGTTTTATTTTACCTATGATGAGTTTGTAAAAAGATTGAAATCCTATTTTCCTGGGCTAAGGGTGGATAGCTCTAACATATCTTCGCGGATAAAAGTGATAGAAAGAACAGCAACTGATCGGGTAAAATCTGTAAAGATAGGGAATACCATTTTGAGTGGGAATCAGTTCAGAAACATCTTTGGGCTTTATTCGACAGAGTTTTGGATTTACCCTGACAAGAGGGGAGTGAGAATCCACACAAGAGGGTATGGGCATGGGCTTGGGATGAGCCAGTGGGGAGCAAACTATCTTGCGCGCCAAGGAAAAGATTATAAACAGATTCTTCTTTATTACTATCAAGATGTCAAGATTTGTAGGTTAAAATATAGGTAGTGAAAAAATATAAGGTAATTTGAGAAGGGAGAAATTTAAAATTGAACTGTTATTTGGTGGAAAATAATATTGAAAAGCTAAAAAAGTATATTGAAAAAGTGGGGCCTGACAAGTACGCAAAGGAGTATCTTCTTAGTAAAATGGTGTATCTTCACATATATATAGAAGATCTGACACCTACACAGGCAAATATAATAAAACAGACAATGCTTTCCATTGGCTCAGACGCTGTTGTCAACAAAGGTTCAATAGACCACTCAGTTCAAAAGAGTGATTGTTTAGTATTTGGAAACATCCTGCAACTTAAGATGCTTTGCAAGAAGTTAAAAAGGCAACCTTTTAAACTAAAGGAACTTGCAAAGAAGATACAAAAGGTTGTGGAGGGGTTTGAACGTGATTGTCTATATCCCGACAGATGCAAGCAAGAAAAAGATGATACTTGAAAATGGGATGAATATTGAAAGAGATTATAGCAAGAAAATCGGGATGAGCGGTGTATATATCAAGTGTATCTCTGGATTTTTAACACCAGATAATATAACAGGTGAATGGGTTGCAGCAAATGTGGATACGCAAAAAGCATACATTGCAAACCATGATCTTTGGATTGCTTATAAGTTTTCCAAAAATGATATTTTCAATAAGATGTACATTGCGTCCATTGTGAATATAAAAAAATACAGGTTTGGAGAGTACAGAGTGCCAGAAGTTTTGATTGTATCATCTGTCAAGAAAGAGGATATAGTGGATGTGAAAGAGACAACAAGCATTTGCGATAAAATACTTTACCAAAATGACCAGATATATATAGACTGCCTTGTGGAAAAAATTTCTCAAAACACAAATGTGGCAAAACACTTGATTGTGGACTATTTTACAAAACTTAGCCTCAAAGATGGCGATATAACCACAGAAGTTGTGGAAAAAGGCAACAGCAAGCTGTACGTTTTTATTCACAGGAATGAGTATGCGTGGACTGTTGAGATTTGACAACAGTACCCCTTGAGATTTTAGGGAAACTTTACAAAGTTGTTTGTCAGGTAGTATACAAAAAGAAACATTTATTATACAATTTCTATATAAAAAATTGTTTTGGCTTTTCTTTTTTGAGAACTCAAGGGGGATTTTTATGAAGTTAAAATTAATAACCATTTTACTGGCAATTCTTTGTATGCTTGTATCATGCACGCCTCAGAAGCCAAAAACAAAAGAATATTCACAGGAAGGAAGGTGGATGGTTTTAGATTACAAAAGAAAGGCTTTTGTCCTTGACTGTGACAGTTCTTCTATTATCATCAGAGGGAAAGTCACATCTGACATTACTGTTAGGTACGTCAAAAAAGTAATATGGACATATAATGAGACCGGTAGCAATACTGGAGAGTCTGATGAGAAAGAAGCCCAAAAGATTTTTGATGACATGGATGCCAGCATTGAAAATGAAGTTGATAGAGTTTATGTAAAGGCAAGGGCATACGGCACTGCTGAGGCAGTTTTAGCTAACAAAGTTTCGAATCCAAAGAGAGAATTTGAATTTGAGGTTTTCCTTCCGCAGGACTGCAAAATAGTTGTTCAAAACAATAGCGGCAATGTAAGTGTTTCGAATATTAAAGGCGGTTCTGTTTACATAGTAAATGGAGTGGGAAACATTGCAGTGACAAACACGGATGCGCCACTTGACATTAAAAATGGTGAAGGTGATATTAAGCTTGACTATATCAGCGGCAATTTTCTAATTAACAATGGAAAGGGCAATATAAACCTCAAAATCGAAAAAACAAGCAGTTTCAAAGTTTCAACAACAAAAGGAAATATTACAGTGAAAATAGAAAAGATAAGTGGATATGGTAATTTGTCTATTGTAAATGCGGGTGAAGGAGATGTTACATTTGACGTAGGAAAAGATGTCAAAGCAAAAATTAAGGTGTTAACACAAGGAAAAATAAAATCTGACTTTGATTTTACAAAGACAGGAAATAGCTACTATATAGACCTTGATTCAGGGGGAAATACTATTGAGATAACAAACCTAAAAGGTTTTGTGAGGATATATAAAAATTACTGAACAGATAAGCGTAGAAAATATTTTAGAGGATTGGACAATTAAAGAAAGTCCAATCCTCTGTTATTTTTGACTGTATTTCTAAAAAAGATAGAGGAAAAACGTTTATTGCAATTCAGAATTTATAATTTCAATTTTTGAATTTGATTTAACTTTATTTTTAAAATCATTTATGAATTTATTTACTTCATCATGTGTTGCATTAGGATGTTCCTTTACATATTGATCAGCTTTTGCTTTTAAATATTTGCTTATGGTTAATATTTCCTGATAAGCACTAATGATTTTTTCATTAAATTCATTTTCAGAAAACTGTGTTTTGTACATATCTAACACTTCTTTAGCTTGCTTAGCATTTTCAATATAACCTTTTATCTTCCCACTTAAAACATCATCTATTGTTTTTTTCACATTATTAAAATAGGCTTCAGCTTCTTCCTTTGATACTAAATATCCTTCTTTTTTTGCAGATTCCATTAAGGCTTTTCTTTCGATGAGTTCATTGAGAAGTTCTTTTTTGGTTTTTTGATAAGGAGTAACTAAAGTATTTAGTTTAGTTATATCTCCTAATTTTGCCAGATTATCAAATCGAACCTTCTCATACAGTTCAGCAATTTCAAGATCCTTTTTATAAATAGGAATACCATCAACCTTAGCAATAATGTCGCTATTATTACTCTTTTCTATTTCCAATGTTTTTTTAACTGTATAGCTTAGGCTGTCTTCACCTGAAAGAACAGTTTTTTTTAGCAAAATTCCGCTAGCAATTGTTATTATTAAAACCACAAGTACCAATATATTAATACTTTTTCTTTTCATTATTATCAACCTCCTAACTTTTTAATAGTATATATTAAATGTCATCCAACTATTAATAGCTGCGTCAAAATATATATAGGTACTCCCGCTAACATTCCAAGAATCTGTTAAAGGATTATACAAGTAATTGCAAGTTCTATAACCATATCGATAAAGATCTGAAGTTGGAACAATTGCAGGGCCGTATGTTAACTGTGCACCTGAAAAGCTATTTATAAGACTTCCATTGCGATAACAGCTTAAATTAGTAAGCCCAAGGGCTTGCCAACAGAAAGTATGATAGTATAAGTCTCTTCCATTATGAGCAATAATGCAAAGGTCCAATTTTGTTACATAACGTTGTGTTGAAGAAGTTTGATTATAACTATAGCCTATAATGTTTGTAATAGCTTGAGGTACCGGAGCTGCTAAACTACCTGCTCTTAGAAACCAAAAAACCACTGTAGTCTCACTCTTAGAAGCGTATACATCAGCTTTTACTTGAGTTGAACCTAACAATAAAGAAATACCAATCAAAAATGCAATTAAGATAGAAAAATGTTTTTTCATGCCTACCCCTCCAACCTTATACTAATTTCTTCTCCTTTAATTATAAAAAAAAAAAAAAA